>OLXY01001070.1_pt1 | contig 10192 bp, 5 predicted proteins | sample 1644221 | NCBI WGS metagenome assembly OLXY01 (sample SAMEA103958121, study PRJEB25191) | human gut metagenome | reverse complement strand
CCCCTTTGGGCTTGATAGAGTGAATGAGCCAGCCGCCATGTTCCAATGCTTGATTATCTCATCATCAATAGTCAAGTGAGCCAATACCCCGGCAGAAGCATCAAAACGATTGGATATTCCGTTTACGTTGGCTTGCAGTATCACATCTATCAAAACAAATTGTTGGCTCTTAGACCCCACCGTAAGCATATTGGTGTCAATGGAATTGGGCTTGATGTTTTCGGGGTCAAAATAACCATCCGTATCATACACCATTGTACGCAGTTCCTCTGTTGTACGCCATCCCCTCCGTGCCTTAGTCAAGTCCCGAAGCCGATTGTTTTCTATGATTGTTTCGTGCCGTCCAACATCCACAACCGTTTGAGTGATTGGGGAAATGGCTGTAATGTCCGAAAGGGTCAGTGTATAGTCATGCTCCACAAGCAGGTTCTTTGTCACCTTTTGGATGCGGATATTCTTTTCAATACCGAAACGCTCATCTTTCACGGGTACATAGTTACCCACATGAAAGACGGTTGTTTCGCTATCGCTTGGCAAAGCGTTCAAAAAATAGGAACGTTCAAAGGTAAGCTGATATTGCGCCCGTGCCTGTGTGCGTGGCTTGAACTCGTTATATCCGGCATACCATAAATCTTCCTCTGCATCATCTTCATAAGATTTAGGCAGGTGAATATCCGTAATCTTATACGTGTCACCCTCCGTTATTCGGTAAGCCTCGCTTTCAGTGGTAGGAATAGTTAGCCCCCTGTTGTCCGTAAATGGAATGAGCGTAAACCTTTTTGTTGCATGGTCGTATCCTCCCTTTTGCGCCAATTCAAATTGTTGTCCGGCTAATTTACCCGAAATGAAAGTAATCTTTGCCGATACCTCGTTAATCAGATACTTTGTACCTTTATCGTCTTTCTCGTTCAGGTCAAAGTCCATTGTATCATCAATGAAGCTGTTTATATCATCAACCACCAAAGCAGTAACCGTACCCGTCCGTTTCGGGAAAATATTATCATACGTCACAGCATCCTCATCACTACCCAGTGCATCCCTCAAATCGCCATCCTCCAAATAACGCTTGTTATCATCGGATATGCCTATATATTCGCTCTGAGGCGGTACTATTGTACCGTCCCATAGTTTGTGTTCCTTTTTGTTCAAACGCACTGGAAACGGAAGCTGTAGGCGTTCTGAATAGTCCCTGTAATCACTCCGAATGTTGGTCGTGCCACCCTCCACCCAAAGTCTTGTGATAATGGTCTTATCATCTACCTTTTGCTCTTTGAGCTTGTACAAGCCGTTGCCTTTGCCCCACTCAAAGAAAGCGTTGCCACCCGGGGGCACAACTTTTGCACCGAACTTTCCTATGTGGATGGTACGCACCCCGTCCTTTTGGGTAATGAGAAACTCCAAATCAAATTCACGGTCACTGCAAAGCATTTGCAAAACCTGTAGGCAATTGTTACGGGCAAAGGAAATGGTACGGGGTTCTGTGTCCGGGCAATTAGCTTCATCGAAAGCCCATAAGCCCGGATAGTCACGGCTCACGTTGTAGATAAGCACCTTTACAAAGTCCCGGATATTATAAGTGAGGTCAAACGTGCTTTTGCTGGATTTCCCGTTTGCATCGGTGTTTCGGTACAGGCTTTTCATCAGCTCGTACATCACTCCGTAGAAAGTGGCATCATGCACATAATGGTTGTCCGAAAGCATTTCACGGTTCACCTTAGTACGGATGGTGTATTCTTCACCCTCCACTATGATTTTATCTCCCTTGCCTAAATTAAGCAACTCAGAGGAAACAATGGAAAGCTGTACGTTATCATCCCCCATTAAGGAACTGTTTTGAGCGGCTGATTTCAGCGTACAAAACGGCTCTTTGGAAAACAAGCGTACCTTTTCACCGTTGCGCCTGATTATTTCAAGAGTTCCCATATCACAATAGCATTGGTTTCAAATTTTTCAATGTCTTCAATCACGCCCGAAACGATTATCTCGTATTCACCGGGTGTAACGTAAGTGTGTTCTATCGTTTGTTCGCTGCCGGACACATCGTAAGTGTGCGTGCCGTCACCCCAATAGATATTAAGCAGCTTGGACGAAGTGACGGTAATCGTAGCCTTGCCGTTTGCAGTTCCACCTATATATCTAAGCACCTTTTTCACAGGTTCATCTTCCACCATCTTTAAACGGAATGTACCCACCATCAAATCGTTGCTATATTGTCCCCAGCTCTTTTCCGGGTCTGCCTCATCCAGCAATTCCACTTCATATACCAAAGGCTTTGCCTTTCCGTCATAGTCCACACGCAAACGGTGGTTCCCCTCCGCATCGAATTGGGAAAAGAAAAGGTTTACCCATTCCACATAGGCGGCACGTCCCGAAGCCTCAATAAAGCAATCCAGTGTAATGTTGCGTTCCTTGTAGCGTGGTCGCTTCTTATCCCTTACAATACCGTGGTAATTGTCCCAGTTCACTTGCAAGGCTTCTTTGCGCTCCAACCGTCCAACCAATCCGGCACTTTTGGAAACGAATACCCCAAACTCCTTGAAGTTCTTTCCGTCTATGAAATATTCCACATCCGTATCTTTCTGCAACTCGAATATTTCACGGGGTTCTTTCGCCACGTCAAACAGTTTCACTTCGTCCAGCAAGGCTTTCGTCCCAAAAAGTGATTGGTCGTTGATGGAAAGCCCCGTTGGTGTCTTTGGTAATATTTCGCTGAATATCCGGGTCGTGTTCTCATAGACGGTAAACATATTGCCGGACTTAACGAAAGCAAAGAAAATCCAGCCATCGGGCATTACATCAAGCCATTGCTCTTTATAATTGTCTATACCGGGCATATTCAGCACCCAGCCTAACTTTTGAGAAACAGGCAGCACCCAAAAACAAAGTGTAAAATTACCGCTAAAGGGTATGGAACGAGCTGTTTCGCATTCGCCCGTACCATTCAAAGCAAGTGATTTACCCACTTTAGATTTCTTAGAAAAATCCGCACCATCCGATAAGGTGGCATCGTTGCGATACTGTGAAAAGTCGTAAGCTATACTACCGTCCGGGTCATCGAAAGGCAGGTGTAAAATCATGTTCTTATCCATATCAGTAAGTATTTTTATTCATTTGTCTAACTTCTATCCCCACTCCCTCTATATCCGCTTTGGCATTGCCATACAGATTCACAAGCACCTTTGCATCCGTTCCGGCTACCGCCACATACAGATACGAGTTATCGAAAGCGTCTATGGTAACAATCGCATTGTCCGACACGTTTACGGCACTATGGGAATCATGCCGTGCATATACCCGTGAAACAGAATAGCCGTCATACTCCAACATAGCTTTGCAGTCACCATTCAGCACCACATCGGGTAAATTCACCTTATCCGTAACCTCATCATCCACAAACACCCCGTAAACCTCGCATTTGCCTTTGAAGTGTTCCCGTATAAAGTCAAGCGTGGGGTAATTCTCCGATATACAGAAATCTATGCCCTTAATGTAAAGCTGTATCAGTTGCTCATAGTCAAGCCCCGTTCTTAGCTTCATTTGCCACATCCGGCAAAGCCCCTTTGCCTTGCCATCCTCTTTAAGTTGTTGTACCAGTTCCATAACTATGCTATTCCTTGTGATAAAAGTGAACTATCTTTATTTTCAATGCGCTTCAAAGTAGTTTTAATCTCCGTCAGCTCTGATGCACTCAACTTCGTGTTGGCGGCTATTTCGGCTTGGTAAACAAGTGCCTGCCTCATAATAGAGGTTTGGTCGCTTTGGTTTATGACAAAGGCATTCAACCGCCCGGCTATCACACCGCCCGTTTCCTCACTCATGGAAGTAACCGCACCCGTAAGGGGGTCTTGCTGTACGGTTTCTTCCTCCACATCCTTAATCCAATCACCAATACCCTCCAATGCGGAATTGAACAAATCCCCGGCAGCGTTCACCATCCTTTCAAATTCTCGCTTCTCTACATCGGTTAGTTTCCCGTCTTTCATGGATTCTCCCAAATAGAGAACGGCATCATTGATTCCCTTTGCCAAAAACTCACGTTTCAACGCTTCCACAACCGCTTTTTTAAGGACTTCTTTTGTCTTTTCGCCCAATGCTTCCGCTGCATCCTCACCTTTGCAATAAGCATCTACCAACGCATCGGCAAATTCATCAATGGCGGTTTTTACATCCGTTCCGGCAAGCGTTTCCATCATTGACCTATCCAAATCCTCTATCTGTTGGGTAATGGATTCTATTTGCTCGTTCCACTGTTGGATTTTTCCGTTATCGGTTTTCTTCTTATCCTTTTCAGCTTGAATTTGCTTTCTCAAATCCTCTTGTTGCTGTTTGAGGTTCTTTTTCTGAGCCTCATAGATGGAAAACATATCTCCGTTTTCTTCCGCATTCTTCAACTGCTTGTTGAGTTCCTTAATCTCCTTGTTGAGTTGAGCGTAACGGGCAAAATCCCAATTCTTCTTTGCTACGTTGGCTTCTTGTTCCAAAGCCCGTATTTGGTCGTTAATCAGTTGGATATTCTTTTCGTAGGCTTCACGTTGGCTATCATTGAACACCCAATAAGTATTATTGTAGGCTCGTTCCAAACGGCTGTAGGATTGTTCCAGCGCATCTATTTCCTTTTGCAGATTTTGAATTTTCTTCTCATACTTGGAATCATGCAATTTGGCAAATATGCCCACTACAGAAGTAACGGCACTTACCATACCCGTAACGCCTCCCAATATGTCACCGCTCATCATTTTACCTACAGAGGCGGCGGCATTTCCCAACTGCCCGAACAACTCCATTGCAGTACCTAAGCCGTTTGCCAAATCATCCTGTCCCAAATCAGAAAACATGGATGCAATGGCATTGCCGCACGTGGTAGCCGTATCGGTAATCGTTTCAATGGACTTGGTTACGCCTTTGGCGGCTTTCTTCATGTCAGCCTCTGCCTTTTTCACATCCTCATCCGTACCCTTCCCAGCAGCAACATTCGCTTTGGCTTCTGCCAGCTTCTTTTTGGCTTCAATGTAATCATCATAGAACGTGCCTAAAGCCTTAAAGGGATTCTTTGAAATAAGCGTTTCCTTTGCTTGATTCAAACTATCAATCAAAGCACGGTAATCTACGGGATTCAGTTTCAAATCCGCATCTTTTAGCTTTGTTTCAATATCAGCCACCAACTTATCTATTTCAGCTACAGAAAGGCTATCCAAATCGCCAAATAACTTCTTCCAACTATCCGATTGCTTTAACATATTGGCGGTAAGGGTGCTTAACGCTTCTGCCTCCGACTTGTTTACTTGGTTAATCCGTTCTTGGTCGCCCGTCTTTTGAGCGGCAGCACGCAGCAAGGCGTATTCCTTTTGGATGTCATTTCTTTGTTCCTCAAAGGTTCTGTAAGAGGAAAGTATCTTTTGCTGTACTTCTTCCTGTAACTTTTCATCTTCTTCTGAAACAAACAAAGTGGCTTCCGCTTTTTCATCAGCACCCACAAGCCCGGAACTTCCATTAGCCAGCTTCTCTTTTGCATCGGCTATGGCTTCCAACTTCTCGGCAAGTGTTTGGGCTTGCTGAATGGTCTTAGATACAGATTCCTTGAAAGAATCCATAGCGGACTTTGCCCCCGTGATTTCATTGTATTGCATATTAAGGGAAATAAGTTGGTTACTTTCTCCCTCTGTGAGTGTTCCGGCTTGTTGTTTATCCTTTAGAGCCTTGATTTCATTTTCCACATACTCCTTGTACGATTTACCGCCTTTTAAAAGCGTGGCAAATTGGGTATTGGCTACATCTTCGCCCATGTTACGCACCCAACGGAAATACAAGGCATATTGCTGTTTCTTGTACTCTATTTCACCGTCAAAGAGTTTGTTTTGGGCTTTGTCATATTTCTTGTTTTCAAGTGTTCGCCTTTCATCGAAGCCGTCCTTTTCAGACTTAGATAAGCCACCTTTTCCGGCATCCTTACGAGCTTTAGCCAAAGCCTTTTCCTCTTTGTCTATATTATCCAATGCCTCCTTGTGTTGGAGCGAAAGGGTGCGCTTGCGTTTTTCGTAGCCCTCTTCCAAGACTGCAATACGGTCAGCCTCCAATTTGCGGTCAGCTTCAAGTTGCCTTTCACGTAGTTGCTTGGCGGCACTATCCGCTTTATCCCCCGTGGTATGCTTGGGTAAACGGGCTTCCAACTTCTTTATTTGCGTATCATAACTCTTATAGTCAGAACTACCGATAATGGCAGCTTCACGCAATTCTTTAAGCTGCTTGATACGGTCTGATATTCCCTTTTCCGTGTTAAGGTTTGTAGTCTTGGTGTTTACAGCACCATTCAATTTATCCAACAAGTCTTTCAGCTCTTTCAGTTGGGTATTATCGGCTTCCACCTTTACCTTTTTGGCATTGAGGGTATCAATACTTTTCTGAGTTTCACCTATTTTCTTATCCATCTCGTTAAACGACATAGCCACATAGTCGGTACTCTCTGTTACAGAAGTCGTATCTTTTTTACCATTGAATTTTTCAAGTTGCCTATCTACCTTGCCTATGGTTTCATCTGCCTTTTTTGCTGATTGTGCGACACTTTCAAGATAAGTTTTTATATTTTCCTTGAAAGCATCCATTTCTTTACCTGTAGCCCCGGTGGACTTTTGTACGGCAAAAACAATGCTATCCAATGAGTTGTTGAACGCATCGGTATAGGCTTGACCTGTTAGCCCTTTCAATTGGTTTGCGGATTCTACCGCCTTAGATTCTACCGCATCCCATACAGCCCCCGAAGCTCCACGAATAGAACTTGAAGCCACATCAACAACCTTATTCATCATAACGGTTACACCCTCCGTGGTGGTTTCCATAACTTCTTGAATTTCTTTGTAGGTTGCATCTTCGGCATTCTCTTTCAGCTTATCAAGTGCATCCGTTTGGCTTTGTACCAGTTCTTGCATAGCTTGTTCGGTATATTTAGCCTTGATTTTTTCGGCTGTAGTTTGCTGAATGGCTGTAGTCAATTCCTCATATTTAAGACGCTGTAAATCAAGTGTAGCGTTTTCATCAAGCAATGTCTTATTATATTGTTTACATACGGCATTGATTTTTTCAATCGTATTTTTATGTGTTTGAGTTCCTTTCTCCGTATTTTGCAATACGGCAAAAAGTAAATTCAAATCGTCAATCTCTTTTTTCGTGGTATCTTGAAATTCACCCGTTGCCGTGGTCGCTTCTTTTTGTTTGCCCGTAAAAAGAGTAATTATACTGACTAATGCACCTATCAATCCCATTACCCAGCCGATAGGATTGCTCATCATGGAAGCCCAAAGAGCTTTCACCGCTACCGTTGCTTTTGTCGTGATTGCAGTCAGTACGGAAGTTACAGCCCCTTGTGTTGTCTTTGCCGTAGTATCTGCCACGGAAGCGGCTGTGGATTGCTTGGTGGCTGTAGCTTCAAGTAGTTTTTTCTTTGCGTAAAAATCGGATTGGGTGGCTAAAGCCGTCTTTCGTGCGATAGCTGCGTTATCCTCCGCTGCCTCCATCTTCTTAGTGGCAATGGCTATCTTTTCAGCGTTCCCAGTCTGTTGTGCCCTGTACACTTCCAAATAGGCACGTTCTACAGCCGCCTTTGCCGCCAGTGCATCAGCCCGTGCCGATTCCATCTTTACGGCTGCTGCCTTGACATCGGTACGCATGGCATTTAAGGTAGCCGCACTGTTTTGTGTCTTAACGGCAACCTCATTTTCTAAAGCGGCACGATACACGGCACTTTTAGCCGACAAGTCTAACTTGCTTAGAGCTTGCTTTTGTTCAACGGTAAGAACACTCAGAGCCACCGCCTCATAATTGGCAGAAGAAGCCGTTAGATTCAAATTGGAAAGGTATTCTGCTTGTTGGATGGTAAGCATTTGTTGAATGGTGGCAATGCGTAACTGCTTTACCATGTTGGCGTGTTCCTCTACCGTCAGTTGCGCTTGCAATGCTGCGACATGGCTGTTTTGGGCTGCAACCATCGCTTTTGTCTGAGCTACCATCTGCCCAGTAGCAACGGCTTCCAACTTCATTAAGGAAATCTTAGCCTGCCTTGCCGTGTTATCCAAAAGAGCAACGCCCGTATATCCCTTTGTGGCTAATGTATTCAGTACAATAGCGGCTTTCACGCTTCCATAGCCTATAGCAACGGCTTTCAAAATACGCAAAATATCATCCAAATGCTCTGCCATATAGGTAGCACTTTCAATAGCTCCGGCAAAAACATCTTGGTTATCCGCACCCAACTTGTTTAACGATTGTTCCCACGCATCACCCATGTTGGAAATCATACCCGTTAGGGACTTGCTTTGTTCTTGCATGAGGTTGTAGTAAGTCCCGCCTTTACCCGTCATGTTTTGGAAAGCCTTTTCTACTTCCGCAAAGCCAACCTTACCCTCCGTTACAAGGTTGGAAACTTCATCTTTGGTTACGCCAAGCACTTTAGCCAGTTCCTCATAGATGGGAATACCACGCCCGGCAAACTGCCTAATATCCACGGTAAATGCCCTGCCTTGTGTCCGTAGCGTTCCATAGAGGTAGGCAATATCCTGTAGTGGCGCACCCACGCCCGAAGCCACGTTACCAAGCATTACCAGCTCATCCACCACATTATCCACGGTTGAGCCGTAAGCAAGCATCTGTTTGGCACTACTCGCAATGCCCGAAAGGTCAAACGGAGTTTTGGCGGCTGTATCAATAAGCCTATCCATCAAGCCCTTTGCTTGCGTACCACTTTTGAGCATGGTTGTAAAGGCAATTTCCAACTGTTGAAACTGCCCACGTGTTTGCACGATACTTTGAAGCAAAGTCCCCATACCCTGCCCAACGAGGTAGGAAACAATGTATTTCGCCCCATTTTGCGCAAAGCTCTGAATGGAATTATCCATCACAGACGATTCCGATACGGCTGTGGATGAAACCTGTTTGATACTCCTTTCCATCGCTTGTGCCGACACGTTGAAATCATTTATATCAAGGGTGGCTTTGAACGCCAACGCTCCGTTTATATTATCCATTATATTATTCCTTTCAGATAATTCTTAATATCATCCTTTGTCTTTAGCTGTACAGGCGGCTTCCCACCATCTTTGTTTCCGTCCGTTTGCTCCGGCTCTTGTTCCACACGTGCCGCATCTGCCAGCATGATTTGTACGTTTAGCCAACTGATACCCCAAAGCAGATAATCGTAAGTCCAGCCAAAGGACTTGATAATTTCCCCACGATTACCCCACGGGCTATTTAGCCCGATTACTCTACTCGGTTTGCTTTGAGTTTCTTCGGATTGGTCGTTCCTATCTCCCGTATTGACCGAATAGAGGACGTAAAACCCCCGGGATTCATCATTTGGCTTATCACGTCTGCCAGCTTTTCAAGCCGGGTAGATGTAAGGTGTTCCATGAAAAACGCTTTCAAGGCTTTCACCTCTTTGTCTTTAGAGGGGTCTGCTACCACGGGATTGTTAAGCACGGCTACGGCTGCAATCTCAGCCATCAGAGGAATATACTTGAAAAGGCGTTTGCTTTCCTGTATGGGTTCGGCTTGTATCTTTTCCTCATCGTATTCTATATTCAGATACAACCGCCTCAAACAATCCATCGTACCCAAATAAAGAGGCTTCAAATGGAAGTGGCGCATATATACACGCTCCATAGTTTGCAAAGCGGCATTGGGTACTTCTGTTTCGGACACATCCCAGCCTTTGGGAATACGTTTGTCACGCCACATCCTTACATGGTTCGGAAAATGCTTATTCCACCAACGGATGAAGCGTGGCGGTTTTACCGGGTTAATTTTAAGCGGTACATTGAATTTCACTCCCATGTTCACAAGTGCCTGTATCGCCTTTTCTTCGATTTCCAAGCGTTCTTCACGGGTCAATTCACGTTCATTATTCAGTTGTTCCATTTGTCTTAAAAGTTAAAAAGCCCCCCATCCGGGGATAGGAGGCTATCGGTTCTCAGACTTTTTCAGTGTCATGCTACTGTTGGGTCGCTCATTTCCTCGCTTGCTTGCAAGTTTGATTGAAACTTGATAGTCATAGGCACAAGGCAGATACCCTTTGAAGAATAGGTAATCTCGAATGTCGGGATGATACGCACATTGGCACACCCGATAAACAAGCCCTCTTCCGGTTGAATCCATAACGCCCACTCCTTGTATTCCAATTTTCGTGGACGAATCCAAGTGCGCTTGC
>OLXY01001067.1_pt1 | contig 10231 bp, 8 predicted proteins | sample 1644221 | NCBI WGS metagenome assembly OLXY01 (sample SAMEA103958121, study PRJEB25191) | human gut metagenome | reverse complement strand
TTTATTCTTCTCGCTCCGCAAACGTGCGCGCCTACGGCGCGTGCGCTGCAGCGGAGCGCACCCCCCTTCAAAAAAGAAAGGCTGTCCTTTCGGACAGCCTTTCTTTTTTGAAGTGAAATTATTCGTAGATGGGGTACTTCTTCGTCAGGGCGACGACGGCCTCCTGAGCCTTCTCCTTGCTGCCCTCGAAGTCGCGGGCGACCATACCCATGATGCGGGCGATCTCCTTCATGTCCTCTTCCTTCAGGCCGCGGGTGGTGGCAGCGGGAGTGCCGACGCGGATGCCGGAAGTGACGAACGGCTTCTCGGGGTCGTTGGGGATGGCGTTCTTGTTGACGGTGATGAAGCACTCGTCCAAGCGACGCTCGATCTCCTTACCGGTGATGTTGAAGTTGCGGACGTCGACGAGCATGAGGTGGTTGTCGGTGCCGCCGGAGACCAGACGGAAGCCTTCAGCCTTCAGACCCTCGGCAAGAACGGCAGCGTTCTTGACGACCTGCTCACCGTAGGCCTTGAACTCGGGCTTGAGCGCCTCGCCGAAGCAGATGGCCTTGGCAGCGATGATGTGCTCGAGCGGGCCGCCCTGGGTGCCGGGGAACACGGCGGAGTCGATCTTCTTGGCGAGGTTGATGGTCTCCATCTCGCCAGTCTCGATGTTCTTCTTGGTGATCTCGTTCTTGCACAGGATCATGCCGCCGCGGGGGCCGCGCAGGGTCTTGTGGGTGGTGGTGGTAACCACGTCGGCATAGGGCACGGGGCTCATGTGGACGCCCGCAGCGACGAGGCCGGCGATGTGCGCCATATCGACCATCAGGTACGCGCCTACTTCATCGCAGATATTGCGGAAAATGGAAAAGTCAATCGTGCGCGGATAGGCAGATGCGCCCGCCACGATCATGCGCGGACGCACGGCAAGCGCCTGCTCGCGGATAGCGGTATAGTCGATCAGGCCGTTTTCGTCGGTAGCATAGCTGTGAAAGCGGTACAGCTTGCCGCTGAAATTGACAGGCGAGCCATGCGTCAGGTGGCCGCCGTGATTCAGATCCATGCCCAGAATGGCATCGCCGGGCTGCAGCAGGGCCATATAGGCGGCCATGTTGGCCTGGCTGCCCGAATGCGGCTGCACGTTGGCATGCTCCGCGCCAAATAGCTGCTTGGCGCGCGCAATGGCCAGATTTTCTACTTCGTCTACAAACTCGCATCCGCCGTAATAGCGGCGGCCGGGATAGCCCTCGGCATACTTATTGGTCAAACACGTGGCCATGGCTTCACGTACGGCGGGGCTGGCGTAATTTTCCGATGCGATCAATTCCAGATTGTCGCGCTGGCGCTGTGCCTCGCGCGAAATGGCGGCAAAAAGGGCCGCATCCTGCGATAAATGCTCCATAAAAGCTGATTCCTCCTTACAAAAAGACCGCGCCGGCTGCACGCCAGGCGCGGCAGATTATTACCATTTGTTGTGTACCTTTTCAGCAAAGCCTGTTAGGCTCTTTACGTCCAGCGCGCTGCCGTCATCGAGAATCATGCGCCCGGAGTACCGGCCGAACACCTGATGCTGATCCGACAGGATGAGCTTTGCATCCGTGCAGGCGGCGCGATCCAGGATGGGCATGAAATCCATCTCAAACCGCCCATCGTCGCTGGTAAACGTCCAGGGGGATAGGTAATCCTCCTGGCCGTTTTTCATGGGGATGTTGAACGTCACCTGCGATAGCTTGTGCGCGACGCCGTCCACAAATACCATGTTCTCACTGGCCGCGCTGGTATCGCCAAAGCCGTAGCCGACGTTGAAGCCGACACGCCGCCCCTGCGCGATGCCGGAGGCCGAGCCCCAGTACCAGGTGTTTTCATAGGTCCACACGCCGCGCCCCCAATCAAGCACTGCAAAGGACGTTGCGGGGGAAAACAGATACTCCCGCCCGGCGAAGAGCGCCCTCCCCTCGGCTCGAAGGCAGTTGATCTTTTGATTATAGTAGAACGCCTTTTCATCCTTGGCAAAGGGCGTTACGATGACCATGCTATCGCGGGGCGCGTCGGTCAGGGTGATATCAAAGCTAATGGCGTCCGTGCCGCGAAAATTCTGCATGCTGCCATACAGGCTGCGGCAAAGACCGTCGTTTTTGAAGTGCATTTCATACCCGCGGCCGGATACGTCGATATCCCCGCGCACTGAGGTGGCGGGCAGCTTTCGCCGCCCCAAAGGCATAAAGCCCATGCGCGAGGTGGTCTGCTCCCATTTTGCGTCAAAATCCAGCAGGGAGATGCTGTCCAGGCTCATGTAGCCGTTATCGTCAATCGTCAGCGCCAGGCCGAAGGAATCATTGCTGATATAGTAATAATCCCACTCCTTGATGCGCAGCGGAGAGGCCGCCACGCGGCTGCGGTCATATTGCAGCAAGAGCGATGTAGCGTAGCCGCGCTGGGTCAGGCGGCCGCGCTCATCATGCAGCGGGCCGGGCTGGGTGATGCGGTGCTGGGGCTTACCGGGCATGGACAGCGCCTCCTTTTATTTGCCGTATCGATCCTCGTTTTGCTGCCGGTAATTGCGGCGCAGGTTGTACAGGTGCTTTTTATAATAGGCGCGGGAGATTTCCTCGGGCGCGATATCGTAGCACAGCAGCACGTCGTTCAGGTACATCATCACGTCCGCGATTTCCTCCGTCAGGCAATCGCGCGCATAACAAGGCTGCGACAGATGCGCCGGATCGTTCTTTTTGACCACGTCGATCCTCGCCCAGTTCACCCGTCAGCCAAAGCAGCTGATTGCGGCCCGCAGTGGCGTCCAGCGCGCCCCATTCGGGATGCTCGGCGTGCAGCTCGGTCTGCATTTCCAGCATGTCGGCCAGGCTCAGATCCAGATCCTCCTCTTCCCAGGTCAGGTCGCGCATCATTTCGGTCAGCGTGTTATAGCGATAGGGCGTATCAAAATCCGGGTAGAACCCCTCGGGATCAAACAGCGCCCCGGCCATGCCCGCGTTGATGCCACTGAGCAGGTCGATATCGCGGTCGCCGATCATGACGCACTGCGCGGGGGAAAGGTGATGCTTATCCATCAGGTACAGCAGCGCGTCGGGCGCGGGCTTGCGGGGAAAATGATCCTCCGAGGTGACGATATCGGTGAAATACCTGGCGATGCCGTAGTGGTTGAGCGCATCGATGGCATTGCGGCTGCGGTGGGTATACAGGTAATTGTGCCCGCCGTGGGCGCATACACTTTGCAGCAGGCGGATTGCGCCGGGGAATGGCGGCATGGTATCGTAGCCCTCGTCCTCGGCGTGGGCGTTATAGGCCAGCAGCACTTCCTTGGCACGCTCGCCCGCCAGCGTTTGCGCGGTATGCGGCAGGGAGACCTTGGTCAGCGGAAGCAGCTGCTCAATGCTTACCTGCATGCCGATTTCAGCAAAGGCCTTTTGCATGGCGCGGTTGATGCGCGGATAGGTGTCAAACAGCGTGCCGTCAAAATCCCAGAAAAAGCCTGTGAATTTCACTTATTTCTTTTCCTCCAGCATGCTGGTGCAGTGGGGGCAGCGGGTGGCCTTGTCATCGATTACGCTGAAGCAGTAGGGGCACTTGCGCGGTTCTGGCGCGGGGGCTTCGGGCTTTTTATGCTCCAGCTTGTTGATCAGCTTGATAAACAGGAAAATGCACAGCGCAACCAGGATGAAGTCAATGACAGTCTGGATGAAATTGCCATAGTTAAAGGTGGCAATGCCCGCCGCGGCGGCCTCGTCGATGGTGTTAATCACTGTGCCCTCGGGCGCTTTGCCCAGCAGCAGGAACATACCCGATACGTTTACGCCGCCCGTCAGCAGGCCGATCAGGGGCATAAACAGATCGTTGACCAGGGAGGTGACGATCTTGCCGAACGCGCCGCCCACGATAACGCCGACCGCCATGTCCATCACGTTGCCGCGCATGGCGAACTTCTTAAATTCCTCAAAGAACTTTTTCATATCTTTTCGCTCCTCTCGCGTAAATTATTTACATTTTATCATGCATTGCCGCGATATTCAAGGCTTTTCGGATCCGGAAAGCAGAATTCCCGCGCTTTCGGCCAGCGCGCGCCAGAATGAAAACAGCATGTGCGCGCACAGGCGGATGTTGGGCATATCCACGCGCGAAAGGATGGCGCGGGCGATGGGAAGGGTGTTTGAAAACCAGCCGCGCACCAGATCGTTTAGCGTCTGCGCCTGAGTGGATTGAAGAATATCAAACAATAGCTCGGTAAACTGCTCGCGCTGGGCAAGCGTCAGGTGCAGGAGCCATTTTTCCATCGTCAGCGCTGCCGCACGGCTGAACAGCGTCTGGGGGCTATCTACAAAGCCACCGTCCTCCACCTGCCAAAAGTAAGGATAATGCTGCATCGGCCCCATCCATTTGCAGGCGATGGTACGCACCTGCGGCGGCTGAGAAAACAGGATGCCGATCAGCGAGCCCTCGGGCAGCAGCACGCGCGTGCGCGCAGCCAGGACGGGGGTTAAAAGCCGCTCCAGCGTTTCGCTGGGCAGGCCGGGGCCGTCAAAGCTGACCGCGCAGGCAAGCCGATCCTGCACGTCAGCGGGGGCATGGAGGGCGGCGTACAGCGCCAGATTGCCGCCCTTGCTGTGACCGCATACCGACAGCGCGCCCGGGCGCGCCTGCGCCTGACGCAGCAGATACCGCAGCGCTTCCTGCTGCGAGGCAATACAGGGCTGGCAGCTTAAAGCTAAGTCTTCCTTCCAACCGGCCAGTGTGTTATCCGTGCCGCGATAGGCCAGCAGGCGCGCGCCGTCGATTGCCAGCGTCAGGGCGGCAAACTGCTGCCCATCCGGACACAGCAGGCGGGTAAAGTCGATGAACATGATCCGCGCATAGCGCGGGGCGTGCAAAAGCAGCGACAGCAGCCGCTGATCGTCGCTGCGCTGAAAGGCAAAGCGCTCCTCCGAGGCGTCGGGGCTGGGCGCGGCGGCAAGCATGGCGCGGATGGCCTGGGGCAGCGGGCAGGGCGCAAAGGGCATGGCAGGCAGAAAATCACAATAGGACAGCTGCGCGAAAATCAGCCTGTCCACATCGCAAAGCGGGCGCAGCGAAAAATCATTCGCTCCACATGCTGAAACAAATGAAAACAAATCGCCCATGGCCGCGTCCTCCGTATCCTGATGGCTTGATTATAGCAACCCGGAATTTTCCTGTCAACGCTTCCGCCTTGCCGGATGCGCCGCGATACGCTATAATGATATAAAAAACAATGGGAGGGATTGCGATGAAGGCGCTTATGATCGGCGGAACGGGAGTAATCAGCACCAGCGTAACACGAAGACTGCTGGAACAGGGCTGGGAGGTCACGCTGCTCAATCGCGGGCAGCATGCCGCCGTGGAACGCCCCTTTGACGGCAACGTGCGGCAGATGATTGCGGATATCAACGATGAGGCGCGCGTGGCGGAGCTGCTGGGGGATAGCATATATGATGCGGTATGCGATTTTATCGTGTTTACGCCCGATCAGGCCGCGCGCGATGTGCGCCTGTTCCGCGATCATGCCCGGCAGTATGTGTTTATCAGCTCGGCTTCCGCCTATTGCAAGCCCCTGCCGCGCCTGCCTATCGCCGAGGATACGCCACTGGATAATCCGTACTGGCTGTATTCCAGAAACAAGGCAGCATGCGAGGAGCTGTTGCTGGCCGAGCATGCGCGAACGGGCTTCCCGGTTACGATTGTGCGCCCCAGTCACACCTATTGTGAGCGCAGCCTGCCGGTGCAAATCCACGGCGCGGGCGGCGCATGGGCGGTGCTGGAGCGCATGATGCAGGGCAAGCGGGTGCCAGTTGCCTGCGATGGCGAATCCTTGTGGGTAATGACCACGGCGGAGGATTTTGCCGTGTATTTCTGTGGGCTGCTGGGCAATCCGGCCGCCATCGGCGAGGCCTTTCACATCACCAGCGATGAAACAATCACCTGGAACCAGGCGTACCGCGCGCTGGCGGACATTCTGGGGGTGGATTATCGCCCCTGCTATGTGCCCGCCTGGCTGCTGGCGCAAAGCAGGCTGTATGATTTTAACGGCTCAATCCTGGGCGATAAGGCGAACAGCGTGATCTTTGACAACAGCAAAGTGCGGCGCGTAACGGGCATTGGCCGCATTGATTTTACACCCTATGCCGTGGGAGCGCGCTGCTCGGTGGAGTATTTTCTTTCCCACCCGGATATGCAGCGTCCTGATCCCGATTTCCAGGCGTTCTGCGATCATGTGGAGGATGTTGCGGCTGGGATGATGCTGTAACGCAGGGAAGCCGCGCCTGCATGCGCGTTATCCCTCGCGCATGTCCCGCTGCCTGCCTTTGCGGCGCTTAAACAGCGTACAGCATACCGTCATATCGTCCTGCGGCACGCCGCCGCAGCGCCGCATGGCCGCGCTCATCAGGGCGGTGCACAGCGTTTCGGGAGAGCGGTGCAGGCGATCGCGCATGAACAGCTGCACCTGCCCTTCCAGCGCGCGCATGCCGCCGCAGGCGTCGGCCAGGCCGTCGGTAAACTGAATGACCATATCGTTTTCATCCACGGCAAAGCTGTGGGTGGAGGATTGCACCGCGGGCAGGATGCCCAGCGGCAGCGCGCTGCTTTCCAGCACGCGCAGGGTATCGCCGCAGATGACCATGGAAGGGCACGCGCCCAGCTTGTCCAGCGTTACCTTGCCCTGCCACAGGTCGGATACGCATAGATCCACCGTGGCGTATTGCTCCCCATCTGTGGAGGAAAGCATGATGCAGTTGATCGCCGACAGCGCCTGCGGCACATCATAGCCGGAGTCCAGGCACAGCGACAGCAATTCCAGCGTTTTTTCACTTTCCTCATGCGCTTGCCCGCCATGCCCCATGCCGTCGCTGAGCATGGACAGCTCCGTGCCGCCCGGCGCAGAGCGCAGCAGCAGCGAATCGCCGTTTTCGCCGCGTCCATCCCCTGCCGAAGCCGATAGGTGGTAGCACTCCACCATCAGCGGCGGGGTTTCTTCTATCTGGACGGTATCCTTGCTGCGCCGGGCGATGTGCAGCGGCAGATCCAGCTGCTGCGACAGCGCGCCGCAGTAGCGCTCCAGCATGCGCTGGGAGGTGAGGGGCGATTCAAACCGCAGCGCCAGCGAAACATGCTGGTGGATGCGCTTCACCGATGAGCGCATCATCGTCGCGGTCGCAGTCGCGGCCGTCGGACAGATCGCCCATTGCCTGGGCAATGGCGGACAGATGCGTGCGTGTGGCCTCGCGCTCCCGCTGGGCATAGGCGCAGCGCAGGGCGCGCTGCTGGGCGGCGCGTTCACAGTCCAGCGCCAGGGCGGGCCAGGCTTCCAGCCGGGGACAATCCGCCATGCGCGCGGTGCGGTCGCCATGCAGAAAATACTCGCTTAGCAGCGCCTTGGTTTCCGGGGATTTTTCGTGCCAGCAGCGGGGCAGCAGTTCGCACCCTGTGCACATGCGCTCCATCACGTCCTCTAATTGCTCCTCCTCATCCGGCACGCCCACGCGCACGGGTGGCAGCAGCTGGGATAAGCGCAGCAGGTTGCCTGTCCACTGCGCGCGCATGCATTGAGCGTAGGCGGAGGCATTGTCCGCGGTGTCCGGAGACATGCGCCGCACGGAGGCATACACGGTGGATACCATCCGTCGGGGCAGCAGCAGAAAGACCACGCAGGACAGCGCAGCAGCAGCCATGAAGCTGTAATCCATGGAAAAATGCACGGCGTAGCTGGTAAACGCGCCGCACAATAAATAGATAGCGCCGAGCACCCAGCGCTTGCGGCCATAGAATAGCCCGCATACAATGCCGGAGAAGGCAAAGCACACCGCATATCCATCGGCATGGCCGCACAGGGACAGCGAGATGCCCGCGATCAGCCCGGCGCACACGGCGGCCGTGCAGCCGCCCACGCAGGCGGAGAGCAGAATAGCCAGCCCGGCCAGGGCGAAACCGATATTCACCATGCCAATTGCTACCCGTCCCGCGCCGCACAACAGCACGGCGGCCAGCACCAGGCAGCACAGCAGATCGTCAATGCGCACGCGGGCACGGCGTTCCTGTGCCAGCGCGGCGGCGTGGCAAAAGGCCGGGGTGCACAGCACGCCTACGATCAGCGACACCGTGCACAGAATCATATCCTCCTGTGTGCCGGGGGAGAAGATCATCATCAGGCACCGCAGCGACAGTGCGCAGGCAGCCCAAGCGGAGGCAATCCATACCGCCCGCGGCGGGCGAAAGCGCAGCATCATCAGCAGCGCGCAGCCCGCATACTGCATCGGATCGATCGCTACGCCCCAAAGCAGGCGCATCCCCAGGCTCAGCAATAGCCCCGCGGCGGGGAAAAGCAGCCCACGGCGGGTATACAGCCACGCGCATAGCGCGCACACGGCAAAGGGCGAGGGCAGGCGGAAGCACTCGCTGAGGCTGAGAAAAAAGAACAAAAAGGCTTCCCCGAATTTGCCTGCCAGGGCGGGGCCGCTTTCGCCGCAGCGGCAAACGCTGCTTTTTTCTATGTGCGGCACGCTTCCTTTGTACAACCGTCTGCATGGCCTGATGCACGGCTGTCACGCTCCATATGCTGTGATTGTATACAGCAGTATACGCGCAGGGAGGGAATGGCCGCGTCGAAGCGGCGCGCGAGATACGTCAAAATAGCAAAGTCCCGCGCGAAAAAGCGCGGGAAACGGCTGAGTATCGGCAAAGCAACTGCTTTGGATAAGAAAATGCCGCCCGATGGGCGGCAAAACTGAAGCGTGCTTGCTATCGAGCCTTAAAGCAGCTCCTCCATTCGGTTCAGGCGGCGCAGCGCCTTGCCCAGCCCCAGCGTCCACAGGCCGGGCAGGGCGGCGATTGCTGCGGCGGCCAGCGCAAGGGGAATATAGATCAGCAGCTTTACAAAGGCCGACAGCGCGGCCAGGTCGTCAAAAATCAACCCCAGCACGGCGGCGGATACCGCATCGTATTGCCGCCAGGCCAGCAGCAGCGTCAGCACGGCCATCACGATGGCCAGCACCCTGCCCAGCAGCATGAAGCCGCGCCCGGCGCGCACATGCGAAAAATCAGCGTAATAGGCTGTCTGCAGGGCAACCACATTGGCGTGCGCGGGAGCGGCAGGTTCGCCCGAGGGCATGACCCGCTGCTGCACAGGCGCAGTGTAGGCCGCGGCGTTGCGCGCCGGGGCGGCGTTGCCCGAGCCAAAGCGCCCCGCGCTGCGGGCGGCTCCGCACTTGGGGCAGATGGTGTAGGTATCTTCATTTACGGCATTGCATTTGATACAGGTCCACATTGGTACTTCACGCTCCCATGTTCCTTCGTATGCCTATATAACGAATCAGGATGGTAAGTTCTTGCATTAAATCAGACGGAAATTTTGCAGATCATGGCCACCGCATGCGCGCTGATGCCCAGCTCCTCGCCTTCAAAGCCCATATGCTCGGTGGTGGTAGCCTTAACGCTGACCGCTTCCACGGACAGGCTTAGCGCGGCGGCGATATTCTCCCGCATCTGGTCGATGTGCGGAGCCAGCTTGGGGCGCTGGGCGATCACGGTCGCATCGATGTTCATGGGCGCAAAACCGTGATTGCGCAGAATTTCAGCCGTCTTTTGCAGCAAAACCAGCGAAGAAATGCCCTCGTACTGCGGATCCTTGTCTGGAAAATGCCGGCCGATATCGCCCAGCGCGGCCGCGCCCAACAGCGCATCGGCAATGGCGTGCAGCAGTACGTCGGCGTCGCTGTGGCCCAGCAGCCCTTTTTCATGCGGGATAGCCACTCCGCCCAGGATAAAACGGCGGCCCTCCACCAGCCGGTGCGCGTCGTAGCCGTGCCCGATGCGCGGCATGCCGCTTAAATAAAACTCTGCCAAGGCAATATCCTCCGGGGTTGTCAGCTTCAGGTTGCGCGGGCTGCCGGGGCACAGATGCACCGGCACGCCCAGCTGCTCCACCAGCGCCGCGTCGTCGGTGCAGCGCTCGGTGATTTCGGCGTGCGCGCGGCAAAGTAGGTCGCGAGAAAAGCCCTGCGGGGTCTGCACGGCGCGAAGCTGCCCACGCGGCGGAGTATCGGCGACGATATCGTCCGCGCCCACGCGCTTGATGGTATCGGTGACGGGCGTGGCGGCCACGCCGCTGCCATACTTGCGCACGGAGGACAGCACGTTTTCAATCGTCTGATCGTCCACCAGTGGCCGCGCGCCATCGTGCACCAGCACGATATCGCAGTCCTCCGGCAAAAGCGACAGGCCG
>OLXY01001062.1_pt1 | contig 10265 bp, 9 predicted proteins | sample 1644221 | NCBI WGS metagenome assembly OLXY01 (sample SAMEA103958121, study PRJEB25191) | human gut metagenome | reverse complement strand
GGGGCGCGGCAGCGGTTCCTCTCCTTCTTTGGGGCGGCGGAGCAGTTTCCGGGCAAAGGCTCCCATGGTCAAAGAAAACAGAGCGTACAATGCCAGTGTGTAACCGTCCATCCATTTTTCCAGCACGGGACGCAGATGACCATTCAGCGCTACATCGCCAAAATAGGAGCGGTTTTCTTCGTCATAAGGGCAGGTTCGGCTGATCCAAACGGCCTCAAAGGTGGTTTCATTCCATTGAGAGACCATTTTTTCATAGAAAAACTGGAACGTATAGGCAGGGTCTTTCGCAAATTCTTCCAGCCGGGCATGAATATTCTTTTTTGCTCGTTCAGACGTCTTTTCCGGGTCATAGTTGGCGTTTTCATAGACCTATTCCACATATTCATTGTACCAGCCGGGCGCGCGGTTGCTTTCCTGCAGGCCCATAGCCAGATAGGCCGTCATGGGCACGCCCTTGCTCAGGTCAGCCCCGGACGCTGTCGAATAAATGCTTTTCACCGTTTGGGTAGAAATCAAAGGGCCAGCTGCCAGAAGCAACAGCAGCGGCAGCAGCTTCCATTTTTTCTCCGAAAGGAACCAAAGTCCCGTCACGATCAGCATGGCGATCACGGGGATCCAGCCATTGGGCTTCATCATGACGGACAAGCCGCACAAAAGCCCGGCGGGAATCAGCCGCCACGCACCGCCATCGCGGGCCAAGCGGCACAGGCAGCACATAGCCCACAGCGTACAGGCGATGCTGGCCATATTGCCGTACAGGAACGTCACATACAAAATCGGCTGCAGACACAGCAGCAAGAGCAGCGCTCCATAACGAACGGTTCGGGCTTTTTTCGTCATCAGCCACAGGAGCCGAAACGTTCCGCCGTAGGCAAGCGTCAGGAAAGCCACGTTGACCAACTGCAGCGCCAGATAGTTTTTGGGGCCGAAAATCGTCTGCAGCAGCTGAGAAAAAGCCATAAATCCCAGCTGATAGGGGTGCCGATTCATGTAGCCGTCTTTTCGCTTCAGCTCCGTATAGTTCCGACTCATGGCCTGACGGGCTGCGTCCACGATCTCGGCCGCGTCCGCCCGGGGTTCCGTCCGAACGGCCAACACCCACAGTGTTCCCAGCAGAGCCGCCCAGACAAGCGAAAAAATCACCATAGCCCGCAGGGGGATTTTTCCTTCCACCTTGGAAAACAGCCACAAAATGCCGCAGGCCACCAATAGACCAAGCAGACTGAAAAGCGGTTGATCCTGCACTTGAACGATCGTATAGTGTTTTTCTGCAATGGTGCTGGTAAAGATCGATCCATACACGCACAGATAGGCGAACAGCAGCGCCAGTACCGCGCAGACCAGTCCTACCAGCACTGATTCCGTCCGTTTCATATTTTTTCTCCCTCGGCGGGTACGGTTTCCGGGCGCAGACGCTCCCGCTGGCGTTTTTCTTCCGCGCCGATCTCCCAGTGCAGCAGCAGCGTCAGAAGGGCCCGCAGCAGAATGATCGCTCCCAGCGTGCCAAGCTCGTTCCATCCGCTGACGATGACTGACCGCAGCACCTCGCTGCCGATCTTAAATTCCAAGCCCAGCATGATTCCCTGCGCCAGTTCGATGCGGGTAGAGTCCTTTTTGCGAATAAAGTCGATCAGCGCACGAATCATGCTGACCACGATCACCACAATTCCCGCCAGTTCTATCAGGTGAATGCAGATCATCACCAGATCATGAAATCCCGTTTCCAATGCAGCCATTGGGCTGTACCTCCCTTAAAAATATGTTATAATACTGCTGAATCCGCCAGATGCTTTCGCAGGCATTCTCAAACGGAACTTATCCCGACCAAAGGGGAGGAAGCCCAGCTTGACCCTACAATTATACCTGCATTTTCCTTTTTGTAAAAGCAAATGTTTGTATTGCGATTTTTGTTCCGCCCCCGGCAGCCGAGCTGAGATGGAACGCTATACTGCCGCCCTTCGCCGGGAGATCGTGCAGGCGGGCCGAGAATATCCCAATGCAGAAATTTCAACTGCCTATCTTGGCGGTGGAACGCCGTCTATCCTGCCGCCTGATCTGATGGCCTCCGTGCTGGAGAGTCTGCGCATTGCCTTTTCGTTCCAGCCAAACGTGGAATTTTCTTCAGAAGCCAATCCGGGAACCCTGACTCCTGAATGGCTGGAATGCGTTCGGCACCATGGCGTGAACCGTCTTTCCATGGGCGTGCAGGCCGTGCAGGATGAACTGCTGCGTTCTCTGGGGCGCGTTCATACCTTCCGTCATGCGGAAGAAGCGTTTCAGCTGGCACTGGAAGCGGGGATTTCCCGGCTCAGTGCCGACCTGATGTTCGCCCTTCCCGAGCAAAGTCTCTCCGACTTCCGGGAAAGCATTCACCGGGTGGCAGCTCTCGGGGCCGAGCATATCTCCGCTTACAGTCTGATTGTAGAAGAAGGCACGCCGCTGGCCTCCAGGGCCGCTTCGGGAGCCGTTCGAATCCCTGACGAGGACGAAGCGGCCGATTTTTATCAGTTGGGGCTGCAGGAGCTTTCCTGTCTCGGCTACCAGCAGTATGAAATCAGCAATTTCGCCCGGCCCGGTGCAGAATGCCTCCATAACATCGGCTACTGGCAGGGTGCGTACTATCTGGGGCTGGGGGTCAGCGCCCATAGTCTGCTGCCCGCACGGGACGAAGAAAAAGAAACCGGGGCATTTTATATCCGCGCCGCCAATTTTTCCAATACGGCTGACTATTGCCGCGCCATGGAAGAAAAAGATACGGCTGCGGAGAGCCGCCAACCCATTTCCCGCAAAGAAGCCATGTTCGAGGCCATGATGCTGGGTTTGCGCATGAACTCGGGAATCAGCGGCACGGATTTTCAGCGCCGATTCGGCACGTCCATCCGAAGTGTCTACGAAGCGCCGCTGGAGCAAGCCGTCCAAAATGGACTGGGTCTGTGGACGGCGGACGGCGGCTATCGGCTGACGGCCAAAGGGTTGCTTTTGGAAAACGCCGTGGCGGTGGAGTTGATGGATGTTTGAGAAACCCGTCAAAGGGATTGACGTTTTGCCGATTTTGTTGGATAATAAAACATTGGAAACGGAATGCATCGGCATTCCTCTATCCTGAAGCAACGCACGAGAGGACGGCTGAACGTGGAAAAGCTAACGTACGGGCTGATCGGCTGCGGGCGGATCGCGCCCAATCATATCACCGCGGCCATGAACAACACGGATGCGCTGGAGGTTGTCGCTCTGTGCGATCCTGTCCGGGAACACGCTGAGAAGATTCTTTCCTTTTTGCCTGAAGAAAAGCGGGCTTCCGTCCGGATGTATGAGGACTACCGCGAGATGCTCCGGGACGGCGCTCCCACGCTGGTCTCCATTGCGACGGAAAGCGGAAAACATGCGTCGATCGGTCTGGACTGTCTGGATGCGGGATGCAACGTCATCATCGAAAAGCCCATCGCCCTTTCCATGGACGACGCCCGGGCGCTGGTGTCAAAGGCCAAAGAAAAAAATGTGAAGCTCTACGTCAACCATCAGAACCGTTTCAATAAGGCGGTGCAGAAGATTCGTTCCGCTGTGGAAGAAGGCCGTTTCGGCCGAATGCTGCACGGCACGGCTCACATTCTGTGGAGCCGTGGCGAAGAATACTACGCCCAAGCGCCCTGGCGCGGCACCTGGGCGCAGGATGGCGGCTGTCTGATGAATCAGTGCATCCACAACATCGACCTACTGCGTTGGATGATGGGTGACGAAATCAGCGAGGTCATGGCCTATACGGATCGGCTGACCCATGATTACATTCAGGCGGAGGACATCGGGATGGCGCTGGTGCGTTTCCGCAACGGAAGCTACGGCATGATCGAGGGCACGACCAACGTCTATCCCCACAATCTGGAGGAAACTCTTTACCTTTTCGGGGAAGACGGCACCGTCAAGGCTGGCGGCAAAAGCGTCAATGTGATCGAAAGCTGGGATTTCCGGGATGGAAAGGATGATCCCGCTTATATCAAGGAAAATTTCGGTGAAAATCCCCCCAACGTCTACGGCTTCGGGCATACGCCCCTATACAGGGATATGATCGAAGCGATTCAGAACGACCGTCCGCCCTATGTGGACGGCGAAGCGGGAATGCGGGCGCTGGAGCTGGTGCTGGCGATCTATCAGAGCGCCGCGACCGGCAGACCCGTTTCTCTTCCCTTGGGGCACTGCGCGTCCACGGATTTCGCCGGACGTTTTGACCGTTAAACACACGAAGGAGGATAAAGACATGGCTACCTTAAAGGAACAACTGCTGGATAAGATTGCCCGCAAGGAAATGCGCGTCGGCGTGGTCGGTCTGGGTTATGTAGGTCTCCCGCTGGCCGTCGAAAAGGCCAAGGCTGGCTTTCATACCATCGGTTTTGACGTCAACAGCGAAAAAGTCCGTCTGGTGAACGAGGGCCATAACTATATCGGCGATGTGGTGGACAGCGACCTCAAGCAGATCGTGGAAAGCGGAATGCTCAGCGCCACCACCGATTTTGAAAAAATCGCCAGCGCGGACTTTGTGGCCATCTGCGTTCCCACGCCGCTGGACGTTCATCAGGAGCCGGACATCAGCTATGTGGAAAGCTCTACCCGCGCCGTCGCCCCCCACATCCACCGGGGCAGTGTGATCGTGCTGGAATCCACCACCTATCCGGGCACCACCGAAGAACTGCTCAAGCCCATTCTGGAAGAAGCATCCGGCCTCAAATGCGGCGAGGACTTCTATCTGGGCTTCTCCCCGGAGCGGGTCGATCCCGGCAACCTGATCTATAAGACCAAAAATACCCCCAAGGTGGTAGGTGCGATCGGCAGGGACGCTACCGAGGTCATCGCCGCCATGTACCGGGCCGTTCTGGACAGCGATGTGTTTGAGGCATCCTCCCCTGCCATTGCGGAAATGGAAAAAATTCTGGAAAACACCTACCGCAACATCAACATCGGTCTGGTGAACGAACTGGCGCAGCTTTGCGACCGCATGGGCATCGACGTATGGGAAGTGATTGCCGCCGCCAGCACCAAGCCTTACGGCTTCCAGCCCTTCTATCCCGGCCCCGGTCTGGGCGGCCACTGCATCCCGCTGGATCCCTATTATCTGACGTGGAAGGCCCGCGAATACGGCTTCCATACCAGCATGATCGAAAACAGCATGATCATCAACGACAATATGCCCCGCTACTGTGTGGAGCGGGCTATGCGGCTACTGAGCCGGAAGCATCGGAAAGCCCTGTGCGGCGCAAAGGTGCTGGCGCTGGGCGTGGCCTACAAAAACGACATCGACGACTGCCGGGAAAGCCCCGCCATCCGCGTGCTGAAGCTGCTGCGGGAAGAAGGCGCGGAAGTGACCTACTTCGACCCGTGGGTCGCTCAGTATAAAGAGGACGGTCAGGTCTATTACAGCGAGAAAGAGCTGACCCCCGAACTGGTTCAGGCGGCCGATCTGGTGATCGTGACCGCCGGTCACAACAATGTGGACTATGCCATGGTGCAGAAGAATGCCAAGGCTGTTTTCGACACCAAAAACGTGATGCGCAAGCACAACGCTTTCGGCGATAACGTAGAAGTACTGTAAGGAGGGGGCTTTTCATGCAGTTTCGGGATCTGCACCGTCAGTATGAACGGCTCAAGCCGGAGATGGACGCCGCCATTGCCGGGGTATTGGAGGATGCGCATTATATTTCCGGGCCGCAGGTCAAGGCGTTGGAGGAAAGTCTGGCCCAATACGCCGGAGCGAAGCATTGTATTTCCTGCGCCAACGGCACCGACGCGCTGAGTCTGATCCTTCACGCCTGGGGCGTCGGCCCGGGAGACGCGGTGTTCGTATCTGACTTCACGTTCTTTTCTTCCGCCGAGTGCCCCGCCTGCGAAGGGGCCACGCCCATTTTCGTGGACGTGCGGGAGGACACCTTCAACATGGATCCCGACTGTCTGGAGCGCTGCATTCAGGCCGTACAGGAACAGGGCCAGCTGAAACCCAAAGCTATTGTGGCGGTGGATATTTTCGGCCTCCCTGCCGATTTTGACCGCATCGAAGCCATTGCCCAAAAATACGATCTGCTGCTTCTGGAAGACGGCGCGCAGGCGTTTGGCGGCAGTCTGAACGGCAAAATGGCGTGCAGCTTCGGCGATGCGTCCATCACCAGCTTTTTCCCGGCCAAGCCGCTGGGCTGCTACGGCGACGGCGCGGTTTTCACGGATAACGACGAGTTGGCCGCGCTGATCCGTTCGCTGGCCGTTCATGGCAAAGGCACGGAAAAGTACGACAACGTGCGTCTGGGGCGCAATTCCCGGCTGGACACTCTGCAGGCCGCCATCCTGCAGGTCAAACTGGAGGCTTTCCAGCGCTTTGAGCTTCACGACATTGAAGCAGCCGCCGTTTACTATACCCACCGTTTCGGGGATAAAGTGCGCACGCCTATCATTCCCGAGGGATATACCTCCGCATGGGCGCAGTATTCCATCCTGCTGCGAGACGCCGATGAACGCCGCCGGGTCATGGCCGTTCTGAAGGGGCAGGAGATCCCCGCCATGATCTACTATCCCCGCGGGATGCACCAGCAGACGGCCTTTGCATCCATCCACGATCAGCAGGTCTGCGACTGTGCCGTCAGCGCCGATCTTTGCAGCCGGGTGCTGGCCCTGCCACTTTCTCCCTATATTACCCGCGAAGAACAGGATCAGGTTGTCGATGCAATTTTGAAAGAAGTCCAGTAAAATGCAGCCCCGGAGCTCTTGAGCCTCGGGGCTGTATTTATTTTTGAGCCAAAATAACATAAAGTGCGTCATATAAGGCGATAGACGCTTCTCTTTTCAATTTTAATACCATGGAGGGATTGTTGGCATCGTTAAAATAGATTTTAACACCCTCTACATCGGTATTAAAAGTGGTGGTTCGCGGAGCCATATTGGAACCAACAACAGCACCAGAGCTGCCGCCGACAAGCCCACCGATTGCAGCCGCAGCTAAACCGCCATCGGTAGTTGTGGTAGAGCTTACTTTTGTAATAAGCTCGCACGAAACGATAGAGTCAAATGGATAGGAGCATTCATCGATAATCAGTTTTTCTTTTTCAGTACACAAATCCACAAAATGCTCTTTTTTATCAGAAATCATTTTCGAATTGTCGTAGCCAAACTTTTTCAGCCACGCTCTATGAGCGACTTTCTTTTCTTCCCACTCCTGTTCTTCTTTCTTCGCCTGTTTGAAAGCAGCAACGAACAGAAATACAAACAATCCAACGAACACAATGACAAGAATCAACAAACCCATGTGAAGAACCTTCTTTCGATTTAAGAACTATCTCTATTTTTTTATACACCCCTCGTTTGGCTATGTCAACGTACCTTTATGATGGCCAAGAGAATTTGAAGCATTACATTCCCCATCAAATGGAGTATAAATGAGAATATCTGACTGATGGTCAAAATTTGTCCCTTATCTCTTTTTTCACAGGAGTGGCAGCCAATCAAAAGTTTCCGACATTCTCGAAGTTTTTTCAACGATACGAATGAAGCAATGTGCTTACTCTCATTGTTTTATAATCGTAAGCATATTTTATTTGTAGAAAAAATTTCTTATTTTTCGTCTTTAAGCGCGTCGTTATCCCATTCACGGCCGCATTCCGGGCAGATTTTCTTCCCGTGCAGACGTGCGCCGCATTCGCACACCCAGTCCACCTGCCGGGCCGGAACGCCCAGCATCAGCGCGTGAGGCGGCACGTCCGTGGTCACGACGGCCCCCGCGCCGATCATGGCCCACGCCCCCACGGTGTGGCCGCACACGATGGTGGCGTTGGCCCCGATGGACGCACCTTCGCAGATACGCGTCTGTTTATAGGCGGCTCGTCCCTTGGGATACCTGGCCCGAGGGGTCAGGTCGTTGGTGAAAACGCAGGACGGGCCGCAGAAAACATGATCCTCCAGAATCACGCCCTCGTAAAGCGAAACGTTGTTCTGCAGCTTGCAGCCGTCGCCCACGATCACATTGTTGGAGATATTCACATTCTGCCCCAGCGAGCAGTTTTCGCCGATACGGCAGCCGGATTGCAGATGGCAGAAATGCCATACCTTCGTTCCCTTGCCAACAATCACATCTTCATCCACATAGCTGCTGGGATGAACGAAATACCCCCGCTCCTGTTCCATGCCTGCTTCCCCCTTGCGTATGCTGGCTTTATTGTAGAGCGCCGCCGCCGCCTTGTCAATGGCGGCGCGTTCTGGTTTTTGAGGAAAGGGAGCGGATGCAGGACGAGCAAATCGTCACCTTCGTCAAGGGAAACTGAAGCCAGGGGGAAGCGGCGCCCCTCGGCCATTTGCCTCGGAGAACAGAAGAAGCCACATGCCGTTACGCATGTGGCTCCTCCATAGGCTACGCAAGGTTATTGATTTAGCAAGCTGTTAAAGCTTTTGAGCGTTCCTCCGTTCTTCCCTTTGCCTCTTGCTTACAGCGTTTCAATCACATTTTCGTGGGAAGAACGATAAATCTGTTCAATCACCTTGATAATATTCAGCTGGCGCTCCAAATAATCCGGATCGTCCGCCAATTTTCCCGTTTCGTGCAGCTCGTAATAAGAATCCATAAGCGGCTCATGATCATCAAAGTCTTCGGTGGGCACCAGATAGCTTTCCTCAAATCCCAGATAATTGAGCTTTTGCCCGCCTTCTACCGCCTGATAGGGGGAATAGACGACCAATTCATGAGAAAGCATATTCAGATACAGAATTCCACGTGTTCCGTACAAAGTTGCCTGATACACAGAACCGTTTTTATCGGCTGCGGTGCACCAATTGGAACGCATGGTACCTATGCAGCCGTTTTCAAATCTGAGTACCGCTGCGGCGCTGTCCTCCACCGTGCTGTGAATGGCGCTGCCATCCAGCGCAGTCCGTTCGGGAATCAGGCAGTCCACCATACCGCCGACCCGCTGTATACGGCCCACCAGATATGCCAGAATGCCCAGGGGATAAATCCCCAGATCCGCCAGAACTCCCCACTCGGCATCCGCCTTATTGAAAAACCACGGCGCATGCAGCGGGCCCTGATGAGAGAAAATGGCGTCGCAGCTGGTGACCCGTCCGATTGCGCCATCGGAAATCAGCTTCTTTGCCTTACGGAAAACCGGGTAAAGCTCATACGGCATCAGCATACACAGTTTTCCGGTGCGTTTTGCGGTTTCCAGCACCTTTTGTGCGTCCGCGGAAGAAGTGGCAAACGGCTTTTCTACGATTACGTTTTTCCCGGCCTCCATGCACTGAATGGCGATGGACGCATGGCTGGGGTGATAGGTGGTCACAATCACCGTATCGATTTTCGCAATAGCCAGCAGGGACTCCAGGCTGTTTTCCGCCTGCGCTCCCAGCTCCTTCGCCGTGCGCTGGCACACCTCAGGATTGCGATCATAAACCGCGTCGATCTGGAACTTTTCTTTTCTATGACTGATGGCATACAAATACCGGATATGGGCAATATCACCGCAGCCAACCACGGCCATTGAGATGGATTTCATAACTATTTACCTCCTGCTTTTGATCTGATGACAGAGTACACGAATCGCCCGGCGCATTTCTTCCGTCGCGTCCTTTTGAGGGGAAAGGTAAGGCCACATAAACTCCAAAGCCACAGGACCGTCATAGTGATGCTTTTCAAACAGGTTCATCAGGCGGGGAATATCCAAATACCGATCCTGCGTCTCACCGTCCACTGCTTCGCAGATTTTGACATGGGCATTTTTGGCGAAGGGGATCAGCGGTTCGATTTCAGCAAAGGCGTCGTCGCCAATGACTGGAGTCATATCATTCAGGAAGGTTTTGTAATTGAACACATCCGGGCAGGTAAACAAGCGTGGAGAACGAAGCTGCGTCATGAGCCTGATAATTTCCTCCGCAGCAAGGCAGACGTTGTTGTGGTTTTCCAGCACCAGATCCACATCCAGCTTTTCCGCCTCATCGGTCAGAAGGCGCATTCCTTCATAAACCCATCCGAGCTGTGTGTGGTAGGACGCTTCGTTTTCCATCCACCCCGTAAAGATCCGGACATTTCGTACGCCCAGCGATTTAGCCAGTCTCATCCATTCCCTGACTTTTTCCACGTCCTCAAGCCGACGCTTTTCAGTCATGCGGCACAGGCTGTGCTCGATGGAAAGGCACGTTACCTCGACGCCCTGTTTTTCCGCCTGATCGTAAAAATTCTGGTACGTTTCCGCCGTGGGATTTTCAAAGTCAAAATCAACGATTTCGACTCCTTCTGCCCCTTCCTC
>OLXY01001059.1_pt1 | contig 10278 bp, 11 predicted proteins | sample 1644221 | NCBI WGS metagenome assembly OLXY01 (sample SAMEA103958121, study PRJEB25191) | human gut metagenome | reverse complement strand
TAGGCACCTGTGGAGGCTTGCAGCTCAACTGCCCTGCCGGAACCTTCGTTGCCTCACAGAAAAGTATCGGCTTCGACGGACTCATCAACTTCTATGCACGCCGCAATGAAATCTGCGACCTTGACACCGAGAAGGAATTCAAACGACAGGTGAAATGGAACGACCAGATAGGCAATCCTTACTGCGTGGACAACAATCCGGAACTCCTCGACCGCATTGCCGCCGATGACATGGTGCGAGGAATCACCATCGCCTGTGGCGGATTCTATGGTCCACAGGGCAGAGAACTGCGTGCACCTTTGGCTGACCCTGAGCTGAATACGAAGATTGAGGCGTTCGAATATAACGGTCTGCGTGTCAACAACTTCGAGATGGAGAGTTCGGCTCTTGCCGGACTGTCGCTGCTCCTCGGACACAAGGCGCTCACCTGCTGCATGGTCATCGCCAACCGACGTGCCCTCAGTGCCAATACTGGATACAAGAGTACCATCGACAACCTCATCAAAGTAGTGCTCGATAGAATTTAAATCTCATTGCAGCAACACACCCTGAACCAACGGTCACCGGCCGAAGGGAAAGGTAAAGGGCTGAAGCTCCTAGCCCAGGGGAACACCCTGGGTTAAGAAGCAAACACCCCTATCGCCCTGTAAGGGCAAAAGCTTTAAAATAAACAATTGAACTTTAGCAAGTTCAGAAGTTATGGAAGTTAAAGAAGTTATCACTCCCTTCGGTCGTTAGAAGTTATAGCCAACAGCCTTTTTGGTTGAAGATCTATCTGTAAAGCATTTGGCTTTAACTTCTCTAACTTCTTTAAATTCTTTAACTTCCCCATTTGCGAAAGTTGAGTAAACAATAAAAAATGAATCAAGAAGAATGTATCTGTGCCCTGGCAACCCCAGCCGGCGGTGCCATCGGAATCATCCGACTCAGCGGTAACAACGCCATTACCATCACCGACCAGGTTTTCACATCAGCCAGCGGCAAACCTCTGACCGGGGCGAAAGCCAACACCCTTCATTATGGAGAGATCAAAGATAAGGACGGAAAAACCATCGACGACGTGCTCGTTAGCGTATTCAGGGCACCCCACAGTTACACGGGAGAAGACTCCACGGAGATTTCCTGTCACGGCAGCAGATACATTCTTCAACAGGTTTTACTACGGCTCACAGAAGTGGGCTGTCGACAGGCTGAGCCAGGCGAATACACCCGTCGTGCCTATATGAACGGCAAGATGGACCTGTCGCAAGCTGAAGCCGTGGCCGACCTGATAGCCTCAACCAACAAGGCCACCCACCACATGGCAATGAGCCAGTTGAAGGGACATTTCAGTAACGAGCTGACACGACTACGCGAAAAACTGTTGAAGATGACTTCGCTGCTTGAACTGGAACTCGACTTCAGCGACCACGAGGAACTGGAGTTTGCCGACCGCAGCGACCTGCGAGCTCTTGCCGAAGAGATAGAACGCCGCATCAATACCCTTGCCCACTCTTTCGAGACAGGAAATGCCATCAAGCAGGGCGTTCCTGTAGCCATCGTGGGAAAGACCAATGTGGGCAAGAGCACCTTGCTCAACCGACTGCTCCACGAGGAAAAAGCCATCGTGAGCGACATCCACGGCACCACACGTGACGTGATAGAAGACACTACCCTCATCGACGGCATCACCTTCCGCTTCATCGACACTGCCGGAATCCGCAAGACCAACGATGTGGTGGAGAACATCGGCATCGAGCGCACCTTCCAGAAGATGGAAGAGGCCCGCATCATCATCTGGCTCCTCGATGAACTGCCTGCAGAATCAGAAATTGATGAGATGGAGAAAAAGAACCAAGGCAAAAAACTGCTGATGGTATTCAACAAAATCGATGCTCTCTCGTTCGACCCAACCTCACTTCCTTTCCATTATTCTGCCCAGTCGGCAGATAAGAACAGCCTTGCCTCTTCACCCTCGTCTTCGCCAGCAAGCATTAGCATCCTGAGCATCAGCGCCCGTACAGGCGAGAACATCCCCCTCTTGGAGAAAGCTTTGGTAGAAGCAGCCGACATTCCTGAAATATCAGAAAACGATGTCATCGTGACCAGCGCCCGCCACTACGAAGCCCTCATCCGTGCCTACGAATCCCTCTCCCGTGTATTGGAATCGATGGATATGGACATGAGTGGCGACATCATTGCCGAAGACCTGAAAATTGTATTGGAGGAACTTGGCGAAATCACTGGTGGACAGATCAGTAGTCAGGAAACACTAAACAATATCTTTAAGCACTTCTGCATCGGAAAGTGAAGGCGTAGAAAAGGGCTTAAAAAGATACTTGAAAAAAGTAGGAAAGTAGGACTAAAAAGCACTGAATATCAGATAATTAAGGAGATAAAAAACCTTACTTTTAAGTCCGGCTTTCATGTGGTCCAAATATACATTAAGTAATTGATATTCAGCTGGTTACGTATAGTGCGTGGGGAAGTAACCCCCTGGACAGCTCTAAAACGAACATTTTTATAACTGCTTGCAAGCCACCTATTTAGGTGGCTTTTTTCGTCTTAACACATTCCATTTGTAATTTGTAGAAACCAATATTTTGGTGTATTTTTGGCTCAAATTTCATTCGTGGCCCTCAATTCTGTGATCAAATGGAAAGCCAAAATTCTATTTTTGGACACTAATTGCAAAATCTGCAAACCTTTCCAGTGACCGACATTTCTCATGTTGGACACCATCATGAAAATTGCTGCAAAAACGTGAAAATTGCTGCAAAAGAATTAGGGGGTCTCATAGGGTACTAAATAGCAAGCAAAAATGAGAATTTTAAGAAAATGTGAGGTATGTGGTGAAGAGTTCATTGCTACCAAAATCACAAATAAGTATTGCTCCAAGAGGTGTGCTCGTGTTGTACATCGGAAGAAAGAAGCTGAGAAAAAGAAAAAAGCAAGAGAAAGTAAGAAGGACGATGCTCAGAATTTGCAAAGTCTGGAAATCGCTTCTCGACCTTTCTTGACACCTTCAGATGTCGCATTTCTTCTTGGTGTTAGTGTTACTACTGTGTATCGATGCTTTTACTCTGGAACACTCAAAGCTGTCAGACTACGACGTAAGACATATGTTCGTCGTGAAGATCTTGATAAGTACTTTGAGGAAGCTGGTGCATACAAGAAGAAAAGCTATAAACGCAAAGATGACCAGGAGTATTATACTTTGCGTGAAATCATGGAGAAATATAATATCGGTCGCAAGGCCGTATGGGGACGCTGTGACCGTTTGGGTATTCCAAAAGTCTATGTAGGACGTAACACCTTCTTCAGTAAAAAGGCAGTTGATGCAAAGTTTGCAGACCTTCTTGAAGAAATCGATCTCGACAACTACTATACAATGGATCAGGTGATGGAGATGTATGGTATGACTCGAACTAACGCTATGAGTTTTGTAACCTATCACAAGGTACCAAGGGTTAACAGAAATGGTAAAGCCTATTACTCAAAGATACATATCGATAGTATCAAGCAAAAAGGTAATGAGGTAGATCCGGACTGGTACACTTACGAAGAGATTTCAGAAAAGTATGGCTTAACAAAGGATCAGATTAGCTACACTCTTAAAAATTATGATGTAAGGACAGAGAAGCGAGGTAAGTTCACGATGATCTATAGAACCGACTTCGACAAGATTACTCAACAGCGAATGGGCAACACCAAGAAAGTGGAGAACCAGGATGGAACAGAACGTGTCATCTTCCAAGCAAAGGCACAGGAGAGAGCATGTCCTCCTACTCCAGAAGGATATTACTCTACTGAGGAAGTGGCAGAAATGTTCAAGATTACCATCAAGCATGTCGGTGTGATGACAAGGGAGAACAAAACTCCTAAAATTGCTCTTAAAAATTTCAACTTCTATGAGAAGAAGGCCATTGACATCCTGTATAATCAAAAGCATAAGTATGCGGATATAAATGACTGGATCAATCCTGAAGAGATGAGAGATACCTACAAGATGACGCATGACGCAGTACGTTCATTCATCCACAGGCATAAGATACCTTCAAAAGTTGAATATGGAGTAACCTACTATTCAAAGCAGCACATCCAGGCGCTGAAGACTGGATATTTCGAAGGAAGAGAACGCTACTATTCCGTAGAAGAAGCAATGAAGAAGTATGGAATGACAAAGGATATTGTTCATTATTACGTCAAGCATTACAAAGTCACTAAAGTAAAGAAGGGGCAATTCATGTTCTTTAGAAAAGAAGAATTCGACAGACTCATGGAAAAACGTTTCAAAAATGATGATTTGAAAACAGATTATACTGAATAGTATGATTTACTTTCTCTTTACTGCTGTCAATGTAGTATCATTTAAGAATTTTGCAAACGAATTTTATTAATACAAAAATCAGATATATTATGCAAGTATGTAAAACCGTTAAGCTCCGTATGCGTGACAGACGCAACGGAACAAAGTCACTTTTCCTGGACTTCTGGCCAGGATATAGAGACCCGGAGACGATGGAGTTGATACGCCGTCGCTCACTTGGCATGTACATTTATGCCGATCCTGCCAACAAGCAGGAGAAGCTCTACAATGACAAGATTCTCGCCAAGGCAGAAGCTATTCGTTGTAAGGTGTACATTGATGTTCTCGATGAGAAATACGATTTCTTCAACCGTGACAGATTGAAGGAGGACTTTCTCGAATATTTCAGAAATATGGTCAATCGCAACTACGTGAAGTGTGATGCAGCCTATAAGCATTTCGAGAAATTCAGTAAAGGCAAATGTACATTTGAGATGCTTGATGTACTTTACTGTAACAAGTATATGGAATATCTCCTTGATACCAAAGTTTCATCAAGAGGTGGACATGTTATCAAGAAGTCTATTTCCAGAAATACGGCATCAGCCTATTGGAATGTGTTCAAGCAGGTTTTGACAAAGGCATACCGTGAGCGAAGGCTGACAGATGATCTTGCCAGCCTTTTGGAAAACATTTCATGTACAACGCCAGTAAAGCAAAGTCTTACATTGGAGGAAGTTAGAAGAATGTACAACACAGAATGTTCTATTCCGGTGGTTCGAAAGGCAGCTTTGTTCTCTTGTCTGACTGGTCTCCGTATCAGCGACATCCTGAGATTGAAATGGGAAAACATCCGTAGCTATGCTGATGGTGGATATTATCTGGATTTCATTTGCGTGAAGACAAAATGCCAAACCCAGGTTCCAATTGGTGATGATGCATATGCTCTAATCCATCCAAAAACCAACAGAACATATATCTTCCAAGGTTTCAAACGTACTATGACGTATGGTGTGATGCAGAACTGGCTAAAAGAATGCGGTATCGAAAAGCATATCACCTTCCATTGCTTCCGTCATACGTATGCCTCGTTGCAGCTCGAACTTGGTACAGACATCTATACCGTTCAGCATCTGCTCAACCATAAGAATGTCAGCACAACGCAGATTTACGCTTCTCACGCAAATCCAAAAACACGTGAGGCAGCAGGCAGAATTACGTTAACGAACGTGAAAGACGACGAGAAGCCAACAGAAAGTACGATACACCCAAAAGCAAATAAGAGAAAATAAGATTATAATACGGCAAATAAGAGAAAATAAAATATCGTTTAAAGCATTGAAACACAGAATGATAAATAGTGTTTAAGAGACGCATTTTGTTGATACGAAATAGCAGGAAATAGCAAGATTCTCTATATCTTTGCAGTCACAAAAACTCCAAAAAGTAACAATTGCAATGATTAAAAAGTTAAAAGAGAACTTCTTGATTCTCCTCATTTCAAATATGCTCACCATCATTATGGTAGTGGTCGCTCCAAGAATACATGGAGCGATTGCTAACCTGATGGTGACGGTTCCGGACTCTGATTTCGGTTTCTCTTTGCCGATGATATTCTACTATATATCATTTGCCATCATCGTCTGCGCCTTCATTTGCTTACGTAAGCCGCAAGCGGTGAGAGACATCGTGATAAACAATACTGTTTCTTCAAGCGAATCATCCATATCGGATGTAGAGAAAGCGGAAGAAATGCGTGAACGCTATCGCAACAGGCAGTATAGTCTTGAAAGTTCTAAATATGATGCGGTCAAAGACTACACTTACTCAATTCTTTCTCCATATATGACAGATGAGTACTTGGAGATACTGTGTCAGAACATCAAACTGTACGACATCCCTGAATCATGTATTGTTCCTGTGAAAACAAATGGAACCTTGAATACTCTCGACATCAGGCATTACTCCTGGAATATTGGAGAACGCCTTGGCTGGAGCGGTCAGAAACGAGCAACCTTCATAAAGCTATGTTTTCCTACCGAACTCCAGGATGTTGAAGTGGAAAGCATGAGACGTACATTGAGACAGAAGGGCAAATGCGTAATTGAGATAGATGTACCCGATTACAATGATTATCAATTTCATCATCAGAAATAAAGAAAGTTTGTAATATGCAGAACGAAGAAAGACAAATAACATTCAATGACATACCAGAAGTATTGTCAGAGATACTGAAAAGATTCGATCTTCTTGACCAGTCTATGGAACTGATTCGAGAAGAAGTACGCAGGACTAAAAGACCTTCCGTGTCAGATCATATTCCAATGGATGTGAAGGAAGCTTGTGAATTTCTTAAAATCAAGAAATCCACTATGTACACTTACATACAGAACGGAGAAATCCCTGTCAATCAGAAGGGTAAGAAATACACCTTCTTTAGGGATGACCTTATCAAATGGTTAGAATCTGGCTGCAAGATAGAGGCTCCAATCAGCACTATGGAGATTAATCAGATACTCAGCAAAAGGCCAAGACAAAGAACTTTATAGGACAGATAAGTGCCTAAAATTCAGAAGCCTACATTGGATATTCCCTAATGTAGGCTTTTCTTTTGATAATAGTCTAAATAATCATACTGATGTTATTTTTTATACTGAATGCAGATAGACTGCACAATTTTGGTGTATCTTTGCACTGAAATGGGAGGATGAGCATTATGCTGTGGTATATAATCCGACAGTTGGAGGCACATACGATGTGATGCGCAAGGTAAGCGCAGAGGAAATCAAGGATAACATCATCCGCTACGGTCTCCCAGAGGATGCAACAGACGACGTAAAGGAAGTTGCCAAGCAAATGGAAAAAGAAGAGGTCGTTGCTCAGGAAGAAGAGCAGCACTACCATCGAGGACGATAATTTATCCCATTCAATTAAAGACAGTCACTTTGTTGGCTGTCTTTTTTGATGCTATAAATATGGGGAATTACTTTTAAGCAGTATTGTAAGAACAGCAATAAAAACGAGTGCCCTCCTACCGAATCTATAAAAATGTCACTCAATGTCCCCCAAGATGTCCCTCAAGATGTCACCCAAGGTTTCAATTAAGAAATTGCTTAATGAAAACGGTTTTGAAAACAGACAAGAATTACGCTAACAATCTGAAACACAAACGAATAAAAAAAAAACAACCCAATCAATATCGCTTGCAATTCTGTTTGCAGTTCCGTTTGCAGTTTCATTTTTAAAAAAAAATCTGCAAACAGAAAAATACAACTGTCAGAGATAAATGTCCACCAAGTGTCCCTCAAATGTCCCCCAAGGTGTCCCTCAATAACACGTTTTATACAGATATGACCAACATATAATCGTTTTAATTCAATAGTGTCCGCACTGCGGACACTATTGTCAGTAGGGCTTCCTAAATCTTTTCTTGGCTCAGGGGAGATTGTCCATGGATAGACACTTCTCCTAACAAAATATTTCTCATTCTGATTTACGATTGAATCTCTGAATTCGTTCTTTGACTATTCGTAAATAGGTACGTTTCATCTTGTCTGTCAAAAAAGAATTGTTGGTCAAACGCTCTACTTCGTCTGGCAAGACAGAAAAAGAGTCAAGGATCATTTCTATACGCTTCTTCTTCAGACCGATAAGCTCTCCGAATCTCTCAAAGTCCAAACGGCATGGATGTCCTGTTCGCTCATACACATCACTTTTCTCCAGAGTCAAAGAAAGACCACCATTCAAGCCCAAGTCATCGCCCTCAATATGGAGGCAGGTGTTCATCAGGTCGTAGGCGGGAGCAAGCTGGTAATGCTCGCCAATTCTCATGATGGAGAAGTTTTTCAGATGGTCATCTCCATTACCGTAGATGTAATTGAATACAACCAACTTAAAGAAACGTTCCATGGCTATCATCCAAGCTGGAATATATCGTTTTATTGCACAGGCAATATCCTCGAAGCATCCATCATATTTGAAATACGTACCTTGCTCAGCTTCATTCTTACCAACCAGAGAAGCGAAATCCTCCATGAGATATTTGCTTCCATCCTTGGCTATGTCAAATCTCTTGGTAATATATACCATATCTCCATGAGGGGTAAAGCAAAGACCGTTTTCTGCTGTAATGATGCCATATACCTGTGAGGCTATCTGCATGGTAAGATGCTCGTTAGCAGGAATCTGCTTCCTGGTATAGAGCGTGTTGTCCCAAGGTGCAGGCTTCAGTATATAGCGAGAGCGTTCATCCGTCTGCGAGATTCTGATGATTCCATTCTCTATCACTGCAGGAAATTTCTCCTGAGCTCCAGATACGGAGATACGTCTCATGGCAATCATAGTCTCTGATGTCTTACTGATTTCATCTATTTCAAAATCAAGCAAATGCGACACTTTCTGACCATCAAACAGTTTTTTGCAAGCTGTAGGAGAGTAAGTGGAAAACCCATCTGCAAGGGTGGATGGGCAATGATTGAATTCTTTCATGATTCTACTTCTTTTACAGTTATTGCTCCTATCGTATCATGGGTTGCTATCTTCAGAAGAAGTCCAAAGAAATCCTTCTCATCCAAGCGCCAACTTCTGCAGACTATCTTTCTGTTTGCTCCTTCTGGAAGCATATTGGTAAAAACCGGGAATAGATAATCAGACTGATAAGGCTCTTCCCTTAAAGGCATGGTAAGTGAGACAGGATCATGGGTCCTATCCATCATATACTGCTTGTCGTATGTGAAGGTATAACCTCTGCCAGGAGTTGACTCCTCTAAGAGTCCTGCTTCTGTGTCGTGGCAATAAACGATAGCTTTTCTCATAACTTACTTTATTTAAACTGTTTGACGAATCTCATATTTAACCTCCATGCCAAGGATATCCATGATTTTTTCAACCGTCGATAGAGAAGGGTTTCCTTTACCGCTCTCTATTTTCTTGATGGTAGAAATGGCTATCTCAGACATGTCAGCAAGGTCTTGCTGGGTAATTCCCAAGGCCTTACGCTGCAATTTCATTACTTCTTGAATTTTCATATCAAGTAGTGCATTATATTGTACTTTTTGTGCAAAGATAAGAAATGTTTTTGGATTAAACAAGGAAAAGTATCATATAATGTTCTTTTTATGAAAAATTATAATTTCATGAGATTTTATTTTGGTAAGGAGAGGTGTCACTTGTAAAGTGAGGTTAAGATGAGATAAAGTGAGGTTAAGATGAGATAAAGTGAGGTAAAGGTGAGGTAAAGAGAAAAGATGTAATGGCACTCAAAGTGGCACCCAAAGTGGCACCCAAGATACCCAAGATACCCAAGATGATACTGAAGATGATACTCAAATGATACCCAAGAATAAATAACTGCCATCCAGTACAATTCAGTATCTTCCTAAAACAAAATTAGGGAGTTTACTCATCTCGAGCAAACTCCCCATGGTGTATGAGAGAAGAATTTTAGTGCTTTTACTCAAAAGCTACATTCAGTATATATTATGTATATATGTGTACATGTATTCACGTATTCATGAATACACGTTTAAGCCTATATCAGCAAAACAACGGTTGTAAAGCGGTTTGCTTCATTCACCGCATATTTGTCGATTCCGCCCAAGTTGTAGGCCTTAATCTGGCTCTTATCTACACCTCGCTTGATGAGTGCCTTGGCTATAAACTTGGCACGGCGCTTACCCAAATCCTGGTTGCCGGACTGAGTGCCAGTAGCACTATCGGCTGCACCGGATATTTTAATCTTCAGATTTTCCTGCTTGGCCATCTTCGCAATATCGTCGAGATTTACGAGCTGTGACTTGTCAACCAGTTTATCGGAGTTGAGCTTGAAGAAGAAATACCCCAGTTCGGGATAAGAAATAGTTCATAAAAAAGTTGGTAGTCTCATAAATATTTTGTACCTTTATAGGTGAAAATCAATTAGTTACAAAAATATTTAATATGACTACCGATTACAAAGTTACAGAATTATTTTGTATTATAGACGAGTTTTG
>OLXY01001039.1_pt1 | contig 10487 bp, 8 predicted proteins | sample 1644221 | NCBI WGS metagenome assembly OLXY01 (sample SAMEA103958121, study PRJEB25191) | human gut metagenome | reverse complement strand
TGCTGCGTGTTCGCCATCGAGGCGGACGGCGCCACGGTCGAGACCATCGAGGGCATCGGCACCGCCGACGAGCCGCACCCGCTGCAGCAGGCGTTTATCGACGCCGGAAAGTCGCTCGACCTGCGCATTCACGCCGCGATCAATACCTTTACGGGGGGCAACCAGACTTCGCTGGGCGGCGCCGGAGTCGTTTTTCGGGATGAGGCCAGGCGGGCATGGACGACCGATCTGAATTTGGCGGGCGGCATTACGAACATCATGTCCACTTCGCAGTCCGCCAAGTTCTTCAATCCGGTATTGCCCGAAGTGCAGGAGTATCTCTGTTCGATGCTCAAGGACCTCGCGGCCTATGACGGACTGGCGGGAATCTTCCTCGACCGGGGGCGCTTCGACGGATTTACCAGCGATTTCTCGAATTATACGCGCAAGGAGTTCGAAAAGTATATCGGCCGGTCGGTTGCCAGCTTCCCCGCCGACATTCTGCTCGAATTCCGGGCGAAGGTGATTCACGACTTTATGGAGAAGGCGCGCGCCGCCGTCAAGTCGGTCAATCCGTCGGTCAAGTTCGGCGTATACGTCGGGGGCTGGTATGCCAGCTACTATGATGTGGGCGTCAATTGGGCCAGCCCCGATTACGACACTTCGTCCAAATTTTCGTGGGCTACGAAAAAATATGTGGATTACGGCTATGCTGACCTGATGGACCAGATGCTGATCGGGGCCTATGCCTCTCCGGCGCGTGTTTACGGCACGACCGAATGGACCATGCAGGGATTCTGCCTGCTGGCGAAGGAGCGTACGATGGGAGCGTGCCCGATGGTGGCCGGCGGCCCCGACGTGGGAAACTGGGATGCCGACGACAAGGTGCCGCAGGAGGAGGAGAACCGGGCCATCACCGCCTCGGTCGCCGCCTGCATCAATGCCTGCGACGGTTATTTCCTGTTTGATATGATTCACCTGAAAAAAGCCGATCAGTGGTCTTATGTCAAGACCGGTATCGACGGCGTAATTAAAAAAGACTGATTATGAAACGCATCGTCATATTGTTTCTGGCCGCCCTTTTCGCGGCGTCCGGCGCTTCGGCGCAAAAATTCCATAACGCCTACTACGATACCCGCCGTGCGGCCCACGACGAAGAGGGGCTGCAACAGGGGGCGATCGTCTTTCTCGGCAACAGCATTACCGAGCAGGGGTGGTGGAGCCTGCTGCTCAAACGCGGCGACGTCGAGAACCGCGGCATCGGCGGCGACAACACCTTCGGTATGATCGACCGTCTGCCCGACATCCTGAAAAGCAAGCCCCGCAAAATCTTCCTGATGGCGGGCATCAACGACCTGACGGGCGGACAGCCCGTCGATACGATCGTGATGAACATCACCCGCATGGCGGACATGGTGCACGAGGCCGTTCCCGGCTGCCGGCTCTATATTCAGAGCGTGCTGCCGGTCAATACCCGGCGGGGGTGTTTTTCAGAACACAATGTCAGCCGACAGAAGAGGGGCATCCGACTGTTGGCATTGAGCCGATTTTTGAACGATGGTGTTTGCAGGTGAATCTTTTTGAATAAAAAAAGAATAAATAAAAACAGAATAAAGGAAAAAGACCGATGCAAGCATCGGTCTTCGGAATCCGGTCAATCGCAGCGATAAACCTTATTTGGCATCATGCTTTTTAGCAAGCTGAGCCTTTTTACGATTGGCTGCGTTCTTATGGATAACGCCCTTGGTGACAGCTTTGTCTACCTTGCTGACTGCGGCGGTGTATGCTTCTTCAATAGCAGCCTCGTCTTTAGACTCCAAAGCCTTGTCAAACTTTTTGATAGCGGTTTTGACTGCGGAGCTGATCATGCGGTTGCGAAGATTCTGCTCGCGGGATACCTTAACGCGCTTCAGTGCTGACTTAATGTTTGCCAAATCGGTTCACCTCCTTTAAATACTCGAACAAAGTTAATTATATCACCATGTTGCGCAAGATGCAAGCCTTTTTTGCAATATATGGAGGGAAAATCAATATATTATGTGTTGAAAGCATTTTTGTTCATAATCCCGCTTTGCATTGTGCAGAATAATTCAGGACAATTGCCGGCAGGTCGGGTTACTGATAAAGCAGCGAGAGGTTTTCGGCGGCTTAAAATCCCGATTGCGCATAAGGCATTTGATTTCAGTTATATTGGGGGCAAAATGGGAATATATACAGATCTTGCAGCGGAAATGCGGGAACTTAACCCGGATATTGAAGGCATTCGCGAAGAGGAGACGAATGACGGTGAAATTAAGATTAAGCGCATTGAGATATTGAGCGATACTGCGGCACATAAACTCGGCAAAGCGCAGGGCAAATACGTCACGCTTGATGCAGAGGCTCTGACGCAGCGTCCGCTTGATTTGTTTGCGCATGTGTCGCAATGCCTGCGGCGCGAGCTTACAGAGTTGATCCCGCTGCCTGAAACAAAGCTCAAAAGCGGCACTGTGCTTGTTGTCGGCCTCGGCAATCGCGGAGTGACGCCTGATTCCCTCGGCCCGCGTGTTGCAGAGCGGGTTTTTGTAACAAGGCATATCAAGGAGCATATGCCGGAAGCATTTGATTTTGATATTCCGAGTGTGTGCGCAATAGCTCCGGGCGTGTTGGGTGTGACGGGCGTTGAAACGATGGATATTGTGTTCGGTGTTGCGAACAAGGTGAAGCCGGATCTGATAATTGCCGTTGATGCGCTTGCCTCAAGGCGCGCGGCGCGGATAAGCACAACCATACAGCTTTCGGATTCAGGCATAAGTCCGGGTTCCGGGGTCGGCAACACAAGAGCGGATTTGAGCCGCGCAAACCTCGGTGTTCCGGTTATTGCCGTCGGTGTTCCTCTCGTTGTTTATGCGAGTACGATTTCACAGGATACAATAAGTCTCATTGCGGACGAAACGGGGCTTCACGGCGATGAGGAAAGGCTCAGAGAGCTTGCGGAGCAGGTCATTGCAAAGCATATGGGTGATTTTATTGTTACGCCGAAGGATATAGACGTTATCGTTGAGGATATGGCGGGAATAATTGCAAATGCAATAAATTCCGCACTGTTCGGGAATAATCTCGAGCAGGTGCGGAATATGCTTGCGTAACTGATTTAAAAATATCGGCAGGTGCAGCGTCAGACCGACACAGCTCCTGCCGATTCAGTCGGCGTTCGTCAATTCAGCTTTTTAAGCGAGTTTATCATATCCTCATCGGGCGTGATTATCAACGTGCGCTGATTTGTATAGATAACCGAACCGGGTTTTGCACCGCTCGGTTTTTTGACATACCTGCGCTTGGTGTAATCCACCGGAACGGCGGATGAACCGCGCGCCTGCGAGTAGTAAGCGGCAAGTGCAGCCGCTTCTTCGAGGGTTTTCGGAGGTATTTCACCTGCGAAACGGATGATCACATGCGAACCGTGAATGTCTTTGGTGTGCAGCCATGTGTCCTCGGGCGCGGATTGTTTGAACGTCAGCCTATCGTTCTGAGTATTATTCTTGCCGACAAAGATTTCGATGCCGTCGGAGGAAAGATACTTATGCGGGCGTGACGGGGGGAGCTTTGAACCTTTTGCTCCTTTTCCGTTTTTACTCGGTTTGCCGCGTTCCGCTTTGCGGCGGGAGCTGTCGCGTATAAGACCCTGCTCAACAAGTTCCTGTCGAATTTCGTTCAAATCGGATTCGGAAGCGCAGTTTGAAAGATCGCAATGCAGCCCGCGGAGATAGCTCAGTTCGGCCACGGCTGTTTCGCGCTGAACAACGGCTGTTTCGCGTGCAACCTTGCCTTTGCGGTATTGCTTATAATACTTTTGTGCATTATCCGCAGGCGAAACGGAGTTGTCAAGCGGAATAACGATGTATTCCGGAGGATCACGATAATAGTCAAGCACCTTTGCATTTTCGGCGCGCGGCGGAAGCGCGTGAAGGTTTGCCGTCAGCAATTCGCCGAAATGCCGAAGTTTCTCAAGTTCCGCTTCGTCGCATATTGCAAGGTTAAACTTTTCGATCTTGCGTTCAAGCCGCTGGACAGCATTGGAAATGACTCGTTCAACGGCCGCCGTTCGCCGCTTAATGCTTTCGTTTTCGGCACGGGAACGGTAGAATTCGTCCGCCGCTGCTCCGAGTGTCGGAAACTCGCGGCATTCAAGCCCGAATGGGCGGAACGGCAGCAGAATTCGCCCGCCGCTCGGAAGCAATGCAATGCAGGGCACGGTTCGCGCATTAAGAAGGTCACGGTAAAAACCCGCAAGGCAATCGGAAACGGTTTCGATCGCATCCGAATGAACGGGGCGCGATTTTGCTTCGGCGGCGCATCTGTCAAAAAGCAGTGCTGCAATTGACGGCGAAAGTCCGAAAAATGCAGCGGAAAGTGCCTTGTCGGGGCGCGGTGCATCCGAAAGAACGTTCAAAAAATCCTCCGCCGCAGCCTTTGCGGGGTCAAGCTTGTCCTGTGCGGGGGGCGCGGAATACTCAAGCTTCGGCAGAATAAGGCGCACGCTGCTCATTGACGGCGAAACTCGGCGAACAGCATCCACAATGCGCCCGTTCCCGTCAACAAGTATGATGTTTGAGTGCTTGCCCATAATTTCGCAATGCAGAAAGAAACGAGTGCAGTCACGCAGCTCATTCAAAGCTTCGAATTCGACCACAACGACCCTGTCCGAATTCGGCTGACGAATCGAATTTATCCTTGCGTTAAGCAGGTATTTGCGCAGCAGCATCAGAAAAATCGGTGCATCAACAGGCGAGGCGGGTCTTGCTTCCGTCAGTTGAATGCGGCAATTTTCCGGTGAAGCGGAGATAAGCAGCCTTTCGTTTTTTCCGCAGGAATGAACAACAAAAAGCAGCTCATCCTTTTCGGGCTGCTGAATCTTTTCAACTTTTCCGCCGGCAAGGCATTGAATTTCCGCCACGGAGCGGGCGAGAGTGAGTCCATCCATTTTTTACCTTTTATTTACGGAACCGCTTGGTCACGAACGGTTCCGTAAGTCAAATCCTTTATAATGCGTATTATGCCCTCGAAACATGCGCCCGCAATGCAGGCATGTTCAGCGAACAGTGTTGCGGAGCGTGCCGAGTCCCGTGATGCGAACCTCAACCGTGTCGCCGCGCTGCATGGAGCCGATGCCCGAAGGCGTACCCGTTGCAATAATATCGCCCGGCAGCAGTGTCATGCATTGAGTGATGTAACAAATCAGCTTGTCGATACCGTGCATCATGGCGGAAACGGGTGAATGCTGAACGATTTTGCCGTTAAGCAGCGTCGTTATCTCCGCAGTTTCGGGGCTGAACTCCGTTTCGATATACGGCCCTGTCGGGCAGAAAGTATCAAAGCCCTTGCCGCGCGTCCACTGGGGATCGGACTTTTGAATGTCGCGTGCAGTGACGTCGTTAAGGCAGGTATAACCGAAAATGTACTCGGCTGAGCTGCCTTTTTGAACGTTATGTGCCCGTTTGCCGATGACAACGGCAAGCTCGCCTTCGTAATCGAGCCTATGGCTGATTTCGGGGTAAATGACGGCCTCTCCGCAGGCAATGACACTTGTTGACGGCTTCAAAAAAAGCAGCGGTTCCGGGGGAAACCCTTCGCCCATTTCATCCGCATGGGCTCGATAATTCTTTCCGACGGCAACAATTTTCGAAGGTTCGCACGGTGCATCGAAAATAACGCTGTCGGCAGCATATTCATCTCCGGTAAAATGCAGCCCGTCATACGGTTCTGCCGAGAGCCTTCTTATGCTCAGTCCGTCAAGTACGCCGTAGAAGGTTTCGGCTTCGGGCTTTAAGCGAAAGCGAACAATTTTCATATCAAAATTCTCCTGAAGCAATTAATGAGCGGTCAATTAACCAAAGGCGGCAGTTGCCCGCCGCCGATGAATTTCGATGTTTGTTTTTGTTATGCCGTTTTTCCTTCCGGCTCGGAGGACCTAAGTACAAGAATCGGTTCGGAATGCTTAAGAACGGCATCCTTGGTGATTATGACCTTTGCAACGTCCTCACGGGAAGGAATTTCATACATTACGGGGAGCATGATGTCTTCAAGAATTGCACGCAGTCCTCTTGCGCCCGTGTTGCGGAGGATGGTAAGGTGTGCAATTTCTTTAAGTGCATCTTCGTCGAATTCAAGTTCAACATTATCCATTTCGAAAAGGCGCATGTATTGCTTTACAAGCGCATTTTTGGGCTGGGTAAGGATGCTTATCATCGCTTCCTCGGTAAGCTGTTCAAGCGTCACAATTATTGGAACCCTGCCGATGAATTCGGGAATGAGTCCGAACTTAAGCAGATCCTCGGGCAGGATGTCCTTAAGGGTTTCGCCGATATCCTTTTTGATATTGGAGCGAATATCCGCACCGAAGCCCATGTTCTTTTTGCCCGTGCGTTTTTGAATAATGTTTTCAATTCCCGCAAATGCGCCGCCGCAGATGAACAGGATATTTGTTGTGTCGATCTGAATGAACTCCTGATGCGGGTGCTTCCTGCCGCCCTGCGGGGGGACGGAGGCAACGGTGCCTTCAAGAATTTTCAGCAAAGCCTGCTGAACACCCTCGCCCGATACATCGCGTGTAATGGACGGGTTTTCGCTCTTGCGGGCAATTTTATCGATTTCATCGATGTATATAATGCCTTTTTGTGCGCGCTCAACATCATAGTCGCAGGCTTGCAGAAGCTTGAGCAGAATGTTTTCAACATCCTCGCCGACATAACCCGCTTCCGTGAGAGCGGTTGCATCCGCAACGGCAAACGGAACGTCAAGCACCTTTGCAAGCGTTTCCGCAAGCAGGGTTTTGCCGCAGCCGGTCGGTCCGAGCATGACGATATTGCTCTTGCCGAGTTCGGCATCCGTCTTTGTTTCCTTGGCATAAATGCGTTTGTAGTGGTTATATACCGCAACAGCAAGTGCGCGCTTTGCATGATCCTGGCCGATAACGTAATCGTTGAGGGTTTTTACGATGTCAACGGGTTTCGGCAGTTCGTGCGGAGCTTCCGCCGTATCCGTATCGGCAAGGGCAGGCTCCTCTTCAAGAATTTCCCGGCAGAGCTGAATGCATTCGTTGCAAATGTAAACGCCCGGGCCGGCAAGGATACGATCTACCTCATCGCGGCTTTTTCCGCAAAAAGAGCATTTGATTGTATCGTTGTCACTGTGTTTTGCCATTCTGATTAATATTCTCCTACGAAACGCCTGAAAAACAGGCGTGTTATTTCAGGGGGTATGCTGATTAATCAAATCAGCATTTATTCCGAAAAGCTCCGATTAAACCTTCAGCCACTGCATGAAAGACCGTTTCGTCCGAGCCTGCTTCGGCTTAACGCAAAATCAATATGAGCATTCCGCATTGAACAGCGGCTGCGGCCGCAAAAAATGATTTTATCTCTTGGGCTGAACGATTTCGTCGATAAGCCCGTATGCAAGAGCTTCGTCGGCGGTCATATAGTTGTCGCGCTCGGTGTCAAGTTCAATGCGGGAAACGGGCTGGCCGGTGCGCGCGGCAAGTATAGCATTCAGCTTTTTGCGAATGCGCAGGATCTGTTCGGCATGAATCTTAATATCCGATGCCTGCCCCTGTGCGCCGCCGGAGGGCTGATGTATCATGATTTCACTGTTGGGCAGGGAGCGGCGCTTACCCTTTGCGCCCGCAGCAAGCAGGAATGCGCCCATGGAAGCGGCCATTCCGATGCAGATCGTGGAAACTTCGCAGCGAATATACTGCATGGTATCGTAAATTGCCATGCCGGCGGAAACGCTGCCGCCCGGACTGTTGATGTAAAGATAAATGTCCTTGTCGGGGTCATCCGCTTCAAGGAAGAGCATCTGCGCAATGATGAGGTTGGCGGTGTCGTCATCCACAACGCCGCCCAAAAAGATGATGCGGTCCTTCAGCAGACGGGAATAAATATCGTATGACCTTTCGCCTTTGTTGGTTTGTTCAACAACGATGGGAATTAAGCTGCTCATGTTGACCTCCGAAATAAAAGTTTTTTGTGCGGTGCACGGGCCGACCGTGTGCGCCGAGTTGAAAGAGTTACTTCGCACGAAACAAGCATTTGCGGCAGATGCAAATATCATGCTCAGGTTTTAAAAGGCTCCCGCAAATGCCCGAAAACTGTCGGTTGAAGTCAACCGACCGATGTTTTCCGTATCCCCGGGAGCCGAAAAAGCTGTGTTCCGTCCGCTTCGGCAATGGAATTGGATCATCCGCCGACCGAAGCGGCCGCTTTGTTCCGCGTAAAGGATTTATTCCGCTGCGGGTGCTTCTTCCGCGGGAGCTGCTGCGGGAACAACGGCGTTTGCAACAAGCATTTTGACTGCGGCGTTGTAAAGCGCGGATACGGCATATTTCATGCGGTTGTCCTTAAGTTCGGCATCGATTTTTTCGTCATCCCAATGCTGCTGCTTTGCAGTGTCGCTCATTGCGATAACCTCGCGGAAATCCTCGTCGGTGGGCTCGAGCTTTTCCGCATCGATGATTGCCATCATAACGTACTGGGACTTGAGCTGACGCTGAGCGGCCTGCTCATAATCCTTGCGCATATCTTCAATGGAAAGGTGTGCGTATTCAAGGTAGCTCTTGAGATCTGCGCCGAAGGACTGAAGCTGCTTGTCGAACCTGTCGATCTGCATGTCAACCTCTGCGGAGACGATATCGCCGTGAATTTCAACTTCCGCATTGTCGATGACTTTCTGAAGGATGAGGTCGGTGCGCTCGTTCTTTGCTCTTTCGGCGGCGCGCTTTTCAAGATCGCCGCGAACGTAAGCGGTGTATTCGTCAACGGTGGAGCATTCTGAAATATCCTGAACGAATTCATCATTCAGTTCGGGAACGTTTTCTTCGGTGATTGCGTGAACCTTGACCTTGAAAACAACGGGCTTGCCCGCAAGGTTTTCCGCATGGTAATCCTCGGGGAAGGTGACGTTGATGTCACGCTCGTCGCCGATGTTCATGCCGACCATCTGCTCTTCAAATCCGGGAATGAAGGAGCCGGAACCGATTTTGAGCTTATAGCCTTCGGCAGTGCCGCCTTCGAACTGCTCATCGCCCATGAATCCCGCAAAATCGAGGGTTACGATATCGCCCTGACGAACGGGACGATCCTCAACGGCTGCTTCGGTTGCCATCTCGTTGAGCTTTTTCTGAATCTCTGCGGAAACTTCTTCGTCCGTAACATTATATTCAATAACGGGTGCTTCTATTCCCTTGTATTGGCCGAGTTTGACCGTCGGGTGGAGAACAACTTCCGCGGTGAAGCTGACGCCGTCCTGCTCGGATACTTCGGTGAACTCAATGTTCGGCTGAATCTCGGGCACGAGATTGTGTTCGGCAAGCGCATCGGAATAAACGCTTTGAACGAGTGAATCGAATTCCTCATCCCAAAAAACGTTCACGCCGTAGGTTGCTTCAATAACCTTGCGGGGCACTTTGCCCTTGCGGAAACCGGGAATGTTGTAATGTGCACCGGTCCTGCGGTACGCACTTTCCAATGCTCTGCGGTAATCCTCTGCGGGGATTTTGAGGCTGAGCTTGACTTTGCCGTTTTCAATGTTTGTGAGTTCTGACATATAATCCTCCAAATATATCTGCATCGGTACTTCTGTCCGATTAGTGTGCCGAGAAAACGCCGATTAAAATTTTTGCAGCAATGCCCGCAAAGCAGAGCTTCTGCGCCGCAAAAAAGACTTTTCCGGCTTTTTCCTGAGGGATAGCATCCAAGCAAACGCTCAATGCAGCAAAAAAACGCACCGCATATGAAGCGTCCCGGGCAGTATCCACAATGATTTATTATAACACAGGGTGATGCGGCTGTAAATGATTGACAACCATAATATACCGCAACGGTCGTGTTTTTTCAAGTCTTTTTTATCAAAATCGGAATCGTTTCACAATTTTTGCGCAAAAATACATAATATAAATAAAAAACAAGCAAAAAAACGGCGGGGGCGAACCTGAACCACCCCTGCCGAAGTGCGGCACTGCCGCTGTGCCGTATGGTACTGCGGCGTTGCCGTGTCATTGAGCCGGTTTTTGCACACCGTTCACGTCGATAAGGGTTTCGCCGTCCAAAAGCAGGTCACTGACGGTAACAAAGCTGTATCCCTGAGCAAGTGCGGACTCAATAAGTGTCGGAAGATACTGCTCTATCTTATAGCCGTTGTTGTGGCAGAGAATGATCGAACCGTCCGAAAGCTTCGGAAGCACGGTGTCAAGAATCGTCTGCGCGGAACGCTCGGGTTTCCAGTCAACGGTGTCAATATTCCACTGAATGACCTCGTAACCCGCTTCACGAACGGTTTTAATAACTCTGTCGTCATATTCGCCGTAAGGCGCACGGAAAAGCTTTGTTCGCCTGCCGATGATGGGTTCAAGCAGATTGTCGAACTGTGAAAGTTCACTTTTCATTTGCTCGGGCGAAAGTTTGCTCATGTGCGGATGGGTGAGGGAGTGATTGCCGATTTCGTGACCGGCATCGGAAATTGCCTTCACC
>OLXY01001038.1_pt1 | contig 10515 bp, 6 predicted proteins | sample 1644221 | NCBI WGS metagenome assembly OLXY01 (sample SAMEA103958121, study PRJEB25191) | human gut metagenome | reverse complement strand
TCTTGGCATGGTTGCTTTAACTGCTTGCAACAACGCCTCCATTGAAGGCTCCTGGGTGGAGACGGTTCCGGGAATGCCCGGCATGCAGCAAGGTTTCGTTCTTGATGGGGACGGAAGCGCTTCTTCCATTAACATGGCCACCTTGAAATATGAGGCATGGAAAAAAGTAGGAAACCGGTTGTTGCTTTCAGGTACCAGCATCGGCAATCACCAGAATATTTCCTTCACGGATACGCTGACAATAGAAAAACTGACGCAGGACAGCCTGATTCTCAAAAGAGGAGAGTTGCTCTTGAAATATGCCAGGAACAATGAAGCACTGAATCAAGAAACAATACCTGCCGCGGTGCTTACCCCTGCCAAGAAACTTTTGTCGGTAAAAGGCGAGCTGGTCATCGGCCATGAGGTGCGTTCCTTCAAAGCCGAAGGAGATTCTGCCGATTATTGGATTGTGGATGAGACCGGAGAACTCATGCAAAAATATGATGATATGACGAAAGGAGTTAAAAACGGAAAACCGGTATACGTAGAGTTGGAAGTAATCGATATGGGCAAAGCCGATGACGGATTTGCCGCCGATTATGAAGGTGTCTATCAGATAATGAAAATCAATAAAATGGCTTTAAAATAGAATTCCTCTTTGTTGGTTTCTGACTAAAAGATAAATAATCCCGGCATTCCATTGCGAATGTCGGGATTTATTTCTATATTGCGGCAAATATAACCCTTGTGGGCTGACACTTTGTAAATCCTTAATCTTTATAGGACATGGAGATAACCTTAAGTAAAACATTGCCTTCCTATCCTTCCTTTGTCGAGGGTATCCGGCGGGCACCCGACCGTGGCTACACCCTTACCCCTGCGCAGACGGCTACGGCATTGAAGAACGCTTTGCGCTACATCCCCAAAGAGCTGCACGAAACCCTCGCTCCGGAGTTCATGGAAGAACTGCGTACACGTGGACGTATCTATGGCTACCGCTACCGCCCGCAGGGCGACCTCAAAGCGAAACCCATCGACGTGCATTATTCGCACCCAGGTGCGAAGCGACTCTAAGATAAGCTCCAAGACGACCGGATGCGCCGCGTTGACGGTGTTGCCGCACCCGGTATCGTTGACATAAAGATCGGGATTGTCTGCTCGTACTTTGTAATAGGTTTTGTTATCGATTCCGCGGAATCCGAGCGTCGGTCCCGTCTCATCGGTTTCTGCCGTGTGGTTGTAGACCACATCGAGAATCACTTCCAGACCTTCCTTATGTAAGGTCTTGACCATGCGCCGAAATTCATCGCGCACGTGTGCGGGATCGGCTGCATACCGGTGCTGCAAAGCAAAAAACGAGATCGGGTTGTAACCCCAATAATTGCGTAACCCCCGAGCCTTCAGGCGATCTTCATCGATTGCCTGGGTCACAGGGAGTAAATCCACGGCCGTCACGCCGAGCGCTTTTAGGTGCTTTACGAAAGGAACACTTGCGAGAGCCTCGTACGTCCCCCGAATCTTTTCGGGAATATCAAACAAGAGCTTGGTGGCTCCTTTGACGTGGACCTCATAGAAAACGGATTCGGAAATCGGCGTTGCCGGCGGCCTGTCGTCTTCCCAGTCGAACGTATCGGGCACAGGCAAAACACCGTAGAGCCCGCATGCGCCGTCTGCGGCATCTCGCGCATAGCACCCGGTGATATCCGGTGCATACGGATCAAGAAGAAGACTGTCGGTCGGTTTATTTCCCGGCCCCTGCGCTGTTTGCACGCGATACCCGTAACGGATACCGGCAAGAGCCCCGCGCACACGACCGACCCAAAGATTGTCTTTCCGGACGAGCGCAAAAGCGCGCGAAGCGCCGTCCGCATCGAACAAAACCACGCTCACGGCACGCGCACTTTCCGAATAAAGCGCAAAGTCTGCGCCGTCGCTATTGAGCGAAACGCCCGGACAAATCCGGGCGCCGGCACAAAATGTCAAAGTATCTAAGAATGCCATTTAAGATAAATCGTCGCCAGCGGCGGCAACGTCACGTTAACGGACTGATCCTTGCCGTGAAAAGGAATTGCCTCGGAATCGACGGCGGCAACGTCGGACGTTCCGACGTTACTGCCCCAGTAGTAGGCACTGTCGGTATTGAGGATTTCCCGATACGTTCCGGCCTTAGGTACACCGATTCGATAGTTATGCCGCACCACGGGCGTAAAGTTCGAAATACAGACGACACACTCATCGCCCGATTGTCCCCAACGTGCGAAGGCCACAACCGAGTTATCCTTATCGTCGACATCAAGCCACTCGAAGCCGCCGAATTCGCAATCTTTTTCATAAAGAGCGGGGGTCTCTTTCAGGACCTTATTTAAATCCGTCACTAAGTGCTGAACACCCTTGTGCGAGTCATACTGCAGTAGGCCCCAATCGAGCTCGGCGTTGTCGTTCCACTCACGGCGCTGCGCAAATTCGCCGCCCATAAAGAGAAGCTTTTTGCCCGGGTATGCCCACATAAAGCCGTAAAAGGCGCGCAAGTTAGCAAATTTTTGCCAATCGTCGCCCGACATCTTCTCTAAAAGCGACCCTTTACCGTGCACCACTTCGTCGTGCGAAAGCGGCAAGACGAAGTTTTCCGAGTACGCATAAAGGAGTCCGAATGTGAGCTCATTGTGATGCCAACGGCGATATACCGGATCTTCGTGCATGTAATTTAAGACGTCGTGCATCCAGCCCATGTTCCACTTGTAGTGGAAACCGAGGCCGCCCATCGAAGGCGGACGAGAGACCATAGGCCAGGCCGTCGATTCTTCGGCGAACGTGGCCACGTTCGGTTCTTCCTGTCCGAGTGTCTCGTTAACACGCCTCAGGAACGCAATCGATTCGAGGTTTTCCCGACCGCCGTACACGTTCGGAATCCACTCGCCGTCTTTGCGACTGTAGTCGCGATAGAGCATCGAGGCGACCGCGTCGACCCTTAGTCCGTCCACCCCGTAGACTTCCGCCCAGAAAAGTGCATTGCCGACAAGGTATTCGAGCACTTCCCGACGTCCGAGGTTATAGATATAGGTACCCCAATCTTTGTGTTCGCCCTCGCGCGGATCGGCATATTCGTAAAGCGGAACACCGGTAAAGCGCGCCAGGCCCGACTCATCCTTCGGAAAGTGTGCCGGAACCCAATCGACAATCACGCCGATTCCCGCTTCGTGGCAGGTACTGACAAAGTGCACGAACCCTTCGGGGGCCCCGAAGCGCGCCGTCGGAGCATACAGACCCAATGCCTGATAGCCCCACGATCCGTCAAAGGGATGTTCGCTCACCGGCAAAAGCTCGATGTGCGTAAAACCCATCTTTTTAACGTACGCGACAAGACGCTCGGAAAGCTCCTCCCAGTTGTAGTAAAAGCGCTCGTTCGGGTGACGCATCCAACTGCCTAAGTGCACTTCGTAGATACTCATGGGCCGATTAAAACCGTTAAGGTTTTTCACCGCAATCGGTTTGGGGCGCTCGGGTAACGCGCAGACAATCGAAGCCGTGCCCGGGCGCATTTCCATACGGAACGCATACGGGTCTGCCTTGAGCGGCAACTTCTGACCGTCGGCCGCAATAATTTCGTACTTGTAACACTGTCCTTCCCGGACCCCGGGCAGAAAGATTTCCCAAACCCCGGCGTCCCGTCTTAAGCGCATCGGAGCACGGCGTCCGTCCCAGGAGTTAAAGTCCCCGACCACGCTCACACGGCGCACTCCCGGCGCCCAAACAGCAAAAGCGACACCGGCAACGCCGTCCATCACACAAGGCCGCGCCCCGAAACAAGTCCACGGACGCTTGTGCGTGCCTTCGGACAAAAGCCACATATCCGAGTCGGAAATTACGGGACCGAACCGGTACGGGTCATCGGTAACCTGCACGGCCGCGCCCCAGTCAATCCTCAGTTTGTATCGAATGACCTTTTTGGCTCCTAAGCGGGCCTCGAAGTACCCTTTAACGGGTTCCTTAAAGACGGCAATCGGCTTCTCGGTTTTCGGATCGACGGCCGTCACGGAAACGGCATTGGGAAGCACGGCGCGAACGACGAGCGTGCGCTTGACGCGATGAGGGCCGAGCACGGAAAACGGATCGCTGTGATCGCCGCGAAGAAGTGAATCAATTTGAGCGCGATCGAGCGTAATAACATGTTTCATAAACTGAGAAACTCCCGATAAGCGTTATTTTCTAAGATATTTTTCCAGATTCCAGGTATCGCGCGCGTAGTCGCGAATCGTACGGTCGGAACTAAACGGTCCCATGCCGGCCACATTCAAAAGTGCCTTCTTGGCCCAGGCCTTCGGATCGGCGTAAAGCGCCTCGGCCCGCTCTTGAGCCGCTATGTAGCTTTCAAAGTCTGCAAGCAGCATGTAGTAGTCCCCGTAGTCCACAAGACCTGCGAAGATGTCGGCGTAGCGCTCGGGCTGCTCGGGTGAGAAATATCCTGTCCGAATCATGTCTAAAACGCGGCGAAGACGAGCATTCCCTTGGTAAATCACGCGCGGGTTGTAGCCCCGGCGGCGGATTTCGTCGATTTGCGAGGCCGTGTTGCCGAAGATAAAAATGTTTTCCGCCCCGACGCTGTCGCGAATTTCAATCGTGGCGCCGTCTTCGGTACCCATAGTCAGGGCGCCGTTTAACGCAAGTTTCATGTTGCCCGTACCTGAGGCTTCCGTGCCCGCCGTCGAAATCTGCTCGGAAAGGTCGGCTGCCGGGATAATCACTTCGGCGGCCGAGACGCTGTAGTTGGGTACAAAGGCCACTTTCAGTTTTCCGTTCACGGCCGGGTCCGCATTGACAATGCGCGCCACATCGTTAATCAGGTGAATGATGAGCTTGGCCATGTAGTAGGAGGATGCGGCTTTGCCTGAGAAGATGACGTTACGCGCCGGGTGAGAACGACCGTCTTTAATGTCGTTATAAAGCGCAATAACGTGCAAGACGTTTAAAAGCTGCCGCTTGTATTCGTGAATGCGCTTGACCTGCACGTCCATTATGGCCGCAGGATTGATTTCCACACCGGTCGTACGACGCACGTAGGAGGCAAGGTGCTCCTTATTGGCGTGTTTGACGGCTATAAATTCATCACATAGGGTATCGGCCTTATCGGAGGCAAGAACCTTACGAAGGGCCGCCACCTCGTCTAAGTTGTAGCGCCAGTTCGTGCCGATGTACTTATCCAAAACAGCTGCAAGGCCGGGATTGGCCTCCGCAAGCCACCGACGCTGCGTAATGCCGTTCGTTTTGTTGTCAAAGCGATCGGGAAAGATTCTGGCAAATCCGGAAAAAATCGTCTTGACCATCAGGTTACTGTGAAGTTTGGAAACGCCGTTAACCTTATGGCTTGCCACAATACTCAAATGCGACATGCGCACGCGCTTACTTTCTTCGGTGTAGTTGCCGTCATCGATAAGCGAGACGCGACGCACCAAATCAATATCACTCGGGAATTTTTCCCGCACCATCGCTAAGAATTCCGCGTTGATCCGGTAGATGATTTCCATATGGCGCGGCAGCAGGCTCTTCATCAACGGAACGGACCAGGTTTCCAATGCCTCGGGCATGAGCGTGTGGTTCGTGTACGAGAAAATCTTGGTGCACTGCGCCCAGGCGTCTTTCCAGCTCATGGAGTGCTCATCGACCAAAAGGCGCATGAGTTCGGCAACCGAAATCGCCGGGTGCGTATCGTTTAGGTGAATGGCGATCTTGTCCGAAAGATTTTCGAGCGTTCCGTACTCACCGATGTGGTGCTTGAGGATATCTTGCATGGACGCCGAGACAAAAAGGTACTCTTGCTTTAAACGCAACTCGCGTCCGCGCGGCGTACTGTCATTGGGGTACAAAACCCAAGAGATGTTCTCAAACTGGTTTTTCACACCCGACGCACGGGCATAGTCACCGGTATTAAAGGCATTCAAATCAATCTGTTCGGGAGCAAACGCCTTCCACAGACGCATGGTGCTCACGCGGTCGGTCCCGTGACCGGGAATGACAAAGTCATAGGCTCTTGCCGTCACTTCCGTTGCATTGAGCCAAGCACAGGCGTCAACGCCGCGCGCTTCGGTTTTGCCGCCGAAACGGACCGTGTAACTGGTGTTGTAACGCGGAAATTCCCAAACCGTGCCGCCGTCAACGAGCCACTGATCGGGTCGCTCGACCTGACAGCCGTTAACGATGGACTGCGCGAACATCCCGTACTCGTAGCGCATGCCGTAGCCCCAACTCGGAAGCTCGAGGGTGGCCATGGAATCCAAAAAGCACGCCGCAAGGCGTCCTAGGCCGCCGTTACCTAAGGCGGCATCGTGTTCACATTCGAGTAAATCGGAAAGCTCTTCATAGCCTTCGGCACGCACGGCCTCTTTGGCCGCCTCTTTTAAGCCCGTGGCGGCTAAGGCGTTATTAAGAGACCTGCCGATCAGGTACTCCATCGACATGTAGTAGATGCGACGAGCGTGGTTGGCTTGATCTTCAAGTTGCGTTTTGACCCACCGCTCCGACAGGCGTTTTCTCACGGCATACGAAAGCGCCACGTAGCGCTCCGTTGCATTGGTCCGATTCTCCGGGCGCGACAAAACATCACGCAGGATTTCTTTGATTTCGCTTCCTAAGGCAAGGGATTTGTCTGTAAGTTTTTGATTTTTTGACATTTTTTAAACTAAAACTCCGAATGGGATTGACCGGCCTTAGTGTTGATAAATCCGCCGGGCACAAAAAGCACACTTTAATTTTCGAGATTTTACTCGGACGCCTCCCTTAACTCGCATTCCTGAGCAAAATTTGCGTTCCAAGACAAAATGCTTAAGCGAACTTGATTAGAATCAATCTATCGCCCCGTTTTCGAGGGGCGTGCGATGGGTTTTGTACTCTTGAGTCCGTAATTATCTTTCGCCGCGAGGGGGCGTCATGAAGGTTTTGTCAGCAGATATCGGAGGCACAAACGCACGGTTTGCCCTGGCAAACCTGACGCCAGAGGGCGCAGTGTGGCTTAACCGCCGCGTTTTCTCCAGCCAGGAAGCGTCCTTTGAAGAAGCCCTACGCGAAATTATCCGAACCCGGGACGGAATCGATGACGTCCGTGCCGTTGTCATTGCCGCCGCCGGCCCCGTTGAAAACGGTCGCGTGCAAATGACAAATGCCGCCTTTAGCGTCGATGTAAGGCTCGTTAAGAACCTTTTTCAAAGCGCTCGCGTTCTTCTTGTCAATGACTTTCAGGCGCAGGCTTGGGGACTTGATTTTCCCGGGATTGAAAACTCGCTTGAGGTCCTTTGTGAGGAAGGTCCGTCTTTTGCTCGCCCGTTCGCACCGTCATCGGCGCCGGCACGGGGTTCGGAACCGGCTGGCTCCTGACAGGGGAGTCGTCCGCTGTGATTGCAAGCGAACTCGGCCACATCCCGATGACCTTTACCTCCGAGGAAAGGGAAATCGAGCGCTTTTACCAAAGCATTTATCCAGATACGCCGCTTACCGTCGAACACGTGCTCTCGGGAAGGGGGCTTACGCTCCTAAATGTCTATTACACGGGGAGCGAATCCGAGCCGGCTCTTTTTACGCACGACGCGGGGTTTGACGCAAGCGACACCTGCGCGACCTTTGCGCGCTTTTACGGACGCGCGGCTCGAACCGCCGCCTTAGCCGTCCTAACGCAAAGCCTTGTCATCGGCGGAGGCATTGCGCGCAAGAGCCCGTGTCTAGTGAAGCACCCGAATTTCCTTGCAGAATTTTTGAATTACCGGGGACCCCATTTAAATTACTTAAAACGCATCCGATTGTTTTTGGATACCACAGGCGATCTCGGTCTTTTCGGCACGTTGGCTTTGGCCCGAAAAACCGTTTAAAACGAAAAAGGAAGAGAGACTATGCATCTGATTCAAACCGCTTCTTACCAAGCGCTGGAAAAGAAAAAAGAAGCGCTCGCCGGAACGCACTTACGGGAACTTTTCGCTTGCAACGAAAATCGCGTGTCGGAACTGACACGGGAATTTGACAATTTGCACTATGACTTTTCCAAGCAGCGGTTAGATGCCGAGACAATCGACCTATTAGTCAACCTTGCCCATGAGGCGCACCTAAAAGACGCCATCGAGCGCATGTTCGCCGGTGACCGCATTAACCAAAGTGAAAACCGTCGGGTCCTGCACGTGGCACTGCGTCGCAGCACAGGTCCCTTCCCGACGGCCTGTGACGTGATGCCCGAAGTGCTTGAAACACGCCGCCGTATGGGGCAATTTGCCGAGGCTGTTCGCTCCGGGGCCCTTAAGGGATCAACCGGTGAAAAAATCACCGATGTCATTAACGTCGGTATCGGCGGCTCGGATTTGGGACCCAAGATGATGGCAACGGCCTTGCGTGCCGTAAGCTCCAACGGTCCGAAAGCGCACTTTGTCAGTAATCTTGATGCGGCGCAAATGGCAACGCTTCTTGACACCTTGCGCCCGGAAACCACCCTTGTTGTGATTGTCAGTAAGACCTTCACCACCCAAGAAACCATGCTCAATGCCCATACGGCACGCCGCTGGCTGGTGGAAAAACTCGGTGAGGGTCCGCATCTGGCGAACCACTTGGCCGCCGTTTCGAGTAAACCTGCCTTAGCCGCCCAGTTCGGCATTCCCGCCGAGCGCGTCTTCCCGATTTGGGATTGGGTCGGAGGACGGTATTCCCTGTGGTCGGCTGTCGGACTCTCGCTCATGCTGCAAATCGGAGAGACCCTCTTTTTGCGCCTGCTCAAAGCCGCGGAAAAAATGGATAACCATTTCCGTGAGACGTCCTTTGACCAAAACCTTCCGGTTCTGATGGCTTTAATCGGTTACTGGAACGCCAATTTACTCAAGGCCCCGACCTTGGCGATTCTTCCCTATAACGACTCCTTGAAGTTCTTCCCCTCGTTCTTGCAGCAATTGGAGATGGAAAGTAACGGCAAGTCCGTCGGCGCTGACAATGAGCCCCTGACCTGGACCACGGCTCCCGTGGTTTGGGGTGAACTCGGCAATAACGGCCAGCATGCCTTCTTCCAACTCCTGCACCAAGGCGGACGTCTTGTGCCTTGCGACTTTATTGCCGCCGTCAAGGCCGACTATCCGATGGCAGGTCACCAGGAGGCCCTGCTTTCTAACTGCTTTGCCCAGACATCGGCCTTGGCCTTCGGTAAAACCGAAGATGAAGTCCGAGCGAGTATGAAAGAAGAAGGTCGGAGCGATAAAGACATCAATGCGCTTGCGCGTCAAAGAAGTTTTGCCGGCAATCAGCCGACCTCAACCCTCCTTTTAAAGGACCTTTCGCCCGAGTCGCTTGCCGAACTTGTAGTTCTTTACGAACACAAAGCGTTTGTTCAGGGCGTACTTTGGGGCATTAACTCCTTTGATCAATGGGGTGTGGAACTCGGGAAAGCCGTCGCCAAGAAGATTCTTCCCAAGCTTTCGGGCACCGATACGTCGATGACCTTTGATGCCTCCACCGAAGCGCTTTTGGCCTTTACGAAAAAATATCTTTAGGAGTCCGAACGATGACGATTCGCGTATTTGAAACTCAACCCTTTGACGACCAAAAGCCGGGAACATCGGGATTGCGTAAGAAGGTGACGCGTTTTAGCCTTCCGCACTATCTGGAAAACTACGTGCAGTCGGTCTTTACCGTTGTCGGTGACTGCCGCGGCAAGGTCCTGGTTTTAGGGGGCGACGGTCGCTACTACAACGATATGGCCATACAGACCATTCTCAAGATGGCAGCCGCAGCCGGCTTTGCCCGTGTTTTGGTCGGACAAAACGGCATTTTATCCACACCGGCCGCCAGTGCCGTCATTCGCGAGCACAAGGCCGACGGCGGCATTATTCTCTCGGCAAGCCACAACCCGGGTGGACCGAAGGGCGATTTCGGCATCAAGTACAACCTTGCAAACGGGGGACCGGCGAACGAAACGTTTACCGATGCCATCTTTAAGGTCAGTCAAAAGATTACGCACTACGCCATCGAAGATGTTCCGGACCTTGATATCTCGCAAATCGGCGAACAAACGCTCGGACAAACCGTTATCGAAGTCATTGACCCGGTAGCCGATTACGCGGCGCTTTTAAAGTCGCTCTTTGACTTTGAAAGCATCCGGAAACTTTTTGCGCGGCCTGACTTTAAGATGCGTTACGACGCCCTTAATGCCGTCACGGGCCCGTATGCCAAACGAATCTTGGAAGGTATGCTCGGAGCACCCAAAGGCACCGTTGTTAACGGCACGCCGCTTCCGGATTTCGGGGGACGCCACCCCGATCCCAATCCCGTGTACGCCGCCGATTTAATTCAGGCGCTTTCCACGCCGTCGTTGGGTTTGAGTTTCGGCGCAGCCTCGGACGGGGACGGTGATCGAAACATGGTTGTCGGACGCAATCTTTTCATCAGCCCGAGCGATAGCCTGGCTGTCATTGCAGCCCATGCCCGCCTGATTCCCGCCTATGAAAAGGGTCTTGCCGGTGTGGCGCGCTCCATGCCGACCTCGCAAGCGGTGGACCGTGTCGCTGCCTCGCTCGGCAT
>OLXY01001033.1_pt1 | contig 10546 bp, 9 predicted proteins | sample 1644221 | NCBI WGS metagenome assembly OLXY01 (sample SAMEA103958121, study PRJEB25191) | human gut metagenome | reverse complement strand
TGAATATCTGTATCGTGTTCGCCCAGCTTGAACGGGAAACGATACAGAAGCGGGTGGCCGATGCCTACTACTCACGAAGCCTAAAGGGGTTCCGCATGGGCGGCAAAGCTCCCTATGGGTTTCACACGGAGCCAATCAAGATAGACGGTATCAATACAAAGAAGTTAGTGGCAAATCCCGAAGAAGCGGAACAGGTCAAATTGATGTTTGAGATGTACGCCGAGCCAGGAACTTCCTACGGCGATATTGTCCGGCATTTTGCGGAGCATGGTATTAAAGATTTTTCCCGTCCGGCACTCGCAAGCCTTTTGTGCAATCCCATTTATGTCAAGGCTGACCTTGATATTTATGAGTTTTTCAAAAGTCAGGGGACGGTCATCATCAATGACGCCGCTGACTTTACGGGCACAAATGGGTGCTACTTCTATCGTGGCCGGGGAATGAAAGGCGACATCAAACACAATCTGCAAGGACATACGCTGGTTATGGCTCCCAGCGAGGGCTTGGTTTCTTCTGAACTGTGGCTGAAATGCCGAAAGAAGATTTTAGCCAACGCCAGTTATCAGGCGGGACGAAAAGCGGTCAATACTTGGTTAGCTGGGAAAATCAAATGTGGCAGGTGCCAGAAAGCGTTAAAAGCCGAGGGCAGTTATGGGCGGTGGTACTTCCGTTGCAGTAAGCGTTCCGATAACAAAAGCTGTGAGGGTGCGGGGACGCTCCGTATTCCCGATACGGAAGCTGTTATCTATGCCGCTATGGTAAAAAAGCTAAAACCGTTCCAGACCATCAAGGGGCGAAAAAATGCTATGAAGTCCAATCCAAAGCTGACCGCCCTGCAAGTAGAACTCGCACAAATCCAGCATGAAATTGAAACGCTCATTGACACGCTGACCGGGGCAAATCCCGTCCTGCTCTCCTATGTGAACAGCAAGATTGAAGAACTGGACGGACGCAAGCAGGAGCTTGTCAAAAAGATAGCGGAGTTGAGTGTGGACACCATCAGCCCGGAACAGGTCAAAGAAATTTCCGGCTATCTGGACACATGGGAAGAAGTGGACTTTGACGATAAGCGGCGGGTGGTGGATTTGATGATTTCCGCAATTTACGCCACAAGCGAAAGTATCAATATCGTTTGGAAGATATGACGGCGCATAAGCGCCGCCATACAACGCAACCTTTCGCCCTTTGTAAACTAAGCTACTCTGAATTTTATAGGGATATAGAAGAACACTACTTTTTTACACTAAACAACCGAGTCGTTATTATCGATATAAAAACATTTATACCGGAAACCGGTATTTTGTCTGAGTTGTTTTCACACTTTAAAGAAAACAATTGCGTGACGGGATTTGTTACGAGTTATTCCGAAAGCGATTTCCCCGACACCTATTTTCTCGATTGTGTGGATATCTTTGTGGAAAATGCTCCCAGCGACAAAATGGACGTCTACTTTTCAGCGGCTTTCGAGGATTTGGACACAAACAGGGAGCTGTCCGATACGGTTTACCTGTTGGACGGAAGCGTTCTCAACGTGTATTTTATCGAAAACCGTGACTTTGGAGCATTGTGCGCTACATCCCGTTATTTGAATAAATTTATTTTCGATTTGTTGTATTTTGTGTCAAGTACCGAATATGAAATTTACGATTATCAGAATGCACTTGACGAATGGAATATAAACATACTTGTCTATGTCGGAAATAATCAATTTGTTGACTTGACGACGTGGGAGAGATATACATTTTACAGTTCGCAGGAAATTTTGGAAGAATACGAAAAGGAGTATATCTGCTCGTTTGGTTTCGACATGTTCGAGGAGGAGTTTTATTGGTTTTTGTATAACAACGGTGTGGACTTAAACTATTTGTTCGAGGTCACTCCCTTAAGCTATGACTGCAACGGTCTTGATTTGAGATTAAATAATTTTGACTATACCGACGAAGCGGAGCTTTACCTTGTTGAAGCGCTGAAAGATTGGCTTTCGGTAATTTAAACGCTCTGCTTTGGCGGCAGCTCACGGAACAGGAGGAATACAATACCGACCCCGACAGGAAATCGTTTTCCGACGCGAGCATATATTTTTATTCGGAACAAAAGCCCGTTTCGGAGGGAAATTTTTGGCGTTACTCGGACGGAGTCGCCGTTGTCCGGTGATTTTTGTCGCCGTTTAGACAAATTTACCGCTTTGCATAAACGCAAGGCGGTTTTGTTTTTTATCGGGAGCACAATCGGGCTTTTAAAAGAATATTATTTAATAAGCCAATTACGGAGGTCATGATGGATAATATTTTCGGAACGGACGGTATCAGGGGAGTGTTCGGCGCGGAATTGAACTGCGGGAGCGCTTATCTTTTGGGGGCGGCGCTGTGCGGAGCGGACGGAGACTCTCCCGTCGTAGTCGTGGGCAGGGATACGCGTCCGTCCGGGGAGGAGCTTATGCGGGCGCTTGCAAAAGGCGTGCACGACAACGGCGGTTACGTCATCAACATAGGAATCCTGCCAACCAACGCCGTTGCTTACTTTACGCGGAAAATGGGGTGCGACTTCGGCGTTATGATTTCCGCAAGTCACAATCCGCCCGAATACAACGGCTTGAAGGTGTTTGACCGCTACGGCGTCAAGCTGTGCGAAAAAAAGCAGAGGGAGATTTCCGCTTTTATGGAGGACAGAGAGGTGTCGGACGCCGAGGGCGCGGAAGTGTGCGCCTTTGACAGCGCGGGAAAGCTGTATTGCGACTACATAGAAAACCTGATTATGCCCGACCTCAAAGGGCTTAAAATTTCTCTCGACTGTTGCTACGGGAGCTGCTACGACGTGGCGTCCTCCGTGTTTGCAAAGACGGGCGCCGCGCTGCACGTTTACTGCGGCTTCAACCGCGGAGAGCTGATAAACAAATACTGCGGAGCCACCCACACCGAGTTTCTCGAAAAAATGATGAGGAGCAACGGCTGCGAGCTGGGCTTTGCCTTTGACGGCGACTGCGACAGAGTTGCCGTTTTGGAGCGCGGGCGGACGCTTGACAACGACAGACTTCTTTTTGCGCTGGCAAAATATATGTCCGAAAATGGAATGCTCAGAAAGGATATGGTAGTGGGCACTGTGCTCACCAACCGCGGCGTGGAAATGGCGCTCAACGGGCTGAATCTCAGGCTTTTGCGAAGCGACGTGGGGGACGCCAACGTATTTCATCTCATGAGCAAAAAGGGCGTTAATCTCGGCGGGGAGCGCAGCGGGCATTTTCTGCTTAGCGACTTTGCGACGGGCAGCGACGCGCTTTTGAACGCGCTGTTTTTCGCAAAAATATACAGGGAAAAGGGAAGCTTGTTCGACTATACCGCGGGTTACAAAAACGTGCCCTGCCGCGAAAAGAGCATAAACGTAACTCCGCAGCAGCTCAAAAGCATGAAAAACAGCAGTTATTTTGAAAAGGTGGCGGGCGAGGTGCGGGCGCTTTTCGGCGGAGTCAAGCTGGTGCTCAGGGCAAGCGGCACCGAGCCTAAGGTCAGGATTTACATCGAAGGAGAGGACGCGGGAGAGATTGAGGAGGCGATGAGGCACACAGCGTGGCAAATTTCCGATTTCGTCTGAAAGCGTTTGCGTTTTGAAATGGTTTGTAATATAATAAATCTCAATATGGACAAGAAGCGACGCAACAAAATCAGCTTCGTCACCACGCTGTTCGGATTGATTGCAAACGCCTTGCTTTGCGCGGGTAAATTTGCGGTGGGGCTTTTGTGCGGCAACATTGCCGTCACTGCCGACGCGGTAAACAATCTTTCCGACGCGGGCAACAATGTTGTCACGCTGATAGCAATCAAGGTGGCGGGCAAGCCTGCGGACAAGGAGCACCCCTTCGGACATGAAAGGGTAGAATACATTTCCGCGTTGGTCGTCGCTTTTATTATACTCTTTTTGGGCGTGGAGCTGGCGGTGTCTTCCGTTGAAAAGATAATACTCAATTTCAAAGAGCCTTATCTGCCCGAATTTGACGCGTGGCTGGTTTACGTTTTGTCGTTTTCCGTTGTCGTCAAGGTCGTCATGTTTTTCGTTTACAGGACAAACGGCAAAAAAGCGCAGTCTCCCGTGCTCAAAGCAATGGCGTTGGACAGCATTATGGACGTTGCCGCCACCGCCGCCGTGCTTGCGGCGATTCTTATCGGCAGATTGGCGAGCGTCAATCTTGACGGGTACATGGGACTTGCCGTATCCGTTCTGATATTTGTCGGCGGGATAAAGATAGCAAAGGATACCGTGAGCGGTTTAATCGGGGTTGCGCCCGACAAAAAGCTCATTGCCGAGCTGGAAGCCGAAATCGCGGCTTACGACGGCGTACTCGGCGTCCACGACCTTTTGGTGCACAGCTACGGACCTTACAATACATTCGTCACTGTGCACGCCGAGGTGGACGCAAAAGCCGATATGCTTGCCGCGCACGAGCGGATAGACCGAATAGAAAGAGATTTTCTCGAAAAACGAAACATACATCTGTTGGTTCATCTTGACCCCACCGAAAAGGACAATCCCGAAATCGAGGCGGTTTTGCCGTCGATAAAGGAAGTTTTGTCGTCCGTTGCCGACGGTCTTAATTTCCATGACGTGAGACTTGTCCGGCAGGGCGGCGCGGGAAAAATATTTTTCGATATGGTTGCGCCTTTCGAGCTGGAAAAGTCGGATGAAGAGCTTAAAAATCTTGCCGAAAGCCGCCTTTTTGAAAAAACAGGCATGAGCTTTTCGGTTACGGTTGACAGAGAGTGATTGCAAAAGGAGAAACGATTTGAGCAAAGCAGACGAAATTTTTATCCGAAACGTAAGAGAAATTTTAAACGAAGGCTATTCCGACCAAAACCTCGACGTTCGCCCGCGCTGGAAGGACGGGACTCCCGCGCACACAATAAAAAAGTTTGGTATCGTCAACCGTTACGACCTGAGAGACGAGTTTCCGATAATCACTTTGAGGCGCACCTTTTTCAAGACCTGCATAGACGAAATGCTTTGGATTTGGCAGAAAAAATCCAATAACATACGCGACCTGAACAGCGGCGTATGGGACAGCTGGGCGGACGAAACGGGCAGCATAGGCAAGGCTTACGGCTATCAGCTTGCGTTGAAGCACAGCTATCCCGAGGGAGAGTTCGACCAAGTGGACAAGCTTTTGTATGATTTGAAGCACAGCCCGCAATCGAGACGTATGATTGCCAATATGTACAATCACGCGGACCTTAGCCAAATGAGGCTTTATCCCTGCGCCTATTCCTTTACTTTAAATACGAGCGGAAATGTGCTCAACGGCATACTCAATCAGCGCTCGCAGGATATGCTGGTCGCAAACAACTGGAACGTGGTGCAGTACGCCGTGCTGCTCAATATGTTCGCGCAGGCGTCGGGGCTTGTCGCCGGCGAGCTTGTGCACGTGATTGCCGACGCGCATATTTACGACAGGCACATTCCGTTGATTGAAAAAATGCTCGAACAGCCTGTTTACGACGCGCCTGAATTTGTCATGGACAAGAGCGTAAAGGATTTTTACGCATTCAATACGACGCATTTCAAACTTGAAAATTACAGATACAACGATTTTGAAGTCAAACCGGAGGTGGCTGTCTGATGAACGCAATCGTAGTCGTAGACAAAAAATGGGGCATAGGCAAAAACAACGATTTGCTGTTCAAGCTGCCTGAGGACATGAAATATTTCAGACAGAAGACTTTGAACAAAATCGTCGTCATGGGCAGCAACACGCTGAAATCCTTTCCCGACGGGAAACCGCTGAAAAACCGCACAAACGCGGTGCTTTTTCCCGGAGGCGAAAAACGGGACGACTGTATCGTGGCGGACAGTCTCGAAGAGCTAAGACAAGTGTTGACAAGCTTCCCCGAAGATGATATATTTATCATAGGGGGAGCGATGATGTACAAAACCATGCTCCCTTTTTGCAAGCGCGTTTACGTGACCAAGGTGGACGCGGACGGACAGGCGTCGGTGTTTTTCCCCGACCTTGACAGGCTCGGTTGGACGCTTTCGGAGAGGGTTGCGAAAAAACGCGACGGAGAGTACGAGTTGGAGTTTGTGGTTTATTCCAATCCGTCGCCGCAAAAATTTTGACAAAACGGATATTTCGCCGCAGCGCGGCTGAGATAAATCTTGAAAGGAGGTTAAGTAAATGAGAAAAAGCCTTGAAAAAGTGTTCGATATCATCGGCGAAATACTTGCCGTGCTTGCTTTGATACTTTACGTGTTTCTTGCAATCAACGCGCAGTTCATGTTTTTGCCCGACGGTGTTTTGAACGTGCTTATGGTAATTCAGCAGTATTCGTTCATAATCGTGACATTAGTCGTAGGTTTTGAAGCTATGATAAAGCGCAATCTGTTGTTCAGAATTATATTCTACGTCATCGTTGCGGCAGTGGTTATACTTCAGTTCTTCCCCGGCACATGGGATAACCTCATGGGTTATGTGGGCGCGATGGCGCTGTAAAAAGCATATTGAAAACGTCCGCTTTAAAGCGGACGTTTTGTTTTGTTGATTTTCAAATGCAAGAAAATAAAATGAAATTATTTTTTTACTTTTGTGCCGCAATTTCCGCAGAAAACTCCGTAGGTTTCCGTGCGGCAGTTCGGGCAAATCAGAATTTCCGTCATTTCGTTTGAGCAGCGCGGGCACGTCGAATAAATGGATTCCGTTCTGAAACCGCAGTGTCTGCAATACAGAAGGCGTTTTTTAGGCGCGGGAGGTTGGCTCGGAGAGAGGGCGGGGGCTGCGGCGGATAAGCTTTCTTCCCGTTCGTCCGACGCCTTTTCGCCGCCGTCCGCTTCCGTCGCGGCGTTGTCGCTCTGCGCAGTCTGCGCTTGCGCCTCCTCGGACTGCTCCGTGTTTGTTTCCGTTTCCGCAGCGTTGCCCGTCTCTGTGACAGGCGTTGTTGAACTTTCCTTTGCGGAATTTTTTTTGAGTACAAAGTTTAAAAACAGTGCAAGCAGCAACGCCGCAGTGAACACCGGCGAAGCGTAATATAACGATTTCAGCGTAAGCGCCGCTGCATTTTGCGCCGCCGCCGAATTTAAAACGTCGCTCATGGGAAGCACGGCGAGATAACCCGTTTGAAGCAGCAGTATACATATAGATGCAGTGAGCCACAGCGCGCGGCTGAGCCTGTTTTTAGAGGTGAGCATAACAATCGCAGCCGCGGCGGTGAGAACGCCCAGCGCCGTTTCTGTTATTTCCGAAAGCTTGTTTGCGTTCAGTTGGCTTGAAAAGACTGCGGCAACGACGCGCATTGCCGCCGCGAGCGCCAGCAGCGAGAGTCCGACGACCGCCCGTTTGTTTTTGGAAATGAAGCAGGTCATGACGGCGAGAACTGCGGCAACGCCCCAGAGCGCCGCTACTATCAAATCCGGAATATCCGAAACTCCCAATGATTGCGTCAACAACAGCATAAAAGCGCCTCCGCTTAAATAATACAACTTTTTGCCTCTTTATGCAATGAAAAGAGAGAAAAAAAGTTCAATCGGACGTCGTGCTTACGGAAAGCTCCGCGTGTTCTTCGTCGCCGCTGCCGTCGTCGGACATTTCACCGCGTTTTTTGAAAACTTTTCGATAGCACCTCAACGCTATGGGAGCAAAGATGACGAGTGAAAGCGTTTCCGCTATCGGATAGGCATAGAAAAGCCCGCTCATTTGGAAGAAATAGTCCAGAAGATATGCCATGGGAATCAGGAAAATCAGCTGTCTCGACATACTGAGGAACATGGAGAACAATCCGATGTTGAGCGATTGGAACGTCGTGACGAGCAATATGCCCAGCGAAGCCGGCAAAAAGCACCAGCTTATGCACCTGAAAGCGTAAATAGTGTCCTCCCTGAGCGACGGAGTAGTCTCAAAAATATCCACAATGAGACCGGGACAAATTTGGAATAGCAAAAGTCCTACCGCCATAATGGCTACCGAAGTAATCAGAGACCTTTTCCAACAGTCGTTGTATCGCGCTCGGTCGTTTGCGCCGAGATTGTAGCTGAGAATGGGCAGTGTGCCCTGCATCAGACCGAATACCGGCATAAAGACAAAGCTTTGAGTGGAGAAATAAATGGTCAGAACCCTTATTCCGTTGGGATACGCTTTGAGTATGCTGTTGAGTATAATGGTGGTGAACGAGCCGAGCGCGTTTAGTATGAACGTGGGCAGACCTATGCGGAATATGTTCCACACTGTGTTCCATTTTAATTTCATTTTGGCGAGGTTTATGCTCACGTCCTGCTTTTTTACGATAAACACGAGAATAACGTACGCGCAGGCAACAAATTGTCCGATGATTGTGGCAATCGCCGCGCCCGCAACGCCCATGTTGAGACATTTCATGCCCCAGAATTCGTCGAAAATGAAAATAGGGTCGAGTATGATATTGACTATTGCGCCGAGCGCCTGACTTATCATAGGCGCTTTCATGTTTCCCGTAGCTTGAAGCAGCTTTTGCGCGACAATGCTGACTACGGAAAAAACGGACAGTCCGAGCATATAAATAAGGTACTCGTTGCCCATATCTATCATTTCCGCGTCTTCCGTAAACAGCTTCATAAAGGGGACGGACACGGTAAAGGCGAGCGCCACAAACAGCAGCGAGCCGATAATGGAAAGAAAAACGGCGGTGCGCGCGACATTGTCCGCGCCTTCGCGGTCGCCCTCGCCGAGCTTTCTCGATATGAATACGTTTGCGCCCACGCCTATTCCCAGCGCGAGCGAAATCTTTATCATCACCATAGGGAAAGAAATGCCCACCGCCTCGAACGCGACCTGACTGTACTGCGACAAAAACATACTGTCCACGATTGTGTAAAGCGCGTCGATAAACATGGATATGATGGCGGGAAGCGACATATTAAGCAGCAGCCTTCCCATGGGCATACTGCGCATTTTTGCCGATTGTAAAGTATCGTTTTTCTCTTGCATGATTTCACCTGACAAAAAGATTAAAGTTTAACCAAACTATTTTAACAGATTCGCGGCAAAAAGCAAGCGTAAAAGGTGCGCAAAAAAGGAAAAATTTGCGCAATCCTCCGACTGCCCGCAAAAGAAAAACGGCGCGACGCGCCGTTTTTCTTTTATATTGATTTAAAGGAAAATAGCGAGGAAAATACCTGCCGCGACGGCAGAGCCTATGACGCCCGCCACGTTGGGACCCATTGCGTGCATGAGCAGATGATTGTCGGGGTCGTATTTTCTTCCCACCGTATGGGACACTCTCGCCGCCATAGGCACGGCGGATACGCCCGCCGAACCGATAAGAGGATTGATTTTGCCTTTGGTAAGCCAGCACATGAGCTTTCCGAACAGAACGCCGCCGACGGTGGAGAAGCAGAAAGCGAACAGTCCCAGACCGATGATGAGCAGCGTGTTGAGGGACAAAAAGTTTTCCGCAGTTGCGGTAGCGCCTACCGAGATGCCGAGCAAAAGGGTGACTATGTTCATGAGAGCGTTCTGCGCCGTGTCGGAAAGTCTTTCGGTGACGCCGCACTCCTTGAACAGGTTGCCGAGCATGAGGCAGCCGAGCAGTGGAGCGACGGAGGGGAGCAAAAGCGCGGTGATGATTGTCACCATAATGGGGAAAATGATTTTTGCTGCCTTGGAAACGTTTTTGGGCGGCTCCATGCGAATCAGCTTTTCCTTTTTGGTGGTGAGCATCTTCATCAGCGGAGGCTGAATCAAAGGAATCAGCGCCATGTAGGAATAAGCCGCGACCGCAATCGGTCCGAGCAGGTGGGGAGCCAGCTGATTGGTTACGTAAATAGCCGTAGGTCCGTCGGCGCCGCCGATAATGGCAATAGCCGCAGACTCCTCGCCGGTAAAGAAGCACACCGCAATCAGGAACGCGCAGTAAATTCCGAGCTGCGCCGCCGCTCCGAGCAGCATTGATTTGGGATTGGCGAGCAGGGGACCGAAGTCGGTCATCGCGCCCACTCCGAGAAAAATCAGACAGGGATAAACGCTTGTCTTGACGCCTATGTAAAGTATATCCAGCAGACCGCCGTTTTGCAGCACGTCCATATAGTCGGGCTTGGAGTTGTCAAACCACATTTCGGGGTGGTAAATGCCCGTGCCGGGCAGGTTTGTCAGCAGCATGCCGAAGGCTATGCCTACAAGAAGCAGCGGCTCGAATTTTTTGACAATACCAAGATAAAGCAAAACGCAGGCGATTAAAATCATGACTGCCTGTTTCCAGTCCATTGTGGCAAAGCCGGAGCTGCCGAACAGGTTGCTTAAAAAATCTCCTATGTTCATGTCGCTCCTTTCAGGCAAGCTCGTAAATGGGAGTGCCTTGCTCTACCTTTGAACCCTTCTGCACGTAAAACGCCGTGACGGTTCCGTCCTTGCTTGCCGAAATTTCGTTTTCCATTTTCATGGCTTCGATAGTGAGCACGACGTCGCCGCGCTTTACCTTGGCGCCGACGCTTACTTTGAGTTCCATAACGACGCCGGGCAGAGGGGACTCCACCGCGTTTGCGCCCTTTGTCACCGTAGCGGTAACGGCGTCCGCAGGCGCGGGGGCTGCGGTCTGAG
>OLXY01001030.1_pt1 | contig 10604 bp, 11 predicted proteins | sample 1644221 | NCBI WGS metagenome assembly OLXY01 (sample SAMEA103958121, study PRJEB25191) | human gut metagenome | reverse complement strand
TGCAGATGCCGCCGCCGGCCCACTGGCGTATCCACCGTTTTCCGGCGAACCGATGGTGGTTGCGGTCGCTGTAAATCGTGCGCCAGCGGTTGAAGCTCTCCTGCGTGCGGATGCCGATCAGACAGCAGGTGCGCTTCGCACCGCTGCGTCTGTGGAGCCACTCGGCGAAACGGTTCTGAAACTCGTAGTCCCACATTTCGTCGGTGAAGAACGGAAAATCGTGCTGTGTCAGGCTTCCTTCCGGCATTTCCCGTACCCAAATGTCCCGCATGGAGCCGTCCCACGGCCGCCAGTATTGCTGGAACATCGAAGTACAGGTCTGTACTTTGAACGGGATGCAGACCCGATAGACGTCGAGAATATCGGCGTTCGCGGCCAGCGTCCGGTTCACGTAGTCGAGCGTATCGCGGTACTGGATTTCGTAATCCATATGGAACACTCCGATTCGGCGTTGCAATCCGTGTTGCCGGATGTAGTCGATGCAGAGGTTGAGCAGCACACCGCTGTCCTTGCCGCCGGAAAAGGAGACGTAGATATTGTCGAAAAGGTCGAAAACCGTTTTCAACCGTTGTTGTGTCCGCTCATAAACATTCATGCCTGCCGGTTTTTACTGTACTCCATCGTTACGTACTGCGTCCACTCTTTCATCGGGACGAACCCTTCGGAGCGGAATATCTCCGCATGGCGGATCAGCGTCATGGAGCGTATCGTATAGTCGCGGCGGTAATATTGGATTATTTCGCGTAAGAAGCGCGACAACAGCTGCGGGTCGTCTCCCGAAACGTAGTAGTTGTTGATCTTGGCCACACCGCCGTCGGTGATCTCTACGGGTATGAACCCGAAGACGGTTTCGCCCTCCCAGGCCACGAACCAGGTATGCGAGCGCGAAGTCCAGAACGGGTAATTGTTGTTCTGGCGCAGTACGCTGCGCCGCATGACCAACGGTGCGACGAGCGCGTAAAGGCGAGGCGAAGTTCCGTCCAGTTTCTCGATTCTCATATCCGAAAGGCTCTAAAGTGACCGAATGTTGTATTTTTGGATCCGAATGTGTTAAAAATACATCCTGTCCTTACAAATATAGTGAATAACGGTCGTTTTCTCAAATTTTTGGGTCTGTGCGATAATTGATATTTTACTATTTTATTCTTGATTATATATCCTGGTGCACCGATCGGCTCCGATCGGTATGCCTTGACTTTTCTCTTCGAATCCTTTTTCGAAGAGGAGGGGATGGGGCACGTTGAATAATGTGCAGAGTACCGGACTATCGCCGAAATAAGCAAGAAAACGATCGTGGTATATCTATTATGGCGGATTTTTTCTGCACCTAAGACTGTTTTGTATTTGGGAATATTAGCTTCGATTTATGAACCGTGCCGATCACTTCGGTTGAAGCGATATTCGTTTGATGGGTGTGGATAATGGACTATTGTTCCGCAGACAGGAAGCGACTTGCCGAGCTCTGTAGTTCGTGACGGGATGATCCGCCGGTAGACTTTCGTAGGACAAGTTTTCGCCGCTTTCGTCACCGAAAAGAGGGTCTTTGTCCGTCTCTTCGAAGAGTCTTTTTCCTTTTTGTTGTAAACATAAAAGATTATTTAGACGAATCGATGTATTCCGCCCGTGATATATTTACAATGAGTCTGTTACTTGCGGACTTTGATCGTGCCGCTCTCCGTGTCGAAGGTGACGAACGAATTGCTGAACAGCCGTTCGATGTAGCCGCTGCACGCCATATCCGGGGTCGGAAGGTAGCGCAGCACGGGTGGGTCGATCAGGGCGATCGAGTCGCAGAGCGAAAGGGCGATGTCCAGTTCGTGCGTCGAGAAGAGGATGCACTTGCGGTGGTCGTGTGCCAGCCGTCGCAGCAGCGTGCAGAGTTCGTAACGGTTCGGCAGGTCGAGGAACGAGGTCGGTTCGTCGAGCAGGATGATCGGGGTGTCCTGGGCCAGGGCCCGGGCGATCATTACCCGCTGGCATTCGCCGTCGGACATGCGGTCCATCGTTTTTCCGGCGAAAGCTGCCATGCCGACTAGTTCCAGCGAGCGTTCCACGATGGCTTTGTCCTGTTCCTGTACGCGTCCGATCCAGTTGGTGTAGGGGGCGTGTCCGTCGAGCCGGATTTCGCCCCCCAGCCGTTCGCCGAGGCCGGCGATAGCCCGCAGCAGGGTCGATTTTCCCGTACCGTTGCGGCCTACGAGGGCGACCAGTTCCCCGGCGGGAATCGTCGCCGAGGCGTGTTGCAGCAGAATGCGGTGGCCGTAACCGATAGTAAGGTCGTTCAGTCGGATCATACGATGCTTTTGTTACGGATGACGACCCAGATGACGATGGGGATGCCCAATAGCGCCGTGATCGTGTTGATGGGGAAGGTGAGGAGTTTGGCCAGCACGTCGCAAAGGAGCATCACCACGATGCCCGTAAGGATCGAGGCCGGGACCAGAATCCGATGGTCGGCATCGGCGAAGAGAATGCGGGCGACGTGCGGGACGGCCAGGCCGATGAATCCGATCGGGCCGCAGAAAGCGGTGGTCGTCGCTGTCAGTAATCCGGTGGCGACAAGCAGCAGGTTACGTGTACGGCGGATGTTGATTCCCAGGTTTTCGGCATAGCGTGTTCCCAGCAGCAGGGCATTCAGAGGCTTTATCAGCAGTATGGTAATCAGCAGCCCCGCCGCTGTGACCAAGGAAAAAAAGGGAAGCTGCTGCAAAGATACTCCTCCAAAGTTTCCCATTCCCCAAATCATGTAGGAATGCACCCCTTCTGCCGTGGAGAAAAAGTTGAGCAGGGAGATGGCAGATGAAGTGATATACCCTATCATGATACCTATAATGAGCAGCATGATGCTGTTTTTTATCAAAGTGGAGAAGAACAGGATGATTCCCATCACCAGCATGGAGCCTATGAATGCTCCGATAATGACGGACAGGAATCCGGATAAAGTGAATACTCCGGCAGTAATCGTACCTGCGCCTGCCAGCATGACCAAGGCAACTCCCAAACTGGCTCCCGAACTGATTCCCAGTATGGAAGGGTCGGCCAAAGGATTATTGAATGTGGTTTGCAACATCAGTCCCGATGCTGCGAGTGCCATTCCGCAAAGGAGGGCGGTAATGGCTTGCGGCAGGCGGGATTCCCAGACTATGAAACTCCAACTCGCCTTTTCTACTTCATTGCCTGTAAGGATATGCCACACCGCCTCGGCAGGGATGTTTACCGAGCCGAACAGCAAATTGGCTCCTGTCAATGCAAGGATGAGGAGGAGCAGTATGATACCGTATTTTGTTCCTTTGTTATTCATTGATACTGTTTGGGGTTACGCCCACTGTAGGGAGTGTGTCAAAACTAACCCGGCCTATCCCATCGTCAGCTGTAGGGGCAGCATTATCCACGTTTTGACATAACCCTACGGTGATTTACTCCGCTAATTTAGTGAAATATTTTAATTCATACCCTTCTAAAAGCGTAGGATGGAATATTTTTATCAAATCTTTCAGTAATCGGTCGGGATGGAAAGGGGAATCTTCGTAAAAGTCTACCTTCCCTGTGTTGCATCCATAAATGTTGCGTTCCTTGAATGCACGGAAACCGGTGTATGGAGCATAGTCCTGCTCCAATTCCTTATAAGTCTTGTCAATGGCCTGATTATATTTGATGAGCCAGAAATCTGCATTCTGACCTTTGTCAAACACGGTTTCGAAGGCTAGGGGAACAGAACCGCTATGCTCGTCATCGGCAAACACATAATTTGCCCCGGCATCCGCATAAATCCGTGCGGAGGTGCTTTTCCCTCCCGGAACATACCATGCCGAACCATTCTTCAGTTCGCTGATAACGCTCGGTGCAGATGAAAGGGGAGCAACCAATGCTTTCAGCTCATTATAGTTTTTTTCCACCTCGGCAAACAAGCTGTCCGCTTTTTGTGCCTCACCGAACAGAAGGCCGTAGAAACGCATCCATTCGGCACGTCCCAATGCTGAAGTTTCCATGTAGTCTGCACATTCGATAATGGGGATGTTGAGTTTCTCCACCCGTCCGTATCCGCCACTGTTTTCGAAAGGGGAGAGCATAATGGCATCGGGGTGCAGGTCGATTATCTTTTCTATATCCGGGTTCATTCCATTCCCTACATCGGCGATGCTTCCTGTGCGGCAGCCATCCTGCACTTCTTGCAGTTTGATATACTTCAAATCGCAGACTCCTCCAATACTTTTCAAAGCACCAATCTGGTTGAGCAATCCGCAATGTACGGATGAGTAAACAACGGCCTTACTCAATGGCGTGCGGACAAGTGTCCCTTCCGGCAAGTCGGCAGGCAGGGACTTTTCTTTGTCAACCAAGACGTAGGTATGCAGTATCCGGGTCGTATCCCAAGGATTGCGCAGGCGGGCAATGGTATAGTCTTCGGTTGCAGACAGATTGAGGTTTTCTGCATAACGCAAAGGGATTGCTTTTTCTGCTTCTATTACAGAAGCAGTCTTGCTCCTTCCGCCGCAGGCGGAAAAAAGCAAGACTGAAAGCATCAGGTGAATAAAGAGAGAAAATTGTTTCATTGGTTAGTCAATAAATACGGCTGCTTTAGGATCTATGCCACATTCGAACTTTTCAATGAAAGTACCATCTTTCTTGAAACGGTAGATGTCTCCGTTGGTGGTATAATCTCCTGCGCCAATGTAGAAATCTCCATTTTCAGGATTAATGCTCAACATGGTAATGATGCTTGTCTTTAGCTTTTCGGGCATTTGCACGAATGCTTTTTCTACTTTCTCGTTGGTCTTGGCATTGTAAGAGTATAATGTGTGTGTGGAAGTGTTGTCTGCATAGTTCGTTTCGGAATAGATGACATATACTATATCGTCATGTTCTGCCATATAGACGCCTTTGCCTATTTCTTTATACGTCTTGGTTGTCGGGTCGAAGAGAACTACAGGATAAGGATAGTTGTTATAGTCATTGCTGCCGTAACCTTGAATAAACAGTTTGTCTCCTGCTTCCAGAATCTTTTCCGGATTTTGGAATATTTCAATGTTTTCTGCTTTATCAAATGTGTTGATATCAATAATAGACAAACGGTTATCGTAGCCGAATCCTGAATTTACCAAATACAGTTTTCCATCTTCTTCGATAATGCCTTCCGGATTTTTACCGACAGCAACCATCTTTTCGAAGGCTAATGTATTGGCATCCAAACGCGCTACATTGCCGCTAGTCAGGGTTACATAGATTTTTCCATTCTCGGCAACCATGCAACGTGGCTGTCCTTGTTCATCTGTAAATTCATAGCGTTTCAATTCTACACAAGCCTCATTCAGTTTGGTGATGTATTTTGAACCATACACAGCCACGTAGATATGGTTATTGTAGCTTATCATATCTTGTCCTGCATCGCCCAATTTGGCATTGTTTTGTTTGAAGAAAATGTCATCAATGACATCTAGGGATTTGTTCGGAGCATAGAAGGTGATGCCGGCATTGTTTTTTTGATAAGATCCCATATTCAAAATGTAGACACGGTTTTCAGGTAATTCCACCTTCGAACCTTCATCGTTTTTTTTGCTGTCATCGTCATCATCACTACATGAGGTGAATGAAACACCCAGCATTAACATACACAGTGTTCCAAAAAATAAGCTTCTTAGTTTCATAATTAATCTTTAAAAGTTAGACATTTATATTGTTTAAAATCTTAATACTCCCGTTATGCGCCAGGAACGTCCGGGCATGGGGTAATATTTGATAACATCATATTGCTTGTCAGTGAGGTTGATAACTTCTGCCTGAAGGCGGAGGTGACAGCCTTTCATTGTAAATTCCCGCCATAAAGTGGCTGTATGTTCTACATAACCGTCTATCTTATTCACCGGTATATTCTGTGCCATATAGTAGCGTTCGCTGACCCCTGTCAGGCTGTAACCCACATTAATCCAAGGAGTTTCGATGGTGGTCGAAGCATTGCCGCTATGCTGAGGCGTATAGGGCAGCTGGTCTTTATAATTCTTGGCATCGGGATTTGTCATATCTATGGCTTTTTGCCAGGAATAGTTGCCGCTTAATCCTACGTTTATGTTAGGGCAGACCGGTATGGAAGTAGCCATTGTCGCATCAAGGCCGGTGATATGTACCGTGCCGTAATTCTGCATTTTCCATACATAAGTACTGGGAAAGGCGACTATTTTATCGGTTACTTCATTATAATATCCGTCAAGAGTGACAGAAAGGAAATCGGTGAACGAAAACGGCTTGCCGTTCCAAGTGACACCTATATTGTATTCGCGTGCCTTTTCCGGGCGTAAGGAGGTATTTCCTATGCGTAGATAATAAAGGTCATTGAAGGTAGGTACGCGGAACGTATTCTTATACATTGCGCGGACGTATAATTGTTCTTCTTTCCATGGCTGAATGGAAACGGACAGGGTGGGCGACAGGCGTTTCCGGTCGTCGGGAGTATTCCCTGCTTTTACTTCTTCCGTAATGAAAGTCCCCACCAATGTGCCCGATAGCTTGATACGTCCCCATTGGTAACGTGCATTGAGGGCTGTGAGCGAGGAATATCTCACCGGGTTGGGGCTGTCGTTGATATTGGTGTGAAGGGTGTTGATGAATCCATCCTGCGCGAGCGATAATTCCAGACCTTTGACGGGCTGATAAAGCATGGCGGCGGACAGATAATATTCGTCCTGACGGTTGATGTCGGTCTGCTTTCCGTTTTCATACTTCACGTCTGTATCTTCGTATTTGTTCCAAGAATGGTTGAACTTGGCTTGCGCCTGCAAAGTCCATTTGGGGGAGAAGGTTTTCTTATAACGGGCTTGGGTGAAGAAATTCTCGTCCCACAAACGTTCTTCTGCCTTCGGGTTGTATAGAATGACAGCACCGGGCAGTCCGCGTTCGGAATAAAAATAATAGGCTTTCACATCCAGTGTACTTTCGTCATGGAAAGTATGAAACAGATTCGCCTCTCCCTGCCATGTATGAATATCCGAATTGTTTCTTTTCTCTTGAGTGATGTATTTTCCGTTTTCCAATGTGAAGGGATAATTACCGTCGGCACGCATAAAGGAAGCATCGACTGACAGACCGGTGTGTTCTCCCAGCTTCTGCCATCTGCGTATGGATGGGGCTATGTAGCCGAAGGCTCCTCCCCGGATTTGTATTTGTGACAGGGAGGATTTACCATTTTCGAAGACGGGTTTCTCCGTTTCAATGCTGAGTACTCCTGCCGAAGCATACAGACGGGCCGGTTGCAGCAGATTCTCATCTTGTCCGATTGCCAATGAAAGAGAGGATACATTGTCGAGGGAGAAACGCCCGATATCGATTTGTCCTGCCTGACTGTTGCTGACGACTACTCCATCATAGCTGACTGCTGTGTGTGCAGCTCCTAAATTGCGGACGGAAACGGTCTTCAGACCGCCTATGCCTCCATAATCGCGGACGTTGGTTCCGGCAAAACGCCTTACGGCATCTGCCATATTCTGTAACCCCAAGTTCTTTATATCTTCCTTGTTGATAAGTTGTACAGGGCTGCCGGTTGTTATTTTGGCAGGCGGGCGTCTTGCTGTAACCGTAACTTCATCTATTTTATGCACTTTTCCGGTGATGGAATCTCCTTTCTTCTGTGCCTGTATTTCAAGCGGCAATAGGAGAAAGCTGCAAAGCAGACAAAGCCATAGCTTATAAGCCTGGTTATTTCCTTTCATTTAAAAAAACATATTAATGAATAAATACCGCATTCTTACCGCTGCTCTTTCCTCGAAAGCGACGGTCGATGACTTTACGTTTTGCAGGTCTTCTGACTTACTCCTGTTTACTTGCCTTCCCACCTTAATTATATATACAGGCAGTGGCGTGAGTGGATAAGTAAACCTATCCCCTTATAGGGGTAGATGGAGCTTACAGCAGCGGGACTGTTCAGGACTTGCACCTGATTCCCTTTTCATCCGCTTCCTCGCATCAGTCGGAGGTACGCGGAACAAAACATGGCAAAGATAGTTTGTTTGGATGAATAAGAAAAGGGAAATGATAAAAAATCCTTTTTTTAATTAGTTACAGATTTATTTTCTCCCAGCAAAAGTAGGCGTGTATAACGGTTCTTTTTTTAGTGACAAAACGACTTGATTCTATCTATGTTGAAGATAAAATAGAATAGTATTGAATAAAATAAAACTGATGCTTAACAACATTCAAATATTGATTCGCTTTATTCAATACAATCACTATATTTGTTAAATGAATAATCTTAAAATACGTAATAGATGAAACATTTGAATTTTATTTTAGCCGGTTTATTTTTCCTGTGCGGTCTTTGTTGTCGGGCACAAGTGCTTCCTTTGGAAGAAAATGTGGTGCTGAACACCAAGGAAGGACAAATCAAAGGAAAACTGCTTTTGCCCGGTGGGGTGAAAACCTGTCCGGTGGTGCTTATTATAGCCGGCTCCGGACCTACGGATATGGATGGTAATTCAGCCATTGGCAATTTGAGGAATAATTCGTTGAAGTTCCTGGCAGAAGGCTTGGCGGCAAACGGCATCGCTTCCTTGCGCTTTGACAAGCGGGGGATAGGAACCAGTGCGTCGGCAGGTAAGGAGGAAGCGAAACTTCGTTTTGAAGATTATGTGAATGATGTGACGGGCTGGATTGATTACCTGGCGAAAGAGAAACGTTTTACGACGATCACGGTGGCAGGACATAGCGAAGGGGCGCTGATTGGAATGTTGGCCTGTCAGAACCGGCCGAAGGTGAAAGGCTATATCTCGGTTGCCGGTGCGGGGCGTCCTGCCTACGAGATTATAGAGGCGCAAGTGGCTGCTCAACAGAATCCGGAAGCGGTGCGGAAGGAGGTGGCATCCATTAACGGGTCCTTGAAAAACGGCAAGGAAGTGAGTGACGTGCCGGCTTATCTGCAATCATTGTATCGGGCTTCTGTCCAGCCTTATTTGATTTCCTGGTTCAAGTATAATCCCCGGACGGTGATTGCTTCCGTCAAAGTGCCGGTCCTCATTGTTCAGGGTAAAAATGATATTCAGGTATCGGTGGAGGATGCCGAACTTCTGAAAAAGGGTTGCCCGGCTGCCGAACTGCTTTTGATTGATAAGATGAACCATGTGCTGAAAGATTGTGAATCAAAGGACGTACAGCAGCAGATGCTTACTTACGGGAATCCTTCTCTGCCGGTGAACAGTACTTTGATAGCTTCTGTCAGTACATTTGTGAAAAAACTGAAATGATATGGGAGAAATAAAGAAACGTTTGCCGTTGCAATGCCCTGCGTGTAATGCACCGTTGAGGGTGGGTAGGCTTTTCTGTGGAGAATGCCGCACGGAAGTGTGCGGAGATTTTGAACTGCCTGTGCTGGCACGGCTTTCAGATAAAGAGCAGCAGTTTATTCTTGCGTTTGTCAAATCGAGCGGAAGTTTGAAGGGCATGGCGAAAAGTATGGGGGTCAGTTACCCTACGGTGAGAAATATCTTGGACGATTTAATTGATAGACTTTCTAAAATGGATGAGTAATGGGAAATAAAATGATAGGCAAAGCGGTGAATCAGTTTATACAGATTGCCGGTATGTGGGCATTGGTATGGGGGAGCGTTGGGGGGCCTCATTTCGGTCCGGTCCCAATCCTGCCTGGTGGTGTTATGCGGCAGAGCATCTGATTGTGTGGCTGTTGTGCCATATGTTGATAAATTATTTTTATGGATAAAATAAAAAAGAGGATGCAAAAAGTCTTGTTGGAGCTTTGACATCCTCTTCTATGTTATACTGATGTGTTATTTAATCTTTTCTCGAATCTTGCTAAGATAGGCACGCATCCCCGCAGCATCTTTCTTGTTGATGATATCCAACAGCTCATTTAATTCTGTACGGATACCTTCTACCTGTGCAGGGGTGCGGGGATTGAATAAAATTTCCTGCAACAGGTAGTCGTCTTCGTTCAATACTCCTTTGGCTATCTTCATGTGGCGTTTGAAAGTAGTACCGGGAGCGTCCTGATGCTTCATCACTGCCGCAAAAACGAAAGTGGAAACAAAAGGGATGGACAGCGAATAGGCCACTGTCTCATCGTGCTCTTCAAAGGTATATTCAAAGATGTTCAGACCAAGGTTTTGGTATAAGTCCTTGAAGAAGATTTTACCCAAATGGTCGCCTTCGCTGATGATGATGGCATTTTCGGTGCTCAGTTTGTCAAGGTTGGCAAATGTGGGACCGAACATGGGGTGGGTAGATACATAACGGAATCCGCATTGGTCATAAAACTCTTTCAGTCCGGTCTTTACCGAGGCAATATCGCTGATGATGCAATCCTTGGGGAGAGCGGGCAATACTTGGTGAAAAGCATCCAGCGTATATTTCACGGTTGCCGCATTGATAACCAGTTCGGGCTTGAATTCTTCAATCTCTTCGAGTGTGGTATATCGGTAGGTATTGTAAACGAAACGAAGGCGTTTCGGGTCTACATCAAATACAGCGGTTTCGTGCTGGAAGCTCAATACATCGGTAAAGAAGGAGCCCATTTTACCGGCTCCTAAAATTAATATTCTCATCGGTTTACTTATTTATGATTTCCATTTGTTGCCTTACGCTTTCTTCGTGGATGGCTTCGAATA
>OLXY01001019.1_pt1 | contig 10727 bp, 12 predicted proteins | sample 1644221 | NCBI WGS metagenome assembly OLXY01 (sample SAMEA103958121, study PRJEB25191) | human gut metagenome | reverse complement strand
GCTATCTCGCAAGGTCTGAAAGGACTTCAAAAAATCCATTTTTTAAGGTTTCGGGACATACACACCCGAATGACCGTTAATCAGCATTGCCCCGAAAAAAGGTATTCGACAAATTCACGAAGAAATATCTGCGATTAACAAAAAGATATAATTCATTCGAAGAACTTAGAGCAAATCCCCCTGAAGCAGATGTATATGTAGCTGGTAGCGATCAAATATGGAATACAACATTCAACAACGGAATAGACCCTGCTTTTTATCTTAATTTTGGAAAAGCAAAAAAAATCAGCTATGCGGCAAGCTTCGCTACCGAGAAATTAAGAAAAGGCACAGAAAGTTTTGTCAAAGAGATGCTTGACAACTTTAACGCAATATCAGTGCGTGAGGAATCAGGAATAAATATTCTTAAATCAACAGGTCATAATGGAATTGTTGTCGTTGACCCAGTGTTCTTACTCTCCCAAGACCAATGGAAATCAGTCAGCGACAATATTGGAGAGGGCAAAGATTATATTCTCGTGTATAGTTTTGAAAAAGGTGGTGCTATGCAAAAAATAGCAGAGCAACTCTCTAAACAGCATCATTGCCCAATCTATTCCGTTGGACCTTATAAACTGAAATATGCTAGTCGTAACTTTGTGAATGTGGGACCCTCCTCGTTTCTTTCATTGATAAAAAATGCAAAATGCATCATCAGTAACTCTTTTCATGCCACAGCATTTTCAATAATATTTGAAAAAAACTTTTTTGTAGTAAACAGAGAGGACGGATTAAATACCCGAATGAAAGATTTATTACAAAAATACGGCATTCTTGATAGATTAATAAGCGTAAACGTCACTAATCAAGGCCTCTGTTCAGATATCGATTATTCAAAAGCAAACGAACTCTTGAACAGAGATATAAAATTATCTATGACCTACTTAGCCAATAATCTCAAATGAAGCCCCGTATATTCATTGCCATGCACTACATGGAGATTGGTGGTGCGGAGACGGCACTGGTGGGGCTGCTCAATGCGCTTGACCCCAATCGGGTGGATGTGGATTTGTTTCTCTACGATCATCGCGGCGAGATGATGCAGTTCATCCCCGAATGGATTAATCTGTTACCGCAAATTCCTAAGTATTCGGTGTTGGAACGCCCTATAGTCGAACTGGTGAAGCGTGGATTTTGGGGCATCGCCGCCGGTCGGTTGTGGGCAAAGTGGTTATCCCAAAAGGCATACAAGCGTAGTGGCTCAACGCTGGAAAACAATGGTGGATTAGACAAAATGTCGAAATGCACCACCCCATTGTTGCCTCAAATCAGCCCATCGATGACCTACGACCTTGCTATCAGCTTCCTCACACCACATCGGATTGTGGCAGAAAAGGTAAAGGCAAAAAAGAAAATCGCCTGGATTCATACCGATTATACAAGAGTGTGGGTCGATGCAGAGGATGAATTGATAGTTTGGCAGAAATACGACTATGTGGCATCTATCTCTGGTGATGTTACAAACACGTTTCTTCAAGTGTTCCCATCGCTTGCCCCCAAGATTGTGGAAATTGAAAATATCCTCTCGCCCACATTCGTTCGTAAGCGTGCTGAGCTTGAAGATACGGATAAAGAATTTCGCCACGAGGGAACAATCACCCTACTGTCGGTAGGCAGATTTTCAGATGCAAAAAACTACGATAATGTGCCAGACATCTGTAAGCGTCTAATAAATGAAACAAAATTAAATATCAAGTGGTATATCATCGGTTATGGTGGCGACGAGGCACTAATTCGCAAAAAAATTAAAGAAGCGGGCATGGAGGAGCACGTTATCTTGCTCGGAAAGCGGAGCAATCCTTATCCATACATCAAAGCTTGCGACATATATGTGCAACCATCACGCTACGAGGGCAAAAGCGTGACCGTGCGTGAGGCGCAAATGCTCTGTAAGCCAGTGGTGGTGACCAACTACCCCACTGCCCCCAGCCAAATCCGTTCGGGCATCGACGGGGTAATCGTGCCGATGGACAACGAGGGTTGCGCCAACGGTCTTGCAGAAGTGATTTGCGATAAGCCCCTTCAAGAACGCATCATCGCCCACCTCAAAACCCACGACTACGGCAACGAATCAGAAGTAGAAAAAATCTACACACTAATTAATGAATAAAATTTTGGTTAGGGGTTAGGCGCTTCGCTTGGTTAGAGGTTAGCGATAACTCATAAAACAATATTATTCGTGCAATTAAAGAAATTCGTGGTCAAAAAAAAACAAAGAAATATGAATAAGACAGTTAAGCAGCGAGATGTTTCGCTTGACCTGATACGAATTATGGCGTGCATCATGGTAATTATGATGCATTCGCCAATTCCTGAAGCGAACGCCAATGCATATTTCTTATCAGGATTGAGCTATTTAACGGCACCATGTATCGGACTTTTCTTTATGGTGAGTGGAGCTTTACTTTTACCCTCTCCCAACGCCTCTAAAACTGAAGCAGCATTACCATTCTTACAAAAACGACTAAAACGAGTGCTAATGCCTACATTGGTGTGGACATTGTTTTATATTGCAGTAAAGTTCTGTGATGGAGATATAACGACAGAGCAAATGTTTAAAAGTATAATCTCCATACCATTTTCAGCACAAGGCCACGGCATTCTTTGGTTTATGTACACTTTAATTGGGCTTTACCTTGTAACGCCAATTCTTTGTGCATGGTTGAAAAATGTAGAAGAACGAGAAATACGATTTTATCTGCTCTTGTGGCTCATAGTAATGTGCTACCCTGTGTTAAGTTTAGTCGTGAATGTAAATGACACACCTACTGGTATACTATATTACTTTTCAGGATATATCGGCTATTATGTGTTGGGATATTGGTTAAAACATTATGGCGAAAAAATCAGCATAAAAATTGCCACAATACTAATGGGTATTAGTGTGGCGGTTCCAGTATATGTGAAGCTGATGCATTACACAGTTGATTTCGATGTAATGTTTTGGTACCTATCCATATTTGTGGCTATTCAGTGTGTGTTTTGGTGGAAAGTTATCAAATTCTTTTCTGCAACCATTCTTTTTTCAAATCGGGCTACGAAAGTTATAACTCTTTTCTCCAACCTATCTTTTGGGATATACCTCTCACACATATTCATTATGCGCCATTTAATATGGAAAGTGCCCATTATAGTAAATATACATTCGCAGATACTGAAGACATTCGTAGTAATCATTTTTACATTGATACTGTCATTTGCCGCAACATGGGCATTAAGCATAACGCCATTGGGCAACATCACAGTAGGTTGGCGCAAAAAGCATTAAGTGTATAATACTGTTGACAATTAATGAATAAACGGAACCACGAATTTCACATATCACACGAATATTTTTTAAAAAAAACATCGTATGAACATTTATAATTCGTGAAATTTGAGTGATTCGTGGTTGAATAATATATAGTGATGGTATGATTTATTTCAAGGAAGAGAGTTATTGCATCACAGGTGCCGCTTTGCATGTCTATAATGTATTGGGGGCAGGCTTTCTTGAGGCAGTATATCAAGAGGCTTTAGAATTAGAATTCCAGAAAAGAGGTATCCCTTACGAGAGAGAAAAAGAACTCACAATCACATACGATGGTCATAAACTGTGCCAAACATATAAAGCAGACTTCGTGTGCTATAACAATATAATAGTTGAGCTAAAAGCTGTAAACGACCTCAACGACATCCATAGAGCGCAAGTTTTCAATTATCTCAAAGCTACAGGTTTTAAATTGGGCATACTTTTCAACTTTGGCAATGCCACAAAACTTGAATACGAACGAAAAGTAAAATAGAACTCAAATAAATAAGGAAAACGGAACCACGAATTTTACAAATCACACGAAAATAAATAATTAATGAGTGCGTTAGGTAAAAAATATTGATTGAGCATTTTTATTCGTGAGATTCGAGTGATTCGTGGTTAAAAATAATACGTGGTTAATCTATGATACCTAAGATAATTCATTATTGCTGGTTTGGTCGCAACCCTTTGCCGCAATCAGCTATTAAATGCATCAACAGCTGGAAAAAGTTCTTCCCCGACTACGAAATCAAGGAGTGGAACGAAGACAACTTTGATGTAAACATCATACCCTACACCGCAGAAGCCTACGAAGCAAAAAAATACGCTTTCGTAAGCGATTATGCGCGCTTTTGGATTCTCTACCACTTCGGCGGTATTTATTTCGACACCGATGTGGAAGTAATCAAACCATTTGACGACATCTTGGAAAGAGGCCCGTTTATGGGACGTGAACAAGGGGCATTTATTAAAAATATTTGTGGGACATCTTATAACGGTAATGGTTTTGGAGTTGCCCCAGGTCTTGGCATCGGAGCCACTTCTGGACTTGAACTGTATAAAGAGTTTTTGAAATCTTACGACTCCCTGACATTCAAAAACGAAGATGGCACATTGAACACAAAAACCATTGTAAGCTACACAACTGAAACTCTGTTAAGCCATGGGTTGAATGACAACAACAACGAACTTCAAGAAGTGGCAGGAGTGTGGATTTACCCCCCTGATGTGTTATGTCCGATGGACCACACGCAAGCAAATAAATTAAATATCACAGATCGAACAGTAAGTATTCATTTATACGACTGCTCTTGGATTAACCATAATACAATAAGATATAAATTGCACTTGTTGAAAAATCTATTGGCACGACGATTTGGCGTGAAATTTATCAACAAGTGTATAAACATAATGACCTTTAGAAAATGATAGCTGGAGCGTATTATTCAATATATCTATTTATAGTGGCAGTTTTGTCATTCTTTGTTTTCCATAAGTATCGATATAGGGCTTCTGATTCTTCCACAACATTTTACCAGAGTCAGAAAAGGAATAGTAGTGCATTTTGGTTGATGTTTTTTATGGTTATATTCATCGGTTTCCGACCAGCGAGTTCCGTATTTGTGGACATGATGAATTACATAGATTACTATCATGCTTTTTATGAGGATACGCCATTCCAATGGGATTGGTCAGCCGAGAATATCGTTTTTGATAATCTACTTGCTTTTGTAGGGTCTATCAATTTGGGCACAACATTCTTCTTTGTATTGATTGCCGCCATTTATTTCGGTTGCGCCTATTGGGGAATCAAAAGGCTTTTTAAAGCAGACATTGCAATAGCCTATTTAACCTTTCTTGGTGCTTTTTCCACTTTCAGCTACGCCACAAACGGCATCAAAGCAGGTGCTGCGGCATCGGTATTCATTTTAGCATTGTCATTCTACCGAAACTGGAAAGTGTGCATTCCACTTATGGCCATCACACTTGGTTTACATCACAGTATGACAATGCCGATTGCAGCCTTTATAATAGCGGTGCTCTGGAAGAATCCCAAACATTTTTTCTGGCTGTGGTTTTTTTGCTTGATTTGCGCTGTGGCGAAAGTCACTTTTTTCCAAGATTTATTTGCTGGCATAGCCGATGAATCGGGTGCAGAATATCTGAGTAGCACAAATAGTGATTGGGGTGGTAAAAGTGGCTTCCGCATCGATTTTGTAGTTTATTCTTTTATGCCTGTGCTGGTGGGATTTCATGCCATATACAAGCACCGGATACAATCAATGATGTATGATTTGCTACTGAAAGTGTATTTGACAGCCAATGCTATATGGATGCTCTGTATGTATGCACCATTCACCAATCGCATTGCATATCTTTCTTGGTTAATCTACCCCATTGTTCTGATTTATCCTTTACTTAATGGAAAATGGGGAACTAATCGATACAAAGTTGTGTCACAAATTTTCATTGCACATCTTGCCTTCACCATTTTCATGAAGTTTGTATATTACTCATAACTCCACAATAGTTATAAACAAGGTTAAATATGGCACGAATCACAGTTCTTATGGGCATCTATAATTGTGCACCCACACTTCAGGAAGCACTCGACTCCCTCTATGCCCAAACCTATAAAGATTTCAAAATCGTCATGTGTGATGATGGTTCTAAAGACGACACTTTGAAGATTGCAGAAGAAAATGCAAGAATGCACGAAAATGTGATTGTAATCAAGAACGAGCGCAACATGGGGCTTAACTACACACTCAACCATTGCTTGGAGTATGCTGATACAGAATATTGCGCACGCATGGACGGCGATGACATCAGTCTCCCCACTCGATTTGAAAAAGAAATCAAATTTCTCGACGAGCACCCTGAATATGCCGTAGTGAGCGCTCCGATGATATATTTCGACGAAAATGGCGATTTTCGTTGGGGCAAAGGTAAAGGAGAGGTGGAAGCCAAAGACTTTGTACATGGCACTCCCATTTGTCATGCGCCATCAATGTCGCGCACCGATGTAATAAAGTCGGTCGGTGGTTATTCGGTAAGCAAAAATCTACTTCGAGTAGAAGATTATCATCTTTGGTTTAAAGTATATGCAGCAGGTCACAAATTATATATGCTTAACAAGTGCCTGTACAAAATGCGTGATGACCGTAATGCCGTCGGTCGGCGTAATTGGATTACTCGTCGCAACGAAGCATACGTTAAGCATAAAGGTTATAATATGATAGGTTTACCCTTGTGGTATCAAATATACACTATCGCCCCCATTCTAAAATATTTTGCGCCACAGTGGATTTATAGATATTTCCATCGTCGCTAACAAAATCATATCACCTCTAAAAAAGAAATAGAATATGACAAAAAAGAAAATTGCTTTTGTGGTAGCTATTCCTGGTTCAGCCGAGGCGTTTTTGACCAATCATTTTGAAGTGCTCACTCAAGAGTATGATGTGACGTTGATTGCAAATTTTCCAAAGGACTATAATGCGTCATGCTTCAAGGAAATGAAAATCAATTTCATCAATGCTCCTATCCGTCGTGAAATAAGTGTAAAAAAAGACCTTAAAGCACTTTGGAAGCTATACAACATTTTCAAGAAAGAGAAGTTTGATTCTGTACATTCCGTCACACCTAAAGCAGGACTGCTCACAGCTTGGGCTTCGTGGTTAGCCGGAATAAAAGTGCGCATTCACATCTACACAGGTCAAGTTTGGGCTACTCGTAAGGGTGTTATGCGCATGGCTCTGAAAATGTTGGACAAAATGATAGCCACGCTCGACAATCATATTCTCGTTGACGGAGAAGGTCAACGCCAATTTCTCATCAAAGAAGGGGTGGTAAAAGAAAAAAATAGCCAAGTTCTTGCCCACGGATCAATTTGTGGCGTTAAACTTGAGAAATTCAACATCTCAAATGAAGTACGTATCGCCGAACGCACAAAGTTTGGATTTAAAAACGATGACGTAGTTTTCATTTTTCTCGGCAGACTGAACCACGACAAAGGGATTGGAGAACTGTATGAAGCATTCGATCGTCTTGTACCAGAATGCCCTAACGCCAAATTACTTCTCTATGGTAGTGACGAGGAAAATTATAATGAAAAGGCAAGCCACTTCTCAAACATAAAAAAAGGTGAAAACTTTTTTTATCCTGGCATAACCCGAACACCTTACGACGCACTTCAAGGGGGCGACGTATTTGTGCTCCCCACTTGGCGTGAAGGCTTCGGAATGAGTGTGATAGAGGCACAAGCTCTTGGACTACCTGTAATCACGACAGACGCCTATGGTGTGTGTGATGCAAGCGCTCCTAATGAAACAGGACTCCAATGCCATATTAACGCTCCTATTGAACTTTATGAGTGCATGAAAAGATATTATTACAATCCCACACTTCGAATGTCGCATGGTGAAGCTGGACGCAAGAGAGTTTTCAATCTATTCGACAGTAAATTGGTAAGCGAAGCATGGGGTTCTTTCTATAAGAAAATACTGAAGTAAGAATGTATCAGCATTGCTTTAAACGGATAATTGATTTCAGCATAGCACTTGTTGCGCTTCTTGTGATTTGGCCAATTCTTCTGGTCATCTACATTTGGCTCACAATTGCAAATAAGGGGGCTGGGGCTTTTTTCTTGCAAGAACGTCCAGGGTTAAATGGGAGGATTTTTAAAATTATCAAGTATAAGACAATGACTGATGAACGTGATGACGATGGCAATCTCTTGCCTGATAGTGTGCGTTTGACAAAAGTTGGCAAATTTGTGCGTTCCACTTCTATCGACGAGTTACCTCAGCTCATCAACGTGCTAAAAGGCGACATGGCTCTGATTGGTCCTCGTCCATTGCGTGTGCATTATCTTCCACTATACAGTGCCGAACAAGCCCGCCGACATAATGTGCGCCCTGGTATCACCGGTTGGGCACAGTGCCACGGCAGAAATGGTATTTCATGGACAGAAAGATTTAAGCTCGATGTGTGGTACGTGGACAACTGCTCTTTTCTGACCGACATAAAAATAATTATAAGCACAATAAAAACCGTGCTCAATCGCGACGGTATTACCCAAGAAGGCAATGCCACAATGGAGCCTTTCAATGGATATAACTAAAAAAATGAATATGAAGAAAATAGTTGTTTTTGGAGCCACTGGCAATTTAGGCGCGTATATTTCTGTTCACATGAAGGAGCAGGGATATGATGTGATTGCTGTAGGCCACAGAAAAAATGATAATAACTTTTTTTCCGACCGTGGAATGTCGTACTACAGCGTTGATATTAAAGACCCTAAGGCCTTTGATATTCTTCCGAAAGATGACATATATGCTGTGGCGCATTTTGCGAGTTCACTTCCCAGCCGATATGCTTTCGACCCCATTGATTTGTTTGAAAGCATCACTATCGGCACTCTGAATGTGCTGAACTGGATGCGAACAGTGAACTGCAAGAAGATTGTATTTCCACAAACACCTTCAGATATGGCAAAATATCACAACAATGGTATGGTGATACCGTGTGATGCTCCTCGCCACTTCCCTCTCACAGGGGATCATGCTATCTATACGATTGCTAAAAACGCAGCTGTCGACTTGATGGAACACTACAGAGCTGAATATGGCATTCATTTCTTTGCTCTTCGCTTTTTCACCATTTATCAGTATCATCCAAACGCATATCATTATGCCGACTTTAAACGCAGAATGATGCCATTCCGTATGCTAATGGATAGAGCAAGCAAAAGTTTGCCTATTGAGATATGGGGCAACTGTAAGAAAGCTAAAGAAATGGTATACATCAAAGATTTCGTGCGCATGGTTCAGGCCTGCATTGAAAGCGATAAAGAAGGTGGATGCTATAATTTGGGTAACGGATGGCAAGTGACGCTTGAGGAGCAAATCAAGGGCATAATTGAAGTGTTCTCGCCAAAGGACAATCCATCAGAGGTTATCTATGTGCCAAACAAGCCCGACCCTCTTGAAAATGCCTTTGACATGAGTAAGACTTTTGGCGACTTCCCATCATATCGCCCAAAATACAGCTATCTTGACCAGCTTCGCGACTTTAAGCACGAAATGGATACAGAACCTATGGCACAGCTATGGGGCAGAAAAGAAGATTACGAAGAATAATCCTGTGGTATTGAATTGCTTACAATGAACAAATACATAGAATACATAAAGAAAGTACAGAAAGGACTTAACCATGTTTCTCATACACAAGGTATCTGTAAAGCATATTTGTATTTCGATTACATTTGTGCTGTAATAAGTCACAGATGCTTGATAAGACAATATGTGATAGGTGAGTTCTGGAGAAAAAGCCACGCAGAACGAAAAAAATGTTTAACCTACAATCGAATAGTAAAGCTTTGACCAACTTAACAAAAAAGAATACATTCACATTCTGAACGAAAAGCAAGATTTCAACACTTACTTTAAAGAATTTGTTCATAGAGATTGGTTAGATATTAATCAAGCCTCGAAAGAAAGCGTTATTAGTTTCATAAAAAGCCACACCTCTGTGATTATAAAACCAATAAATGGAGTGGAAGGTGGAGGCATTCGTAAGTTTGCATTGTCTGACACTCCCAATACAGATCTCTCAAAAATATATAAGGAACTAAAAGCAGAAAATGTAATAATTGAAGAGGTTATTAAGCAAAATGAGAGAATGGTGTTTGGAAATACTTCTGTAAATACAATTCGCACTCACACTATTCTCGATAAAAAGGGGAAAGCTCATGTAATAAAAGCTATACTCCGTGCTGGCGTTGGTGATTCTGTGGTTGATAATTATGCTCAAGGCGGTTCGATATATGAAGTAGATTTACAAACTGGCATTGTATGCTCAAGAGGTAAATCCAAAGCTGGCGAAAATTATATTATACATCCAGGAACTAATATAGTTATGCTTGGCTATCAAATTCCAAATTGGGACAAAGTCATAAAAGTAGTTGTGATGCAGCGGAGCACATCCCTCAAATTGGGTTTATCGGTTGGGACGTGGCGATTACTCAAAATGGAGTTGAACTAATTGAAGGAAATCACAACCCAGACTACGAACTATTGGAGTACCTTGGTAGTAACTGCTATTACGAAAAAATCACAAAAATAATTTCCTCAAAATGAATATTTTCAATTTTTTAGAAAACACTTGCAAAAAATATTTACTTTTTTATAGAAAGAAAAGACAATATCACTATTATTCGCTAATGAAATAATACCTTCTCATTAAATAATATATGTATAAGCATTTTTTAAAACGCATAATTGATTTTTTCATAGTGCTTTGCGTGCTATTGATAATTTGGCCATTTCTGTTGATTGTGACCATTCTGCTGCTGATTTTCAATGACGAGCGGTTCGTCGAACGGCGCGAG
>OLXY01001016.1_pt1 | contig 10743 bp, 12 predicted proteins | sample 1644221 | NCBI WGS metagenome assembly OLXY01 (sample SAMEA103958121, study PRJEB25191) | human gut metagenome | reverse complement strand
GAGCGCAAAGCGCTCAGGCGCACGGGCAACATGGTTGCCCGTGGTGTTTTTCAGAATAATCGCAGTCGGGAAAACAAGTTTTCCCGCAGGCGATTGATTCTGAAAAACAGTAACCTGCCGCCGTAAAACAGCTCTCGTTTCCTATTGCTTATCATGCGCAGACAATTGCGCGATATCCTTTGCGTGGCATCGCGAACTGGGTGCAGGGACGATGTCCCTGCCCGCCGGAGGCCCTTCGTCCGTTTTCTTATTCCCGTTCGTATACCGCAGCGCTGTGCCCAGCCAGCGCGCCGGTGGAGAAAGCGATCTGCAGGTTGAAACCGCCCGTGAAAGCGTCCACATCCATCATCTCGCCGGCAAAGAATAGCCCATTCACTTTTTTGCTCATCATGGTGGCAGGCACAATCTCTCGTACCGATACGCCGCCGCAGGTGACGATCGCCTCGTCCATGCCCCGCGTGCCGGTAACGGTTAAGGGCAGGGATTGCAGCGCGGATACAATTTGTGCGCGCTCAGCCGCCGTGATCTGCGCAGGCTGCTTGATGGCGCTTACCCCACATAGCGCGGGGAAAACCTCCGCCAGGCGCGCGGGCAAAAGCGCAGGCAGGATGTTTTGCAGCTGCTTGCGCGGCGCGGCGGCAAACTCGCGCAGCAGGCGCGCGTCCAGCTGCTCCGGGGTCAGCGCGGGCTTCAGGTTCAGCGTTACCTGTACCTGCGGCCAGTCCGCCGTGGCCAGCACGCTGGATAGCGTAAGCACCAGCGGCCCGGAAACGCCGAAATGCGTGAAGAGCATTTCGCCCATCTCGCAATATTTTATTTTACCATGAACGGCCGCCGAAAGGCAAATGTTTTTGAGCGAAAGCCCCTGTAACTGCTTCACCCAGGGCTCCCTGACCTCCAGGGGCACCAGCGAGGGGCGCAGCGGCACGATGGTGTGCCCTGCTTCCTGCGCAAAGCGCAGACCGTCGCCCGTGGAACCGGTGACAGGATAGCTAACGCCGCCCGTGGCCAGCACAGCGCAGTCGCAGGGGATCACCCGCTCGCCCTGCGCGTCGCACACGCGCACGCCCGTTACGCGGCCTTCCTCAATCACCAGCCCCAGCGCTTCTACTTGCAGCTTGAGCGCCTGGCCGCGCAGCGCGTTCAAAAACGCGCGCGATACGTCGCTGGCGTGATCGCTGACCGGAAAGACGCGGTTGCCGCGCTCCACCTTGGTCGCGCATCCCAGCTCGTTCATCAGCCGCTGCAGATCGTCGGGCGAAAGAAATCTGAGCGCTGAATAGAGAAACCGCGGGTTGCGCGGCACATTGCGCAAAAACTCCTCGGTATCGCAGGCGTTGCACAGATTGCAGCGGCCCTTGCCGGTGATGTACAGCTTTTTGCCGAACTTTTCGTTTTTATCAATCATCGTCACCGCCGCGCCGGCACGCGCAGCAAACAGCGCGGCAGAAAGCCCCGCCGCGCCGCCGCCGATGACCACTACATGCTTATTTTCCTTCATTCATATAGACGCTGTATGCGTCCCACACCTCTTCCAGCTGCTTGAAGCGGGCGTTGAGCGCCTCGCGGTTTTGAATGCCCAGCGCCACAATCAGCGCGTTGATCACGCTCATGGGCGCGGCCATAGAATCCACAAAGGAGGCCATGTCTGTGCGCATGGACAGGCAGATGTCCGCCACCTCGTGCAGCGGGCTCATGGGGCCGTCCGTCAGGCCGATTACCTGTGCATGGCGCGAACGAGCAAAGCTCATGGCCTCGATGGTGCGGCTGGAATAGCGCGGGAAGCTGATGCCCAGCAGCACATCGCTGGCCTCGATGCGCGAAATAGCCTCAAACACATCCGTGCTTCCGGCGGCTACCACGCGCACATCGTCAAAAATATAGTGCAGATAGTATCCGGCAAACTGCGCCAGCGGCGCGGCTGAGCGCAGACCCAGAATGTAGATCCTGCGCGCGCCGGAGATGACCTGTACGGCCCGCAGAAAAGCGGCGTTGTCAATGCCATCGATGGTGGAGCGGATGTTCTGCATGTCCGCCTTCAGGACGGTGGAGAGCACCTCCTCCTGGCTGATATCGGAGGACATTTCAAATCGCTGCGTGGCGGTCAGGCGATGACGTACCAGCTCCTGCAGGGCCTGCTGAAGCTCGGGGTAGCCTTCGTAGCCCAGCGCTACGGCAAAGCGTACCACCGTGCTTTCGCTTACGTTTACCATTTCGCCAAGCTTTGCGGCGGTCATAAACACGGCCTTGTCATAATGCTGCAATATGTATTCAGCGATGCGGCGGTGGCTTTTGCTTAGGCGGCTGCCGCTGAGATTGAGCCGCTGAATCATATCCTGCGTATTTTGCATCACGTTACCTCATAAAAATAAAATTTTAGGGAAACGAACGACCTCATTATACAGCTACGCGGCTGCAAATGCAAGATCAGATGCATAAATCCTGCAATTTTGCGGCGCAGGCTGCGTTTTCATCGGTCAGCGTGCCCATAAAGGTGCAGGTGATGTGGCCCTCGTTCAGCAGCGCCATATCGGTTCCGGGTTTGTGCGGCTCGATCTTCAGCCCGCTTTCCAGCCAGAAGTATACATCGCCATGGGGACTGACGCGGCGCTCATAGCTGTCCAGGTAATAGGCGTCGCTCAGCGGGGCGATGCGCAGGGGCTTTAGCTGCTCCACCGGCAGGGCGGGGGCGTTCAGGTTAATCAGGCACAGGCGCGGCAGCGCGTCGCCCTGATAGCGCTCGGCAATACGCACGGCCAGGCGTGCCAGATGCAGCCGCATGGCCTCGTCCGCGTGGGGCATGATGGAAACGGCCATTGCGGGGATATTGAGCATCCGCGCTTCGCGCGCGGCGGATACCGTGCCGCTGTAGTATACGGCTGTGCCTGCGTTTTCGCCGTTGTTGATGCCCGAGAAGGCGAAATCAAAGGGCTTGTCGGTCAGCATCTGGGCAATGCGCACGCAGTCCGCCGGGGTGCCGGCCACGCTGTACGCCTTGGCGTTGTCGCCCTCCCAGGGCACCTCGCGCATCATCAGCGGCGCAAAGAGCGTGATGTGATGGCTGACGGCGCTCTGCTGTGTCTGCGGTGCGCAGACGACCACGCTGTGGCCGCGCTCCAGGATGGCCTGGCTGAGGGCACGCAGGCCGATCGCCTGGATGCCATCGTCATTGGCAAGTAAAAAATGCATGGCTGTTTCCTTTCAATTCAGTCAAATCAAGGGGATACGGCCTTATTATACTTGATTTTTCGCAATCCGGCAAGGCTGGAATGCGCGCCGCATATGCTGTTGCAAGGGGGAATGAGCATGGAATATGTGCGCCTGACGGGAGAGGGCAGGGCCTTTGGCTGGCAAAGCGCGCAGGACGGCGTGTGGCGGCTGACGCTGGGCGGCTGCGCGGCGGGCGAATGCCTGGTGATTGGCGAAGCGGGCACGAGGAGGATTACGCCGGACGCAGGCGGGGCTTTTCGCGGGGATACGGCATGCGGACGCGCGCTGTGCGTGGCGGCGCTGCCCGAGGGCGCATTGCTTGCCTATGACGTACAGCGATTATCACGGCAGGAGGCGCGCATCCTGTGCCGGGAGCGCACACGCCCCGCTGTGCCTGTGCGGCAGGAGCAAACGGAAACAGCGCCCAATCCTGTGCTGCCAGAGCCTGTGCAAATAGAAGAGGCACTGCCTGAGATAGCGGAGCAGGCGATGAAAGAGGAAGCGAAGCCCGAAATTCACTATCGGGACGCGCCGCAAACGCCGCCTGTGGACGCCTTGCCTGTGCTGGAATGGCCGGGCACGGCGCAGAAGCTGCGCCCATATTTTGAAAAAAACCGCCCGCTGCGGCTGTTTGATTGGCCGCAGTGGCGGATGATACGCTGGCAGCATATGGGCGGCGCGCCCTGCTTTGTGGGCGTGCGCGTAGGGGAACGGCGTGTAACAGCCGTGTTGTACGCCGTGCAGGCGCGCGGCGGCATGCTGCCGCCCAAGGGGCTGGCAGGCTACCGCTATCAGCGCGCGGCGGATGGGAAAGGCTATTGGACGCTGATTCAGGAGGTGTAGAGCCGCTCGCACACGCATACGGCCAGGCGGCACAGAAGCTCCGCGTTGGTGGGCTTGCCGCGCTCGGGGCTGATGCTTAGTCCAAACAGCGCGCTTTGCGATTGCAGGCTGCCGCGCAGCCAGGTGCTTTCCACGGCGCTGCGGATGCGCCGCTCTACCGCGCCCTCGCTGCACTGCGCACGCTGCGCCAGCAGGGGATAAAGCCAGCCATGTGCCGGGGGCGCGGGCGCTGGAAAAGCGCTTAGCAGCGCCGCGCCATAGGCGATAGCGGCATAGCCGCGCAGGGTGCGGGGCATGCCCAGGGCGTCCAATAGCCGCTCGGCGCAGGATAAGCGATCAGGTATGGACGGTGCGGCGAGCCGACCATAGGGCAGGCACATCACATTGCGCACGCAGGCGGGCAGATCAGAAACGCTGGGCAGATCGACCGGAGCGTCTGTATCAAAGCAGGCCAGCACGCGCGGCGGGCAGGCAGGATTGGCGCGCAGGACGGATTCGCACAGGGCGGCTGGATGGCAGGCTGCGCTTTCCAGCACCAATACGTGCGGCTGCATACGCGCAATACGTTCAGGCAGGCTGCGCGCATCCGATACGATATCGCACACCGTTACGCCCGGAACGTCCAGCGCGCGCAGCGCGGCCATAGGCGCGGAGGAAAAGAGCATCACGCGGATATTAAAACCAAAGGCTGGGGCGGAAATTGTTTGCATGGGAAAAATCATCCTTATTGCATGACAGGAACATCGGAAAACAGGCAAAACAACAGATCACTGGATGGGCTTTTGCCGTTGGCGCTGTACATGCCGTGCGCATACCTGAATTCGCGTCCTTCCACGCGGAAAATGCAGCAGGAATCACAGGCAAGATCAAGCGTGCTCTGCGCGCCGCCTTCAAAGGTGAGCGTAAGCAATCGTCTTCCAAAGGGGCATCCAGCCATCAGCGCGCCGACCTCCTGATGGGCGCTGAGCAGCGTGCGCAGTGTGGAAAGGCTAGCCTCATCGGTCAGCGTGCTGCGCTGCCATACGCCGGAGGCATCCAGCCAGCGCAGCTCTGCGCCCGTGATGGAGGGCAGCAGGGCGGGTGAAAAGGGCGTTTGCGGCGTATCCTGCGCGGCGATCCATAGCCGCTTGCCGCCATCGGCCAGCACGGTATAGCCGGCGGGCAGGCTGTCCAGCAGCGGCAGGTGCGCACCTGCGGGCAGACGCACACAGGGAGCGTCTTCGCCCTGCGCGGCAAAGGCGTTCGTGTCGGATTCCAATACCAGATAGGACGGCCATTGCAGCACATCGTCTGCACATACCCAGCCCAGTCGCTGACCGGCTACATTGTAGTAATCCAATCGATCATTTTGCGCTTGAGCGGTATAGAATGCTTGGCCAGCGGGCAGATGGGCAAGTACCTGATTGCCGGAGGAGGAAGCGTACAGCGGCAGATTGTCCGTCAATACGATGGCCTCGTGCGCGCTGATGCCGATCCCGGCAAAGTCGGGATCCACCTCGGGGCTATGAAGAATTTCCGCATGGGAAGCGGAGAAGAGCAGCAGCATGGACAGGAACAGAGCGGCGATGGCCTTCACAGAAAACACCTCCTTGATGCAATTGCTGCCTTTATTATCCATGACCGGCTGCATGTTGTCAAGGAGGGGAGATTTTTCAAAAAAATGATTTACATTTGCAATTTGTTCAAATACAGTTCATAAACGTTTGATATCATACAATTGCCGAAGGGAAGCTGCCGCACGATCGGTGGCCCGAACTTCTTTACATATCCAACAAGACACACTGTCCCGTCCGGACGCGGCTGAAACAGGCGCCGCGCGAGGGCGGGACAGACAATTTTGGGGCTGTGCGAATGCAGCGCGATGTGCTATACTTACCCCGTGGAGGAAAATGCGATGAATCAGAATGAAATTCGCGGAAACCTGGACACCGGGCTGCTCAAGATCATCGCCCTTGTGTGCATGATTATCGACCATGCGGGCGTGCGCCTGCTGGACAATGCCACCGAGTGGCGCTTGATCGGACGCATCGCCTTTCCACTGTATCTGTGGTGCATGGTGGTGGGCGCGTGCTATACACACAGTCCGGCCCGTTACGCGCTGCGGCTGCTGGCGGTGGGGCTGATATCGCAGCCCTGCTTTATGCTGGGGCTGAACCATGGCTGGAATCAATTGAACGTGTTTTTTACGCTTTTGCTGGGCTACCTGGGCATCTGGGGAATTCGGGAGAATCGCTACGGCAGCCGTATCTGGGCGCCGCTGCTGGCGCTGGCTGTGCCTTGCTTTGTCAGCATGGATTACGGCTGGCGCGGGGTGCTGCTGGCCATGCTGCTGTACGCAGCGCGCAAGAATCGCGGCGCGGTTGCGGCGGTTATGGTGGCCTTCTGTCTGTTCTGGGGGCAAGGCACGCGCGCGGTGCAGGATGTATTTGGGCTCAGCCTGCGCGGCGGGCTGTTTGAGCTGGACATTGTCAAGAACTTTTTGAAGCTGCAAACCCTGGCGCTGCTGGCTCTGCCGCTGATGCTGTGGCCGCGCACCAAGCGCACACCTTTTCCCAAGGTTGCGGCCTATGCGGCTTATCCGGGGCATTTGCTGATCCTGTGGGGTATTCAGCTGGCGCTGGGCGTAACCACGCTGCAGGATAGCCTGCGGCTGCTTATTCCGTAGATGTAGGCTGGAACACCCCAGCATGCCGCGCGGCGGCGCTCAACTGTGCGCGCACACGATCCAGGTTTTTATGGCTGGGCGGCGGCAGCGGACGCAAAACGGGCGGGCTCTGCTGGGCGCTGCTGGGCGCGCGGCGGCTCCTTTTTGCTTTCTACAGCCTGAAAATCCAGCTGCTGGGCGCGAAATATGCGCCACTGTTCCTGCTGCTGGGAGAAGGACAGCTCTGAGAACGGCGATTTGCTGCGGTCGTTCTGATTCATGGCGATGGCTCCTTTCCTGCGGGTCTATCCCATGCTATGACGCATAAAACGCCCGCGTGCGTATGAAAAAAATACCTCCTGCGCATCCTGTGCACGGGAGGTATTTTTTATATGCTGTATTATTGGTTGGAGCGTATCCGTGCCCGTCGTCGCAAGGCGGCCGCGCTGCGGGAAATCCGCCGCAATGGCTGGCGCTGCCCCTGGCTGGGGGATGGGCGCAGGCGGCTGCGGTGGCGCGCATAGGGCGTTACCTGATAAACAGATCGTCGCGCAGGCGATACAGCGTGCAGCCGTGCAGCTTAAAGCAAACCGCGTCGATGAACCAATCGATGCTCTTGACGGCATTGTACTGCATATAGCCGTAGTGATAGCCGTTGACGGAGTCGTTTTTCATGTTGCTGTCGGTCCAGCGTACCTCGTTTGTGGCAGGGTCGTAGTCCGCGATGAACAGCAGGCTGTGCGCGCCCTTGCCATAATAGTAATCGCCCGTCATCTGGAAGAAATCGCCAGCCTGCACGCTTTCCAGCACGGCGCGGCACAGGGCGCGGTTTTCTTCCTTGGTCTTATCGTTGTCATACTTAAACTGCCCGGCGATCTCAAAGGGACTGCCGTCCGCGGCGGTTTCAATGCGCCACTCGATGCCATAATCGTAGGGGGCGCAGTTCTTTTTGGAGTTGTTCAGCGGCATATGCAGCGGCAGGTCGGGATATTCCTTCATGGCGTAGGCATCCTTGAAGGTATCGAACATGCGCTTGACAAAGTTCTTGCAGATGCCGCGATCCCAGTCTTCCTTGGCGGGGGCGTGATAATAATAGGGATCTTTATAGTTCTTGGCGGCCAGGGCGAACATATCCTGAAACAGCTTATCGCGCGGAGAAAGGATACTGACCGTTTGCCGGCTTTCCATGGGATAGCCGAAAGCGTCTTGCTCGCCATAGCCTACCACCGTGACGGTAGCGCCGCTGGTATACTGCGGGGTATCGAAGGTGTAATCCAGCTCCGCACCGTCCATGGAGATGGTGGCGTTCTGCCCTTCGTATGTCAGCGTAACCTCCATGCGCAGCACATTTTTGCCGCTTGCCTGCACGCGCAGCTTGCCGCCCGCATCGTAGCTCTGCCCAGCCTGTGGGGTGATAAGCGTGACGTGCGGGGTGGGAACGATGGAATGATAGGAAAATTCCTCCTCGGCCTGCACGCACACAGGCAGGGCAAGCAGCAGAGCAAACAGAATAATCAGCGTGCGTTTCAAGGGCGGGTACCTCGCTTTCGGCAGATAACGCCTTCATGTTATCCCAAATGCCGCGCAAAGTAAAGGCTTTGGGCAAAAATTTGCAATTGGCGCGTCAGCCCAGCAGCTTGCGCAGGTATTCGCGGGCGTTTTCCAGGGCGGGCAGCGTTTCCTCGCGCCCCTCGAACTCTACCGACAGGTAGCCGTCATAGCCCGCATTTTGCAGGATGTGCACGCAGGCGCGCACGGGCACCACGCCGTGGCCTATCACCGTGCCGCGCAGATAATTGCCGCCGCGCGTGCCAAACCAGCCGCCAACGGGCATATCCTCCTGGCCAGATTTGTACAGAAAATCCTTTACATGCGCGTGCACGGCATAAGGCGCGGCGACGCCCACGGCATGGCGAGGTTCTTCATCGGCGCACAGGAAGTTGCCCATGTCCACCAGCCAGCCGTAGTTGGGGTGATCGACAGCGCGTATCAGGTATTCCACGCGGTCGCTATCCTGCATGATGCGGCCATGGTTTTCGGTGCAGGTGCGGATGCCCAGCGACTGCGCGTAATCCGCCACCTGACGAATGCCGGGCACTACGCGGGCTACGCCCTCGCGCCAATCGCGAAGCTCGCCTAACCTCCAGAACGCATCGTGCCGCAGCACCTTGGCGCCCAGCAGCGCGGCGATATCCACGCAGCGGCACACACGGGCAGGCTCGTCCTCCGGCGCGCCGCCGCGGCCGTTTAGAAAGTCCGCTGCCACGGTATAGGCGGGAATATCCAAGTCCAATGCTTCGCAATGCGCGCGCAGATGCTTGGCCAGACTTTCCACATTGTCCTCGCCCGGAGCGAAGGCTAAATCCAGATCGATAAACTCAATGCCGTCATAGCCCATATCGCGGGCATGCTGGCAGGCTTCAAAGTAGGTCATGCCGCGCTTGAGCAGCGTTTGGAAGCTGTAACTGCTGACGCCGATTTTCATACGGATACTCCTTTCAGATCAGGCGGCTGTATAAAAATACAGGAAAATTGCTGCAATCAACACCATGATCAGGCCGATTACCAGCAAAAAGAACTGCGGCTTGCTGCGCTTGGCAGCCTGCTCGGCCTTGTATTCATAAAAGTGCTTATACTTGCGGCGATGATGAAAGGGCACCAATACGGAGAGATTCTTAAAGCCGTAGCTTAGAATATCGAAAAAACCTGTGGTAGACACCCAGATCATCGCGCCCAGGCCGGCAACCAGCATGCCCGACACGAAGAAACCGTCGCACAGCGCGGCCAGGTTGGCGGCCAGGGGTTGGCTGAAGCTGAAGCCGCGAATCTGCGCGAACAGCACAGCCAGCAGCAGCGCGCAAGCCATTGAAATCAGATATCGGCGGAGAGGCTTTTTCTGTTCAGGGGCTTTTTTCTGATCCATAGATTTGTTCCCTCGGCTTAAAAATCCAGCCGCAGAAGGATATTCTGCGGCTGATGAAAATGATGATTACAGACCCATCTCGCGGCGATAGGCCATATATTCCGCGTCGTTGCAGTGGACAAAGTGACCGGGAGCAACTTCGCGCAGCGAGGGCTGATCCGTACCGTTGTAATCATGCGCGGACAAGGGATCATAGCGCATGCGGGTGCGCTTTTTCTCGCTGATGGGATCGGGCAGCGGGATGGCGGACAGCAGGCTCTTGGTGTAGGGGTGCAGGGGATGGGCAAACAGCTCGTCCGAGGAAGCCAGCTCTACCATTTTGCCAAAGTACATGACGCCGATACGATCGGAGAAGTACTTAACAACCGACAAATCGTGGGCGATGAACAGGATGGTCAAGCCAAGCTGCTCACGCAAATCATTAAGCAGGTTGATCACCTGCGCCTGGATGGATACGTCCAGGGCGCTGACGGGCTCGTCGGCGATCAGCAGGTCGGGATGCATGATGACCGAGCGCGCGATGCCGATGCGCTGCTTCTGGCCGCCGGAGAATTCATGCGGGTAGCGGCCGGCATGTTCGCGGGTAAGACCCACCAGCTCCAGAATTTCATAGACCTTCTGATCCAGGTATTCCTTATCGCGGATACCGTTGATGATCAGACCCTCGGAGATGATTTCCTTTACCGTCATGCGGGGGTTGAGGGAAGCGACGGGATCCTGGAAGATCATCTGGATCTTGGTGATCAGCTTGGTTTTCTTGGCGATGCGCAGATCCTCGCGGTACTTCTTCTTCAGCGCTTCGGTCTCCTCGGGGGTCTTGGCCTTTTTCAGATTCTCGGCATATTCGGCGTTCAGCTGCGCGACCAGCGTTTCCACATACTGATGGTCGGAGTGCTTATGATCGTACTTGGCCAGGTGAATCTGATTTTTATTCTCGGCGATGACCGCCTGCAGCTCGGCCTTGCGCTCGGGCGAGGCGGTTTTCATTTCAGCCTTGGCGGCCTTGATGGCCTCCACATAGGAGCGGGTGCCCGCGCAGATGCGCTGCCCCTCAAAATAGATGCTGCCCGAGGTGATATCGTAGATTTTGATGATGGAACGGCCGGTGGTGGTTTTGCCGCAG
>OLXY01001012.1_pt1 | contig 10816 bp, 9 predicted proteins | sample 1644221 | NCBI WGS metagenome assembly OLXY01 (sample SAMEA103958121, study PRJEB25191) | human gut metagenome | reverse complement strand
CCTTGTCGCAGCCGTGCAGGATGGTGGTGTGGTCGCGGCCGCCCATTGCGTCGCCGATGCGGGACATGCTGCTGTCCGTCAGCTCCCTGCACAGATACATGGCTACTTGGCGCGGGGTAGCGATTTCACGATTGCGGCGCGGGCCTTTGAGGTCTTCCGGCGTTACATTATAGTAGGAAGCCACCGTGCGCATCACGTCCTCACAGGTCAGGTGACGCGGCTCATGCTTGGCAAATACCTCGCGCAGCGCTTCCTCCACCAGATGGCAGTCAATTTCACGGCCGGTCAGGGAGGCATAGGCGCTCAGGCGGGTCAGGCAGCCTTCCAGCTCGCGGATGTTGCTTTCCACGCGCTCGGCGATCATCTGGAACACATCGTCGCTGCAGTGCATCATTTCGGTCTGCGCGCGTTTGCGCAGGATGGCGATGCGCGTTTCCAGGTCAGGACGCTGGATATCGGCGATCAGGCCCCACTCAAAACGGCTGCGCAGGCGCTCTTCCAGGCGCGGAATCTCGCGCGGGGGACGGTCGCTGGCGATGATGATCTGCTTGCCTGCGGTGTGCAGGGCGTTAAAGGTGTGGAAAAACTCCTCCTGCGTGCTGGTGGCGCCGGCGATGATTTGAATATCGTCGATCAGCAGCACATCCACATTGCGGTATTTTTCACGGAACGCAGCGTTCTGACCCGTCTGAATGGCCGAAATCAGCTCGTTCATGAAGGTTTCACTGGTTACATAATTGATGCGCACGTTGGGGTTGGCCTGCAGCATATAGTGGCCGATGGCGTGCATCAGGTGCGTTTTGCCCAGACCCACGCCGCCGTAGATGAACAGCGGGTTGTATGCCTCAGCCGGAGCTTCAGCTACAGCCAGGCAGGCCGCGTGCGCAAAGCGGTTGCTGTTGCCTACTACAAAGGAATCGAAGGTGTACTTGGGGTTGAGAAACGCGGGCAAGGGCTGTACATCCGCCGGGGCGCTCTTGTAGGATTCGCCCTCGGCCGGGGTGAGGAGCTTTACATGCAGCGGCTTGGAAGCAGCCTGCGTCAGAGCGGCCTCAAGCAGGGGGCCGTAACGCTTGCTGACAAAATTATGGTAGAAATCCGTTGCAGCCTGCAATACACAGGTATCGCCGCGCAGCTCAACAGGCGTAAGCGCGCTTTTGATAAAGGTATTGTAGCTCACCTCGGTAATCTCGTTGCGCAGGATATCACAGGCGTCGTTCCAAAGCTGCGTAATTTCCAACGTAAAGGCCCCCATCTGTATATCATCAATGCATATTGTAATCCGGCACAGCGCGGCGAAATGAGCAAAAAAAACAGCTCCATCTGTCCTGCATTTGGGCAGGCGGTGGATAACTTCCGGTGGATAAACCATCGACCTGTCTGAATTACGGGCTTATCATAGCAGATTTTCGGCAAAAAGGCAATAGTTATCCACAATCCACCTGCTTGCACGCCATGCAGCCGCTTTGGAATACCATTGCGCTATCCCTTGTGGCATGTGGCAGCTGCTGCCACAAGAAGGGGAAAAATGAAGAAATTAGAGAGAAAATATATGCAAAACTATGAATAAATTTGCTTAATTTAAATTTTAGAAATTTCTCATAATTTCTGATCAATTGTTGATCCCCAGGGCTGGGATTTTTCGCGCGGGCATGTTATAATAGCTCGGCTATGAAAGTACGGGAGGGCAGCAATGTGAAAATTACCTATTATGGCACCGGCGACGGCTATGGCATTCCGGAGCCTTTTTGTTCCTGCCGGCTGTGCAGCTATGCCCGCGCGCACGGCGGCAAGGATATCCGCACCCGTTCGCAGGCAACCGTTGACGATATTATGATCGACTGCTCCTCCGATATGTTTGCGCATCAGGCATTTTACGACTTGGATATGCGCAAGTATCGCCATATCCTGATTACGCACGGGCATTCGGATCATTATGCCGTCTCGGAGATGACCGCCCGCTATCAGGATCCCGATACCTGGCATTTGTACATGCCGCCCGCGCTGGCTGAAAAGGAAGACGCGCGCATGGCAAGTATTCAGGCGAAAAACAGCAAAAATCCCCCCAATCGCACGCCGGTCATCCATGCTATGCAGCCCTTTGAAACCCGCGAGATCGGCGATTACCGCGTCATCGCCCTGCCGTCGCGCCATTCGCCCGGCACGGAGACGCTGCTTTATATCGTGCAGCATGGCGGCAAAACGGTGTTCTGGGTGCATGATTCGGGTCTGCTGCGCGAGGATACGATTGCTTACCTGCGCAAGAGCGATTTTCATTTTGATGCGGTGTCCATGGATTGCACGCTGGCGCGCGGCTCCAATTTCACCTCGGCGCATATGGATATCCTGCAGTGCCGCGAAACGGCCGATCTGCTGCGCGATATGGGGCGGATTGATGAGAGGACAGTTTTGCTCCTCAGCCATATCGGCCATCTGATCGATCGTACGCATGACGAGCTTTCGCGCGAGGCGGCGGAGCTGGGCTTTATCGTGGCCTACGATACGATGACCCTGGATATTTGACGCTTGAAACCGCCGCTTTTGGGTGGACAAAACGGCAGGTTTGTGATACCCTTGATAAGAGGCGAAAGGGGGCGGGGGCATGGTTGCGCAGGAGCGCGTGACGCGGCTTTTGCAGCCCTGGCTGGGCGCGGCTTTCTTGCAGCGGTGCGATTTGGCGCAGCAGGCGGCGGATACCCTGAACGGCTGCGATATCGCCCAAACGCCCATCGCGCTGCTGGCGAAGGATCTGGATGAAATGATCTTTCATACCCTGCGCGATATGACCTTTGGGGATATGCGCGTGCTCCTGGATGACGGCCGCACTATGCGCGTGCGCGTGGATGATGTGGACGCGATGGCGGACGAGTTGCTATACCTGAAGCTGCAGCAGCTGCCGCGCAATCCAGAGCAGTATCAGCGACTGCGCCAGTTTGCCATGACGCACGAAAGCCTGTCCGCTCTGCGGACGCTTTATCTGCGCTTCGCGGCCTTTCAAACGCCGGACGAGCTGGATTTTATCGCCCGCACCGTGCGCTGCGCGTATTCGCCTTATCGCTGGCACGAATGGCTGCAATAATACGATGATCTATAAAGAAGGAAACTACATTGGGTAAAATTATTGCCATCACCAATCAAAAGGGCGGCGTGGGCAAAACCACCACGGCGGTCAACCTGTGCGCGTGCCTGGCTGAGCAGGGGCGGAAAACGCTGTTGATCGACGCCGATCCCCAGGGCAACGCTTCCAGCGGCGCGGGGGCGAAGGCCGGCGCGCAAACGCTGTATGAGGTGCTGCTGGGCACGGCGACAGCGGAAAAGTGCATCGTATCTACCGATACGCCCGGCATGGACGTACTGCCCGGCGATATCCGCCTGGCTGCCTGCGAGGTGGAAATGGTGCAGCTGGAGCGGCGCGAGTATCGCCTGCGCGCGGCGCTGCGTCCGCTGCTGGATCGCTATGATTATATTCTGATCGACTGCCCGCCGTCGCTGGGGCTGCTAACCATCAATGCCCTGACGGCGGCAAACAGCGTGCTGATTCCCATCCAGTGCGAATATTATGCCCTGGAGGGCGTAACCAGCCTGATGGATACCGTGGCACGCATCAAGCGAGGGTTGAACGCTTCGCTGGATATCGAGGGCGTGCTGCTGACCATGCTGGACGGCCGCACCAACCTGGGATTGCAGGTGGTGGCGCAGGTGAAAAAGCACTTCCGTGGCAAGGTATTTGCCACCATTGTGCCGCGCAATGTGCGCTTGGGCGAGGCGCCCAGCCATGCGCTGCCTATTAACCGCTATGATCCGCGTTCTACCGGCGCAGAGGCCTACCGCGCCCTGGCGCGCGAGGTGATGGCGCGCAACGGCGATAAGCCCGCGCGCTGAACACGGAACCCTTCAAAGGAGGAAACGCCCTTATGGCGACCAAACATGGCCTGGCGCGCGGTCTGGATGCGCTGCTTCCCGAAACCGATCTGCCCGCTGGCGTAACGGAAATTGCCGTCAGCCAGCTCGATCCCAATCCCGATCAGCCGCGCCGCACCTTTGATACGCAGGCGCTGGAGGCGCTGGCGGAAAGCATCCGGCAGGCGGGCGTTCTGCAGCCGCTGCTGGTGGTGGAAAACGGCGCGCGCTACCGCATTGTGGCGGGCGAGCGGCGCTACCGCGCGGCGCGCATGGCGGGGCTGCAAAGCGTGCCCTGCGTGGTGCGCGATATGACCGAGCAGGAGCGCATGGAGGCCGCGCTGATTGAAAACTTGCAGCGCGAGGATTTGAACCCCATTGAAGAGGCGGCGGGCATCCGCGCCCTGCGCACCATGGCACAGACGGCGGCGGCCACCATCGGCGCCACTGCCGTGCTATGTGAGGTCAACTGGCTGGCGGTGGTCAGCTCCACGGTGCTGGCGGGCATTTTGAGCTTGCTGACCTCGCTGGCGGGCCTGCCGGAGCTGGAGGAGTGAGCCATGCCCAACATCTATCTCAGCCCCGAGGACAGAGCCAGCAACACCTACGCGCCGTCGGCGCTGTGGAACGGAAAGCCCACCAATGAGAAGGAGCAGATGGGCCGCTGCGCCGACCTGCTGGAGACGGCGCTGACGCGCTGCGGCTTCACGGTGCGGAACGTCCAGCGGGGCAACATGTATGATCGGGTGCGGGAGTCCAACGACTGGCCCGCCGCGCTGCACATCGTCCTGCACACCAACGGCTTCAACGGCAAGGCGTCCGGCACGCGGGTGCACTGCTATCCCTCGGAGGAGAGCCGCCGCATCGGGCGGCTGATCCAGGATCGCATCGCGCCGCTGTCGCCCGGCGGGCCGGATAAGCTGGTGGAGAGCGCGGGGCTCTACGAGCTGCGGGCCACCCACATGCCCGCCGTGCTGCCAGAGTTCGGCTTTCACGATGAGCCGGAGGAGGCCCAGTGGCTCATCGACAGCATGCCCCAGATCGCGGAGGAGACCTGCAAGGCGGTGTGCGAGTTTTTCGGCATGGCCTACGTGGCGCCGGAGACGGAGCCTGCGAAAACGCCGGAGCCGCCGGTGGAGGACACGCCGCTGTACCGGGTGCAGGTGGGCGCCTTCCGCTTCCGCCGCAACGCGGAGGAGTACTGCGGAAAGGTGAAGGCCGCCGGTTTCCCGGAGGCCTTCGTGACGGGGTAAGGGGGAGGCTGAACGGTGTAGGGGCGGCCCTTGGCTCTCCCAAAGGGAGAGCCAAGGCCGATGCCCACGCAGTGGAGCGAAGCGGAACAAGTACCCTTGGGGTGCATTGCCCCGTCGTTTGCCGGAAAATCATCGTACACCGTGCGGGCCGATGTGGGCATCGGCCCCTACAAAGTTCTTACCCCTCACCAAAAATGACCGGCCCTTGGCCGGTCATTTTTGGTTATTTACTCCGCGTTCTCACTGGATTCCTTTTCCCTGGCGATCTTGGCCAGCTCTTCCTCCTCCAGCACGCGGTAGGCCACCTTGCCCACCAGCGTCTTGGGAAGCTCATCCCGGAACTCGATATCGTAGGGCATGGCGTACTTGGCCACGTGCTTGCGGCAGTAGCCCAGCAGAGCGTCGCGGGTGCCTGCGTTGGCCTCGACACCGGGCTTCAGCATGACGAAGGCCTTCACCTTCTGCATCTTATAGGCGTCGGGCACGCCGATGACGCAGCTCATCTGCACCATGTCGTTGGCGTCCAGAATGTTCTCGATCTGGCCGGGATACACGTTGTAGCCGGAGGAAATGATCATCCGCTTGGCGCGGCCCCGGAAGTAGATGAAGCCCTGCTCGTCCATAACGCCTAGGTCGCCGGTATAGACCCACGTCAGGCCGTCGTCGTGCTTGCGGAGGGTCTTGGCTGTCTCGTCGGGGTGGTTCATGTACTCCTTCATGACGGTGGGGCCAGCCAGCAGGATCTCGCCCTCCTCGCCGTAGGGCAACTCCTCGTCGGTGCCGGGCTTGACGATCTTGATATACGTGTCGGGGAAGGGCAGGCCGATGGAGCCCTCCTTGTAGATGTGGGTGGGGGTCAGGCAGCAGGCGGTGACGGTCTCGGTGGTGCCGTAGCCCTCCCGCACCTGAATGACGGCGTGGTGGTCGTACAGGAACTTGTCGAACTTCTTCTTCAGCTCGATGGACAGGCTGTCGCCGCCGGAGAACACGCCCTTCAGGCTGCTGAGGTCAGCGTTGTCCATGCTAGGCAGGCGCAGCAGCGCCTCATACAGCGTGGGGACGCCGGCGATGAAGTTGCACTTATACTTGACGATCTGCTTGGCGTAGCTCTTGGCGGTGAAGCGGGGGATCAGGATGCAGCGGCCGCCGTTGGCCAGCATGGAGTGAACGCACACGCCAAGGCCGAAGCCGTGGAACAGGGGCATGGCGGCCAGCATCCGGTCGCCGGGGCGGAACATGGGATTGGTGGCGATGATCTGCTGCGCCAGCGCGTTGAAGTTGCCGTTGGTCAGCACGATGCCCTTGGTGGTGCCGGTGGTGCCGCCGGAATAGAGGATCACCGCCGGATCGTCATAGCCCCGCTCCACCCGGAAGTTCTTGTAGAAGCAGAAGCGGGACATGTCCATAAACTCCCGCCAGCGGATGACAGGCGCGTCGTCGGGAATCTTCTGGATCTTGCGGCCCTCGGTCAGCATGTAGCCGGCGCGGATGGTGCGGCTCAGCGCGTCCTTCACCGAGGCGATGATGATGTTGATGATGCCGGTGTTCTGGCGGATATGCTCAAACTTGTCGTAGAACTGATCCAGCGTGATGGCGGTGGTGGACTGGGACTCGTTGAGATAGAACTCGATCTCCTTCTCCGCCGACAGGGGGTGGATCATGTTGGCGATGCCGCCCACCAGATTCACGGCGTAGAACATGTAGATGGCCTGGGGACAGTTGGGCATAGCGATGGTGATCTTGTCGCCGGGGCGGACGCCCAGGGTTTTCAGGCTCCTGGCGCACTTCTCAATCTCCTGCACCATCTTGCGGTAGGTGGTGGAGCGGCCCATGAAATCGAAAGCGATGTTGTTGGGATATTCCTCGGCAATGCGGGCCACCGCGTCAAACATGCTGCCCTGGAAATAGTCCAGATGCATAGGCACGTCGCCTACATAGTCCTTCCACGGGGTCTTGACTTCACTCATATTGTACTTCCTCCTTCAAAGGCTTTTCCAGTTCTTCGGGATGCTCCAGCAGGTATTTCAGCAGCCGCACCGACTTGGAGTAGTAATACCCGTCGGCCAGCCGTTCGTCGATGGTCAGACCCAGATCCAGCGTCTCCTTCATGGTGACGTTGCCGTCGGCATCATAGAAGGGGGACATCTTTTTCTCGCCGATGATGCAGAACATCGAGCAGGTACCCCAGTTGGTCAGGTGGTGATAGCCGCACTTGAGTTTGATGGAGCCCAGATTGGAGATGACCACAGAGTTATAGTAGGGGTCGGTGGCAATGATATCCGCCGGCACCCAGCCGTGCTTATCCAGCCACATGAGGATGCGGATGGCGGTCTTGCTGATAAAGCGGGGGATCTTGTTCAGATAATCCATGACGCCGGTGGTGGGGTCGACCTTCTCGCTGCGGCACTCCGTCACCTGCTGGCGGATGTACGCGTGGACGTCCTCCAGCGTGTTGTCCTCCCGGCTGTGCAGCACCGCCAGCGCCTCGGCGCCCCTGTCGGAAAACTGCTTTTTCACCACGAACGCGGCGGACACCTCGTTGCGCTGGTAGAAATTGCTGTTGACGATGAAGCGGTTCAGCTTGGGCCGCAGGGTGATGGTCTTGAGAAGGGCCGTCACGATGAGATGGAACATGGTGTAGGGGAAGTCCGTCTCCGTCTCATTCTTTTTGGCAAGGTAGGCGTTGATGGCGGTCAGGTCGACGCGCTCTGAGATATACGCCTCGTTATCGCAGCGGTTGGGGTAGATGATGCCGGTGATGAAGTGCAGGGAATCCAGTTCCCGCAGCAGACGGCCATCCTTCCGGTCGCCGCAGCGGCGTTTGTATTGCTCCATATGGGGGTACTCCTTTTTATGTTTATGTAGTGGTACAGGGATTGTGTTTTTGTGGTGCGGCGCACCATCGGTGGCCGTTTCGTGTGGCGGGACACATGGGTCCCGCCCTTGCCTCTCCCCTTGGGAGAGGTGGCCGAGCGCAGCGAGGACGGAGAGGGCAAACGACGCAAACCCTCTCAGTCACCTTCGGTGACAGCTCTCCCAAAGGGAGAGCCAAGGGCCGACAGGGTCGTCCGCCCCTACGGACGTTTATCGGAGGTGCGTCTGGTTCCGCCACCGGACACCACACCAAGCATATAGTATAGACAAATTTTTTCCATTTGTCAAATTATCGAAAAAGCGATTGCATTCTCTTGCAATTCCCCGCCGGGTGTGCTACTATTAAAATACAGAAAACGTAATAATGCACATGACTGACGCACAAATGTGAAGGAGGAACCACTATGCTGACCATGGCTATGCTGCACGACGCCCAGCGGGTACTGTCCGGCGTCATCAACAGAACACCCGTGATCCCCAGCACCGGCATCACCGACGAATGCCGTTTGTTCCTGAAGGCCGACTGCCTGCAAAAAACCGGCGCGTTCAAGCTGCGCGGCGCGTACTACAAGATCGCCACGCTGTCCGACGAGGAGAAGGCCCGGGGCGTCATCGCCTGCTCCGCCGGAAACCACGCACAGGGCGTGGCCTTCGCCGCCCGCGATATGGGCATCCACGCGGTGATCTGCATTCCCCAGGGCGCACCCCTTTCCAAGATCGAGGCCACCCGCAGCTACGGCGCGGAGGTGGTGCTTGTCCCCGGCGTGTACGACGATGCCTACGCCGAGGCCATCCGTCTGCGGGACGAAAAGGGCTATACCTTCATCCATCCCTTTGACGATTACAGCATTATGGCCGGTCAGGGCACCATCGGTCTGGAGATTTTACAGCAGCTGCCGGACGTGGACATGATCGTCACCGCCATCGGCGGCGGCGGACTGATCTCCGGCGTTGCCAAGGCTGTCAAGGAGCTGAAGCCCTCCTGTCAGGTCATCGGCGTGCAGGCCGAGGGCGCCGCCAGCATGTACGAGGCGCTGCGTCAGGATAAGATCATCACTCTGCCCCAGGTGGGCACCATGGCCGACGGCATTCAGGTGAAAACCGCCGGTACGCTGACCTTCGACATGTGCCGCCAGTACGTGGATAAGGTGGTCACTGTCAGCGAGAGCGAGATCGCCGCCGCCATCCTGACCATTCTGGAAAAGCAGAAGCTCATCACCGAGGGCGCCGGCGCCGTCAGCGTGGCGGCGGTCATGGCCGGCAAGCTGGACGTGAAGGGCAAGACCATCTGCGCCCTGCTGTCCGGCGGCAACGTGGACGTGACCATGCTGGAGCGCATCATCAAGCACGGCCTGACCGCCGAGGGACGTATTGCCAGCTTCTCCACCGTGCTGCCCGACCAGCCCAACGCCCTGGCCACCTATCTGGCGGCGCTGTCCCACGAGGGCGTCAACGTGCTGGAGGTGTATCACGAGCGCAGCAGCATGAAGGTGGGCGTGGGCTCCTGCCGCGTCCGCATGGTGGTGGAGACCCGCAACCACGAGCATATCCACCAGCTGTACAGCTATCTGGCGGAGCGTGGCTATACCATCAAGGAGTAAATTGCCCTTGCAACCGCCGCGGCGGTGTGATACAATATTTCCGCAAAATATGACACGGCTTTGCCGCCGTGGACAAGGAGGAACATCACCATGTCTTTCATGATCGAAACGTCTGCCCGTCATATCCATCTGACCCAGGAGTCCGTGGAGAAGCTGTTTGGCGAGGGCTATCAGCTGACCGTCCGCAAGCCCCTGTCCTATCCCGGCCAGTACGCCAGCAACGAGCGTCTGACCATCGTCGGCCCCAAGAAGGAAATGGCCAACGTGTCCATTCTCGGCCCCACCCGCAAGGCGGATCAGGTGGAGATCTCCGCCACCGACGCCCGCACCCTGGGCATCGACGCACCCATCCGCGAGAGCGGCGACGTGAAGGGCTCCGGCGCCTGCAAGCTGATCGGCCCCAAGGGCGAGCTGGATCTGACCGAGGGCGTCATCATCGCCAAGCGTCACCTGCACGTCACCGAGGAGGACGCCGCTGAAATGGGCATCAAGAACGGCGAGATCATCAAGGTCGCCTGCGGCGGTGAAGGCCGTAAGCTGATCTTCGACGACGTTGTGGTTCGCGTCAACGTGGGCGGCGCCACCACCATGCACATCGACACCGACGAGTCTCAGGCTGCCAACAACCCCACCCAGGGCGAGATCTACTGCGGCTGAGCGCAAGCGCAACAAGAGTGAGATAGAGAAAGAGAGGACGCATGCGCGTCCTCTTTTTTTATGGGGAATTTCGCGCCCCGGCGCGACCTACTTTTGTCAACAGTGACAAAAGTAGGCAAAAGCACCGGAAGGAACCTCCGGTTCCTTCACTTCCGGGCGCGCTATGGCTTGTGCTGATTTGTGTGGTTTTACCACACGATCACGTAAAATTTCCTTATTCGTTTCGTTAAAAGGATCGTCTCTGCTCCTGTGCCGCTGCCGCTGATGCCTACACCGAACAACACTGGCGGTTCTACCGTCGCAACCGTGAGCGGCAGCGGCGCAAGACGGACAGTCGATTCGCCATACGCAACGATAACCACCGTGTTCTGTGAACGCGTGGTATAAGACTGCAAATTTCTGTTATGGCATAGCGTGCGCGGATTCTTAAACCGCAGGTTTAAGCAGCGTTTTTGGGGGAGCGATCCGAGCGCCGCCAGTGGCGGATGAAGCGGGGAAAGCGGCGCAGCGCTGCCGGTGGCAGATAAAGCA
>OLXY01001008.1_pt1 | contig 10862 bp, 10 predicted proteins | sample 1644221 | NCBI WGS metagenome assembly OLXY01 (sample SAMEA103958121, study PRJEB25191) | human gut metagenome | reverse complement strand
ACAAAAATCCGTCTGAACCACACTGCGTAACAACTCGCAACCGCAATAGTAAACGATACACATTCCGCAACCGCTTTTCGAAAAGCGAAATACCCGACACTTTTCAGTAATCGGAAATAACATCCACAAAGCAAAACCAGCCTCCGATCCGGAAGCTGGTTTTTACCTCCAAATAATATAACTCCCCATTTCCGGGAAAGCGGAACAATATATCGATCAATCGTCGTACTCTTTCAACGCGAAACGCTTGTCATCGAAGGTCAATTCGATCGTATTGTTCAACTTCACTTCCCATTCCCGGCAAGTATGCTCGATTCCGACGAGGAAGGTTCCCGGAAAGTTCCGAGCGACGTAATCCGCAATCTGCGCCGGAACAACAGCCGACGGAACCGCCCGCGAACGGCTTTTAATTTCTCGCCACATTCCATTTCGGCGAAATTTCACTTAGGTACCGTCGGCGAAAACGACTTTATACGTAACTGCAAGTTCGTCGAGCGTCTTGATTACCAAAACGGGATTCTCTTCCGGATAATGCTGTGCGATAAAAGAGCGGGCCTCACCGGGCAGTTCCTGTGGCGCTACGGCTCTTTCACACTCTATATTCCATGCGATTGCAAAGAGTAGAGCGAATATAGCAACGACACCCGTGATCCATACCCACCTTTTTCCCGAGCCGGATTTCAAAACTTCGGGAATTTTAGTCATCATAGTCTATGACGTTGAAATTCAAATCGAATTCGACTTCCAATCCGTTCGACAGTTCGATTTCCCACGAATAGGCATCACGGTCGATCTTGCGGATAAACTGACCGGGGTAGTTCATCTTCGCTACGAAATCCGCGATCTGCTGGGGAACGATCGCCGCAGGAACGGCCGAATATTTACGATCGACCGCCGACCACTGACCGTCGGCACGGAATTCCACTTCCGTGCGGTCGGTATAAGTCACCTCATATTCCGAACCGAAGTATTTGCTCTCCTCAACCGCATAAGCTACGGTCAGATCCTTGAAATACGTAGCGAGAAACTCCTGCGCGGCTTTAGGAAGGTTGTCGATCGTAATCGGTTTCTCGCGTCCGTCGGCCTGGGCCGACACGATGCCTGTAAGCAACAATGCCACTGCTAAAATCATCTTTTTCATAATACATTGATTTTAATCAAGTGAATATTAGCCATACAAAAATTCAATCTTCGTAGGCCTCGATATTTCCGTTCGTATCCACACGCAAATCATACTCTCGACGGTCTTTTCGTGCTTCGAACTCATACCACATCCCGCCGGAAGTTTCGATGCATTCAAATTCGTCGTCGTCGAGGGTATAGCCAGCCTGCTGCACCGCATCCAAAATATTTTGCGGCAACCGGTGGAGCTCCCACTCGGTGCGGAGCCAGTTGTTGCGACCGTCGAAAAGCACCTCTTTCCTGAGATTTTCGTGAAGAATCGTCAGTTCAAGACATCCGTCATCATAGTCGCGTTCCACGACCTTAGCTCCCGGATAACGATCGTTCAGGAAGCGCTCGATCTCATCCTCTACCGGCAGTCCATTACCTCCCGTGTTTCCCATATCTATTACAGGACGGGGAATGATCCGAACAGGGGAGTCGTTTACGTAAATATCGACCTCTTTATGCCGTGTCTCCACTTCGACACACCAGAAAACGCTGATTCCGTCTGCCGTAGCCTTATCGAGTGACCATTTTTCGATGTCGTCGATATCGTTGGGGCTCGACAGCTGCTGGTCGGCCGCTACCGCATTGTAAATCGCTTCCGGCACGGCCGAACCAATATCCCGACGTCCGTATTCGATCTTTGCATAGATGCGGTTCCCCTGCGCATCGAAATAGAGTTCATGCTTGTAACCGCCGCAAACAAGCTCGACTTCCGTACCTCCGTATTCCCGGTCCACGTCTATCACCGAGCCTCCGCCGTTATCATCGAGGTAACCTTGAATCTGCTGTTCGATACCCGCCGCAGGAATATAGTCTTCATAACCATCATCCGCAGCATTGGTTACTTCGTTCACCAATACGCCTTCGGTCGAAAAATACAGGTCCATCCCGGTCGTTATGCCGTCTGCCGTGCGGGTGACGCCGATAACATAGACAACGGTCACACCCTCGCTGCCACCGGCCCCGACGACCTCCTTGCGTTCGAGCTTATCCACCTTACCAGTACGGGTCCATCCTTCGGCTTCGGTATATTTGCTGGCATCGAAACCTTCCCGGACAGCCTGCGGAAGTGCCGCGAAGTCGATATTCGTTTCGGTCATAGCCCATTGTCCGTTTGCATTTTCGAACCATGCCGCATTGTTGGCCCTGGATTCCGTCCGGGCAGCCTCGAAGAAAAAGTTCGCCACAGCATAGTCGCCTCGAAGGGACCATCGTACATCTTGGGCACCCGGATAACGAGCGTTAAAAGCCGCCAATACCTCCTGCGAAATATGTGAGTCGCCCGGTCCTCCGACTTCATCCTTGTCGCACGCAGCGAACAGGAGAGCCGTCGCAGCCATTGTTAAAACAGATAATGTTTTTTTCTTCGTATTCATTGTTTCGTTTACTTAAATGTTTATCAATAATTTGTACTGCGAAATCACAGCCTGAAAAATCTTTATCGGAAACGGACGGGGTATCAATCGTCGATACCTATCAAATTATGACTTCGATCAAAAGTCAGCTCCATTCCGTTATTCAACTTGACCTCGACCTCCTGCTTGTCGCGTTCGATTTTGATGACCGCAGCACCCGGATACAGCTCCTGTACTTTGGTTTCGATCGGCATCGAAACGATTCCTGCGGGTAACGACGAATAACGGCAATCCACCTCTTTCCACGCTCCGTTTCGACGGAACTCGACCTTGCTGCCGTTCGTAAACATCACTTCGTAAATGACTTCGAAAAAATCGCTTTCTTTTTTTGCGTAGGCGATTTTTTCACCGGGAAAATACCGGGCAATGAACTCTTGCGCCTGTCGCGGCATCTGTTCGGTTGTGACCGCACGGTCGTGATCGGCATAAGCCGGCGAGATTGTCAGCAGCGTGATGCCGATCAAAAACGCCATCATTTTTCTCGTGTTCTTCATTTTCTCAATATCTTTTATCGGGAGATCTCCCGATCGGTTTGTATGGTACAAAATTGAGAACCGATTTTGGAGCGAATTTGGAATTTCGATATTTTAACAAAATATTTTTTCCGAACCCGATTATATATTTCGATACCCCGATCCGAAACCGGCCGATATGCTTCGACTTTCCTCCGAGAAAGGGATTTCGGACAGAGTCAGAACCGGTAACAGAGGATTATCGCCGAAATCAGCAAAAAACAGTCGTCATATTCGAATACAGCTGATCGTCGTCCCAATTATCGCCAGCTTACGCCAAAATGGTGGCGGCCATTTTCGAAGTAATAAATTAGTCCGAGGCGATAATAATCCGTTATGGCTTTGACCAGTGCCAAACCGAGCCCTGTCGAGCCTTCTTTTTGCGACCCCTGATAAAAGCGTTCGAAAATATGTTTCTCATCAAGCGGCGATACTCCGTCGTTAATAACCGTCAATACATTTCCCTCGATACGAATATCTACGGCGGCTCCGTCGGCACTGTGAAGGTAGGCGTTCTTGATCAAGTTAGAAACCAATATCGAACAAAGCGATTCATCCATCCGGACCGAGAAGGTCCCGGGCAAATGCAGACGACAACGGATTTTGTGCTCTCCGTATATATCGTCATAAAGCGCCTTCCGCTCCTCGACCAGGGGAACGAGATCGATGTCGGTGCTCTCCGGAAACTGACCGTTATCTATCTTGGTAAGCAGCAACAGCGTTTTATTCAGCCGGACGATATGGTCGAGCGTACGCCGCATCTGAATGATTTCGCCCGTCGTTTCCTCGTCCAGGTCCGCACAATCGAGCAGATACTCCATACGTCCGCCAAGTACGGCCAACGGAGTTTGCAACTCGTGCGAGGCATTGCCTATAAACTGTTTTTGACGCTCGAACAACTCCTCAGAGCGATCCACGGCCTGCTGTGCCGCAACATTCAATCGACGGAATTCGGTAATAGAGGTATTGTTCGGCACAGGCGCGACTTCGCGCCCGGGAGCATAGCAATCCAACCAATGCAACAACTCATAAAGCGGAAGCATGCTTTTATGGAACACCCACAAGGTCGTTCCGGAAACTGTCACCAAAAGGAAAAGATAGAGCCACACGACCCACCACATGACTGTTTCCAGCAGATCGTCTTTTTCGAAAGTAGGCATAGCCACCTTCAGTTCCTGAAAAATAGTCGCCAACACCCGGGCCGGCTCGGTTTCATCCTTTTCCGGAATATACACCTCGGTATCGTAGTAGTCGATCGAAGGACGGGTGGCGACGTATCCGGATTCAACGGGAATGATCGTGTAACTGTTATTGGAACCTTCGTTCGAACGGGGCAAAGGCTCCCCGGCAAGCACCCTCATTACGATCAATTCCGAATAATCCTCGAGAGCATCGTCCGCTTCATCGTTTATCTCGTCCATCATGGTAAAATAAAACACGACCGCCCATAAAGCGATCAACGGGAACAAGACCAGCGACAAACGAAGCGATATGTTATAGATCAATTTCATAAATGCATTGCTTAATCAATCAGTTTGTAACCGAAACCGTACACAGCTTTGATTTCGATCGAGGCTCCGGCCTCTTCGAGTTTGCGGCGCAGATTTTTGACCTGCGAATAAACGAAATGGAAATTGTTGGATTGATCGACATGATCCCCCCATACGGCTTCGGCCAAAACTGCTTTATCGACCACATGACGCGGACGCTGCATGAAATACGAAAGAATATCGAACTCCTTTTTCAATAAAGCGACCTCCTTGCCGTCTATTTCCACTCGACAACTTTCCGGGTCGAGCGTTACATTACCCAGCGCAATGCCGCCTTTCCCGCCACCGCGACTACGGCGAATGACACTCTGGATACGCGCCGAGAGTTCCGCCAAATGGAACGGTTTAGGCAGGTAGTCGTCCGCACCTTCTTTCAGCCCGAGGACCTTGTCTTCCAAAGAATCCCGAGCCGAGATAATGATTACGTTTTCGCGTTTATCCGCTCTTCGAAGACGCTCGAGAAGTTGCAATCCGTTGCCGTCCGGCAACATAATGTCCAATAAGATACAATCATACGAATAGGCTGCCAATTTGTCCGAAGCCTCGGCGTATGTACTGGCCGTTTCCACGACATATTGCTCTTTGCGAAGTGCACGTGCCAGCAACTCACGCAATGAGGATTCGTCTTCCACGATCAATAATTTCATAACGACAAGTCATTTTAATACCACAAACAAAAATACCGATTTTGTAAAGAAATTGAAATGAACTCGAATTATAATCTATTCAATCTATAAAATCGCTAATAAAAAGCCTGTTAAAGTCGATTTTTCATAGTCGCAACGGCGGCACTAATACAGAAAAATACAAGTAGCGAGAAACAGGTCGTTCGTTCGACTCTATTTCTTCAAACAGAAACGGAAGGGTGCTGCAAAATCCTAAAACCAACAGCGGAATCCGTTCTTTCCTCCGAAATTCTGAACAAAAAACAACTGAATATCGCAGGAATCACCTCAATAGAATCAAACCAGGTCCGGTACGAATCCCAATCAAACTCCTATAAAAAAACCGGCTACCTTACAAAAAGGTACCGGTAATCGAGTACTCTACTATAAATCCCGTCGAATAAAGATTATCGCCTCAATAAACGAAATTAAAAATCATCTTCCCATATTTCATGCTCGATCTCCGCAGAGAGTTTTCCCAGAGAATCTATCGTAAGTAATACGGGGTAACCAATATCCGTATCCGGTTGGTAAATACCAAAAGACAACACGACCCGGCGGTCATCATAATCTCGAATATGGACATTATATAATTGATAACGATCAATTTCTGTCGCCGGAATAAGCGAATCGAAATCGTATTTATCGATTTCCAATCGAGAGACTAATTTTCCATTATTTCTCGAAACAGTTAAGACAGACGACCTATCTGCATACTTATAGTGCGTAGTAGATACGATATTCTGATTATCTTCAGTACGACAATATATATAAAAATCACCAGCAACGGTGTCGATTACATACTCCTGCTCATGAATTACGTTTGTATCGATCGCGGAACAGTAGTTCGAAAGAGGATCTTTACCCAATAGTTTACAACTATCCGATAACGACTGTATTTTATTGGTCGTATCATTCTGCCTATTATGTTTATTTGCACATCCGACGTATGAAAGTAAACACAGATTTAACAATATAAGATATTTCATAAAATCACAGTTTTACGATTTGTATTCTCTGTAATTCACATCAGTCATAAGATATTCTGCTTTCCTGACGGAATACCGACGGCGAAATACCCGTATGTTTCTTGAAATAACGCCCCAAATAAGATTGATCCGGGAAATGCATTTTATAAGCGATCTCCTGAATGGGCAGGGTAGTGTTCTGAAGCAATACTTTTATTTCCATTATTACGATCTTATCGATCAACTCCTTGGCCGATTGATGCGTCGTCCGGCGCACGATGGCGGAAAGATAACGGGTCGAGATACAGAGCTTGTCCGCATAGAAAGAAACCTCACGCTCTTCGATACAACAGTCATGAACTAGGGAAACAAAGCGATGAAACAGCTCCATCTGCCGGTTGGAAGTCGTGGGACACTGGCTGCTGACCTTACGCTGGATCTTATCGTAAAGCTCCAGCATAATATTCTGCAACCGATTTCTCACGATCGTCTTTCGGAACATATTACCCCGATCCTGATAGGTGTAATCCATTATTTCGAACCAGGTAGACAATCCGGCAGCCATTCTTTCGTTTACTTGAGAAATGGGATTTTCCTTCAAAAAGCTGAAAAACGAGGGCCCCAGCCGAAATCCGGCCTCCCCGAACAGGTCGGGAGAGAAGGCGCCGAACCTCACCGAGAAGTCGTCCGACGCATCGTCGAGCATCAATACGCTACCGGGCAGTAAGAGTACGATCGTATTGAGCTGCAAAGGTCCCCGGCGAAGATCGACGGTCACCTGGGCATGACCGCTCGTACAAAGCAGAACCAGTGCGCAGTCGCAACGGCAGGGATTATTGAAGAAATAAGCGAGATCGGATTTTCCGATAACAAAAGGTTCCTCTTCGGAAACAGTTATGGGGTTTACAGCAGTCATAATGATTTCTTCTTTTTTGAACAAACGGAAAGCCCCTGAGATTATTATCGTACAAATATATTATAAATGTACCGAAAAGTGACAAAATTGTTCGCAAGAAAAAGACCTGCACCCCGATTTTTACGGTACTTTTGCAGGACAAAAAGTTTTTTAACGGGAAAATATTTTTTTCAAAGTAATAATAATCAACCAAAAAACTATGAAGCAGAAGTTAATTCAGGCAGTCTTGTTCGGAAGCTGCATGGCTTTCGCCGTATCGTGCGGCCAGGCTCCGACGGCAAGAGGCGAGGCGGAATATTCCGTCATGACAATTTCGACATCGGACGTAACGATTCCGAGCACCCACTCGGCAACCATCCGTGGGCGCCAGGACATCGCCATTTACCCGCAGGTATCGGGTACCATTTCCAAAGTGTGCGTTAAAGAGGGTGAAGTAGTTCGCCAGGGACAGTTGTTGTTCATTATCGACCAGGTGCCCTACAAGGCAGCCCTGCAAACCGCAAAAGCCAACGTCGCAGCTGCCGAGGCCAGCGTAGCCACCGCTCAATTGACCTACGACAGCAAAAAAGAGCTGTTCGCCAAGAACGTCGTTTCGCAGTTCGACCTGCAAACTTCCCAGAACAACCTGCTGACGGCAAAATCCCAGTTGGCACAGGCCGAGGCACAGCTCGTCAATGCGGCCAACAACCTCTCCTATACCGAAGTGAAAAGTCCGTCCAACGGCGTAGTCGGTGTCCTGCCGTATCGTGTGGGTGCCCTGGTGAGCGCATCGATTCCCCAACCGCTGACCACCGTATCGGACAACTCGGAGATGTACGTCTACTTCTCGATGACCGAAAACCAGCTCCTGGCCCTGACACGCCAGTACGGCTCGATCGCCGAAACGCTCAAGAGCATGCCGGGCGTACAGTTGCAGCTCAGCGACGGTTCGACCTACGACCAGACGGGCCGCGTGGAGTCGATCAGCGGCGTCATCGACACCTCGACGGGCAGCGTGTCGCTGCGCGCGGCGTTCCCCAACCCGAACGGACTGCTGCACAGCGGCGGTGCGGGCAACATCATCCTGCCGAGCATCTACAAGGATTGCATCGCCGTTCCGCAGGCCGCGACGTTCGAACTCCAGAACAAAGTATATGTATATAAAGTGGTGGACGGCAAGGCCTCTTCGGCGATGATCGACGTCGAGAAGATCTCGAACGGCCGCGAGTATATAGCACGCGCGGGACTCGTGCCGGGCGATGTGATCGTTGCCGAAGGCGTGGGTCTGCTGCGCGAAGGCACGCCCATCGTTCCGAAGGGTCAGGCCGCAGCAGCCGCTGCCGCAGCTCCCGCAACCGACGAGTCCGCCGCTCAAACCCAAACCGAGAAGGAGGAATAACCTATGACACTGAAACATTTTATCGAACGACCCGTACTGGCGTCGGTCATATCCATCGTAATCGTAATCGGCGGTCTGATCGGTCTGGCGACGCTGCCCGTGGAGCAGTATCCCGACATCGCACCCCCGACGGTGATGGTGCACGCCTCATATCCGGGTGCCAGCGCACTTACCGTGTCACAAGCGGTAGCTACTCCGATTGAGCAGGAAATCAACGGTACACCGGGAATGCTTTATATGGAATCAAATAGCTCTAACTCTGGAGGTTTCTCGGCAACGGTTACTTTTGATGTATCTGCTGATCCGGATTTGGCGGCAGTTGAGATTCAGAATCGTGTGAAGCTAGCTGAATCCCGTCTTCCGGCAGAAGTGATTCAAAATGGTATTTCAGTAGAAAAACAGGCTCCTAGTCAATTAATGACGCTCTGTCTGACTTCTACTGATCCGAAGTTTGATGAAATCTATTTGAGTAACTTCGCTACAATCAATGTGCTTGATGTGATTCGCCGTATCCCGGGAGTAGGACGCGTTTCTAATATTGGTAGCCGTTATTACGCCATGCAGATATGGGCACAACCCGATAAGTTGGCAAATTTTGGGTTGACCGTACAGGATTTACAAAATGCTTTGAAAGATCAGAACCGTGAATCTGCGGCAGGTGTATTAGGACAGCAACCGGTGGAAGGATTGGATATTACTATTCCTATCACTACTCAGGGACGTCTTTCCACTGTCGGACAGTTCGAGGATATTGTAGTACGTGCCAATGCTAACGGTTCTATTATCCGATTAAAAGATGTGGCACGCGTGTCGTTGGAAGCTTCTTCTTATAATACAGAGAGTGGGATCAATGGAGAGAATGCTGCTGTACTTGGTATCTATATGTTACCGGGTGCTAACGCAATGGAAGTGGCCGAGAGAGTAAAAGAGGCTATGGATGAAATTAGCGAGAACTTTCCGGAAGGATTGAGTTATGAGATTCCATTTGATATGACGACTTATATCTCCGAATCTATTCACGAAGTATATAAGACTTTGTTTGAAGCATTGATATTGGTAATTATCGTGGTATTCCTGTCACTGCAAAGCTGGCGTGCTACACTTATTCCGATTGTGGCAGTACCTATTTCCCTGATTGGTACTTTCGGATTCATGTTAATATTCGGTTTCTCGTTAAATATATTGACATTACTCGGATTGATTCTTGCTATTGGTATTGTCGTGGATGATGCGATTGTGGTGGTGGAAGGTGTGGAACATATAATGGAAACGGAACATCTAAGTCCTTATGAAGCTACCAAGAAAGCAATGAACGGACTTGCCAGCGCTTTGATTGCTACCTCATTGGTGTTGGCTGCAGTATTCGTTCCGGTTAGTTTCCTGAGTGGAATTACGGGACAGTTGTATCGTCAGTTTACGGTGACTATCGTGGTGTCCGTACTTATTTCTACAGTGGTTGCTTTGACACTGAGTCCCGTGATGTGTTCGTTAATATTGAAGCCGGATAGCGGAAAGAAAAAAAATATTATTTTTCGGAAGATCAATGAATGGCTAGGTGTTGGTAGTAATAAGTATGTAGCTGCCGTAACCCGTACAATAAAGCATCCTCGTCGGGTATTAAGTGCTTTTGGAATGGTTCTGATCGCTATCCTATTAATTCACCGTATTATTCCGACCAGTTTCTTGCCGGTGGAAGATCAGGGATATTTTAAAATTGAACTTGAGTTGCCGGAAGGCGCTACATTGGAGCGTACCCGTATTGTGACGGAACGTGCCATAGCTTATTTGGAAAAGAATCCTTATATAGAATATATTCAGAATGTGACGGGTAGTAGTCCGCGTGTCGGTAGTAATCAGGCTCGTTCTGAACTGACTGTGATTCTGAAACCATGGGAAGAACGGAAGAATACCAGCATCGAAAAAATTATGGATACAGTAGAGAAACATCTCAAAGAATATCCGGAATGTAAGGTCTACTTGTCTACTCCACCGGTAATACCGGGATTGGGTAGTTCCGGAGGTTTTGAGATGCAGTTGGAAGCTCGTGGAGAAGCGACTTTTGATAATTTGGTAGATGCCACCGATACCTTGATGTACTATGCTTCCAAACATAAAGAACTGACAGGATTGTCTTCTTCTTTACAGTCAGAAATTCCGCAACTCTATTTTGATGTGGACCGGGATAAGGTGAAAATGTTGGGTGTACCTTTGGCAGATGTGTTCTCTACCATGAAAGCTTATACGGGTTCTGTGTATGTGAATGACTTTAATATGTTCAACCGTATATA
>OLXY01001005.1_pt1 | contig 10873 bp, 1 predicted proteins | sample 1644221 | NCBI WGS metagenome assembly OLXY01 (sample SAMEA103958121, study PRJEB25191) | human gut metagenome | reverse complement strand
CCTAGATTTTTGGCATTGTTTTTTTAAATACATTTTCAATTTTGTTACTTGTTTTTTTCAATTTTCTTATCTTTTAAGTGATGAATGAAACTTTTATATCTTTGTGCAAGTTTCATAAATATTTGAAATTATTATTAGACGAAATTCAGTTTTATGATAAATTAAAGATTATAATTTATTTGTGAATTCATTGCAATTATTTAAATCAAACAAATATCTAATTATTTTCAGTTGTTGGTAGCATCCAGGATATTCTTCATCAGAAATGAGATTCTTGTAGAATATCTTTTTATCTAAATCTGTTGTGATTGCAATTTTATTTTTATTTCATGCAGATTCTTTTAAAAACTTTTCAGTAGTTGTTTTATCTTTATTATCATATATTACATCAGCTACAATGCAATTAAAAATAGACTCATGATGTATAACGATATTTTAATTTCCCGTTGATTTTTATCCATTCTAGATTAAAGACATGATAACTCAATCAAAAACCTAAATCGAATTATATAATGTTTTTGTTAACAAAAAGCCAATCTTCAATTGATTATATTAAACCGTACTTCCAAAGAATTTCAAATAAATTGTAAACATTTTTTAAACTTCCAAGATAATCTGAAATCAAATGTTCAGATTCACTTTTCAATTTATTAGTGGAATTTCTGTTTTTATCAACAATATTTGTTAAAAAAGAAAAAATTAAGAGAATAATAGAAATTCTCTTAAGGACTAATTTTTATATTGTTTCCTGTTTGGAAATCATTCCAATAAGATGTAATAATGTATTTTCCACTCATTAAATTGATAGTTAATGAAGCAACTCCATCATCACCAGTAGTTTTAAAGTACAATCTACCATTTACATTAAATGTAACATTTTGATTAACTAATGGTTTACCTTGACCATCTAATGTCTGTGCAGTAAATTTACTGCCATCCCTATAAGTCATATTAAGGTCACTGGTAACTAAAGTAGGTAAAACAACTACATTGTTACCTATGTCTAATTCTTCATATATTGTTGTAATGATATATTCCCCAGGCCTTAAATTAATTGCTAAACTTACTACACCATTTTCATCAGCAGTTCTAGTATAGAATACTCCGTTAATGTTGAAAGTTACATTTTTACCTACTGCCAAACTTCCGTTTTTATCATAGATAGTTGCTTGGAATGAAGATGCATTCATATAATACTTAGTTAAATCCTGAGTTACAATTAAAGATTTTACAGTTATGTTAAATCCTTGTTGTTCACCAGTTACAGGGTTGTAAGCAGTTAAAACATACTCTCCAGGTCTTAAATTAATAGCCAAACTACCTACACCATCATTGTTAGTAGTTCTGGTGTATAATACACCATTTATATTAAATTTAACAGTAGTATTAGCTAATACTTTTCCATCATTACCTAAGAATTTAGCACTGAATTTAGTATCATTTTTATACATTTTAACTAAATCATCAGCTATAATACTTGGATTAATAGTAACTGTGATATTTTTAGAGATTTTACTATAGCTAGCAGAACCATTATAAGCCACAATTACCGGATATGCGCCAGACTCTAAATTAAGAGCTATAGATGCAGTACCATTAGCATCAGTTGTTCTAGCATAGTTTACACCATTAATATTAAAGTATATAGTAGCATTAACTATTGGTTTACCTTGATAATCTGTTAATTTAGCAACTAAACGAGTTCCATCATGATAAACCATTACAACATCATCAACATCCAAGTTTACATCCACATTTGGAATTACAGTTATGTTTCCTTTTTTAGTCATCAAATCATATTTAGCATCACCAGAATAAGTTGTAGTGATATTATAATCTCCAACACCTAATCCAGGAATAATTACATTTGCAACACCATCAGTTACATTTGCAGTATAATTTTTACCACCAATTTCAACAGTAACTGTTCCAGTTGCATCTTTAGGTAAAACTACATTAATAGTAGAGTTTACTCCTTCTTTAAATTCAGGAACAGTAATATTCATATTATAGTCAGATATTTTGGATACTGTAAATTCAGTTGTGTTTTGATTAGCATTATAATTGTTATCACCAGAATATTTAACAGTTACAGTGTAATCATTTGCTTTAAGATCAGCTATTGTTTTAACTGCTTTACCATTTTCAATAGCTACAGTGTAATCTACACCATCAACAATGATAATCACATCACCAGTAGCATCAGTAGACACATTTACAGTTACAGTTACATTTTCACCGACTTTAATGTCATCAGCATTAACTGCAACAGTTGAATCTATTTTATTAACTTTGAAATCACCGTTTTCAACAACAGCATTGTAATTATCATTTCCTGCCCAAGCAGCAGCAAAACCATAAGTACCAGCAGCTAATTTATCACCAGTGAAAATACCTTTACCGTCAGTAACTTCAACAATATACTCTTTACCAGCAACAGTAACAATCACATTACCAGATAAAGGAGCATTGTTAACACCAGTTAAGGTAGCTTCAATAACAAATCCGTTACCATAATCCACATCAGCAATAACAACACCTAAAACAGGTTGTGCTTTAGCAACATTAACACCTTTAGCAATTTCAACAGCAGTGTATTTATCATCACCAGCATATTTAACAGTTACAGTGTAATCACCAGCAGCCAAACCACCAATAGTTCCAGTAGCTTTACCATCAACAATAGGTACAGGATAATCTACACCATTAACAGTAATAACTACTTCACCAGTAGCATCATCAGGTAAAACCGCATCAACAGTTAAATCTCCACCAAATACAATGTCATTAACAGTTACATCCATTGTAGAGTCAACTTTAGATACAGTAAAGCTGGAAGCAGCAACTGCAGCATTATAATTGTTATCACCAGAATATTTAACAGTTACAGTGTAATCATTTGCTTTAAGATCAGCTATTGTTTTAACTGCTTTACCATTTTCAATAGCTACAGTGTAATCTACACCATCAACAATGATAATCACATCACCAGTAGCATCAGTAGACACATTTACAGTTACAGTTACATTTTCACCGACTTTAATGTCATCAGCATTAACTGCAACAGTTGAATCTATTTTATTAACTTTGAAATCACCGTTTTCAGTAACAATATTGTAATTATCATCTCCTGCCCAAACAGCAGCAAATGCATAAGTACCTGCAGCTAATTTATCACCAGTAGCAATACCTTTACCATCAGTAACTTTAACAGTGTATTCTTTACCAGCAACAGTAACAATCACATTACCAGATAAAGGAGCACCATTAACACCAGTTAAGGTAGCTTCAATAACAAATCCGTTACCATAATCCACATCAGCAATAACAACACCTAAAACAGGTTGTGCTTTAGCAACATTAACATTTTCAGCAACTTCAACACCAGTGTATTTATCATCACCGACATATTTAACAACAACCACATGACTGCCAGCAGTTAAATCTTTAACAACTTGTGTTGCTTTACCATCATTAATACCTGCAGTGTAAGAAGTTCCATCAACAGTAATAATTACTTCACCAGTAGCATCATCAGGTAAAACCGCATCAACAGTTAAATCTCCACCAAATACAATGTCATTAACAGTTACATCCATAGTAGAATCAACTTTAGACACAGTAAAGCTGGAAGTAGCAACTGCAGCATTATAATTGTTATCACCAGAATATTTGGCAACTACATCATAAGTACCTGCTTTAAGATCAGATACAGATACAGTAGCCCTACCGTTAACAACATTCGCAGTATAATCTTTACCATTTACAGTAACAGTCAATTCACCAGTAGCATCACTAAATAATTTAACAGTAATAACAGCATCTTCACCAACATTGATATCTTTAACAGTTATACCAATAGCAGAATCTACTTTATAAACATTAAATTTACCGGAATCACTAACTTCATTATAATTATTGCTTCCTGCGAATCTAGCATTGAAGTTATAAGATCCAGCAGCTAATTTATCAGCATGGAAAGTACCTTTACCATTAACAATAGCTACAATGTAGTTTTTACCATTAACTGTTACAATTATATTAGTATCTAAAGGAGCATTGTTAACACCAGTTAAAACAGCATTAATAGTAAATACATTACCATAATCCATACTGTCAATAATAACATTTAAAGCTGGATTTGCTTTAGCAACATTAACACCTTTAGTAACTTCAGCAGCATTATAATTATCATCACCAGCATATTTAACCGCTACAGTGTAATCACCAGCTTCAAGACCGGATACAGTTACACTAGCTTCACCATTTTCAATAGCTACATGGTAATCTACACCATTAACAGTAATAACTACTTCACCAGTAGCATCAACAGGTAAAACCGCATTAACAATTAAATCTTCACCAAATACAATATCCTCAACAGTTACATCCATTTCAGGAGTTATTTTAAGTACACTAAATTCAGCACTGCCAGTTGCTTCATTATAATTATTATCTCCAGTATATTTAACCGCTACAGTGTAATCACCAGCTTTAAGATCAGATACAGTTACACTAGCTACACCATTTTCAATAGCTGCAGTGTAATCTTCACCATTAACAGTAATAACTACTTCACCAGTAGCATCACTAGCTAATTTAACACTAATAACAGCATCTTCACCAACTTTAATATCACTAACAGCAACATCAATAGCAGAATCTACTTTATTAACTTTGAAATCACCGTTTTCAGTAACAATATTGTAATTATTATCTCCTGCCCAAGCAGCAGCAAATGCATAAGTACCTGCAGCTAATTTATCACCAGTAGCAATACCTTTACCATCAGTAACTTTAACAGTGTATTCTTTACCAGCAACAGTAACAATCACATTACCAGATAAAGGAGCACCATTAACACCAGTTAAGGTAGCTTCAATAACAAATCCGTTACCATAATCCACATCAGCAATAACAACACCTAAAACAGGTTGTGCTTTAGCAACATTAACATTTTCAGCAACTTCAACACCAGTGTATTTATCATCACCGACATATTTAATAGCTACAGTGTAATCACCAGCAGCTAAACCACTAATAGTTCCAGTAGCTTTACCATTTTCAATAGATACATGATAATCTACACCATTAACGGTAATAACTACTTCACCAGTAGCATCACCAGGTAAAACCGCATCAACAATTAAATCTCCACCAAATACAATGTCATTAACAGTTACATCCATAGTAGAGTCAACTTTAGATACAGTAAAGCTGGAAGTAGCAACTGCAGCATTATAATTGTTATCACCAGAATATTTAACAGCTACATCATAAGTACCTGCTTTAAGATCAGCTACTTTTACATTAGCTACACCATTAACAACAGTTTCAGTGTAATCTTTACCATTTACAGTAACAGTTACACTACCAGTAGCATCACTAAGCAATTTAACACTAATAACAGCATCTTCACCAACTTTAATATCACTAACCGCAACATCAATAATTGAATCTACTTTAGCAACACTAAATTTACCAGAATCACCAACAGCATTGTAATTATCATTTCCTGCCCAAGCAGCAGTAAAGTCATAAGTACCAGCAGCTAATTTAACACCAACAGCAGTACCTTTACCATTAACGATATTTACAGAGTAATCTTTATTATTAACAGTAACAATCACATTACCATTTAAACCAATAGCATCAACACCAGTTAAAGCAACATTAATGTTAAATACTCCATCATAACCAACATCTGAAATAAGCACATTTAATGCAGGGTCTGCTTTAGATACAGTTAATAAAGCATTGCTTACACCAGGCAAGTATTTATCATTACCTGCAAATACTGCAGATATAGTATAATCACCTGCATCCAATTCACGTAATGGAAGTTTTCCAAATCCGTTTTCAATATCTACAGGATAAACTTTACCATTTACATTAACAGTAACTATTGAACCGTCAATATCAGAAGGTAAAGTGATTATGACAAGTCCGTTTTCACCAAAAGTAATATCTTCAACATTTATTTTTAAGTTAGCTAAAACTTTATCTACTTTAAAGACTGTTGAGTTTTCAGCAGCTACATAATGATTATCGCCAGAATAACTTGCAGATACATCATAAGTACCGTAAGCTAAATCTTGGAAGTAGAATTTAGCTTCCCCATTGTAAATAGGCAATATATAATCAATACCATTTAAAGTTAAAGTTATAAGACCAGTTGCATCTTTAGGTCCGGTTACAGTAATTATTTCAAGATCTCCAACAGTAATATTCAATGCACCAACAGTTAAATCAGGATTTGCTTTTGATACATTTAAGATACCTGTGTTAATATGAACTTCAGGTCCATCATAAACAATACTAACTGTTTTATTAATAACATCATTTATTTTGTAAGTTGCAACATAAGAACCATTTAACAAGCTATTTGCTTTACAAACAACAACATCCTCACCATTATAAACTGAAAATGATAAGTCCTGATTAGCTACAAGAACACCATCAACTGTAATAATAGCATGTAAAGTTACAACATCACCGTAACAAACATTTACAGTTTTATTATCTAAAACAGTTATAATTACTCCACTATCACTTGAAATAGTTTCTATACCAGCCAAATTAATAATTGGAGCTTTATTTTCAGTGTAATTACTATAATTATTACCATTAATATTCAATAAGCCATTTATATTGCTGTAAATAATATCAGCTTTTTGTGCTTTATTATTATCAAAGTCTGAATCACTAATTCTTAAATCACCATTACTATAAATAGCACCACCATCAACACCAGCAGTGTTGTTTATAAAGTTAGTAGCATAAACAGTAGCAGTTATTTTAGTATATGCAGGTTCAAATCCAATAGCTCCCGCTTCAACAGTAGCTGTGTTGTTTATAAAGTTAGAATTGCTAATATCAATAGTTCCTTCATTAATCCAAGCTGCTCCACCATATTGAGCTTTGTTATTAGTAAAGTTGGAATTTATAATGGTACCTGAAATAGGTATATTACCCTGAGTTACTACAAGAGCTCCACCATTGTTATTATTAGGAGTCATATTACCTTTACCAAATGCTGAATTATTATCAAATATAGAGTTGGAAATAGAGTAATTAGATCCCCATACAAACATTGCTCCACCATATAAAGCAGAGTTATTAACAAATTTAGTTCCATCTATGTCGATGAAATTTGTAGCAATACTAAATTCTCCACCCATTACAGATAAAGCTCCACCCCAACGGCCAGAGTTATTAACAAAATAGGAATCAGAAATAGTAGCATCACCAATAGTAGCTACAGCACCAACTAAACGATCACCATTCTTATAATTCTTAATATTATTAGTAAAATTAGATTTTGAAATATCCAATTTACCATTTTTCCAGTTGTAAATAGCTGCTCCACCATGATCAACATTATCCATAGCACGGATGTTACGAACAAGGATATCGTTTCCATCAAATGCAGAGTTAGTAACTTGTAAATCATCCCAGTTAAAGATAGCTCCACCATAATAATTAGCAGCATTATCTTCAAATGCAGAATTATCAACTACTAATTTACCATTATTAATTATAGCTCCACCTATTGAAGTTGCAGTATTATTAACAAAAGTAGAATTACCTACAACAGAGTTATCACCCTCATTATAAACTGCACCAGCATCTTCTGCAGTGTTATTAACAAAAGTAGAATTACCTACAACAAAACCAATACCATAATTATAAATGGCACCACCTTTACTTGTAGCAGTGTTATTAGCAAAAGTAGAATTACCTACAACAAAACCACGGCCACCATTCAGGATTGCACCAGCACCGTCTGCAGCACTATTATTCACAAAAGTAGAATTACCTACAACAAAACCAATACCATAATTAAAGATTACTCCACCATTACTTGTAGCAGTGTTATTAGCAAAAGTAGAATTACCTACAACAAAGCAATCAGCAGAGTTATAAATTGCACCACCAATCTTAGCAGTGTTATTAGTAAAAGTAGAATCATCTAAAACTAAACCATAAGCATAGTTCATGATTGCTCCACCATATTTTGCAGTATTATTAACAAAATTAACATGCACTAAATCTAAATTACCAAAGTTATAAATAGCTCCACCCTTATCAGCTTTACCATTAGTTAAAGTAACATTAGTTAAAGTAACAGCAAATCCTCCATCAATCTCGAAAATTCTTCCTAAATTCTTAGCATCAATAGTATGACCTTTACCATCAATTCTAATATTTTTATTAATAATTACACCATTTACAAAATTAGCAGCTTCATCATCAGTCATTACAACATTTTGATTAAGAGTTAAAGTACCAGTAACAAGACCAATAGCATTTTGTAAATCAGTAAAATTCTCAATACCTAAATCAAGGTTGCCTCCAAATCCAACATAATTAAATATGGCATCAGGAGTATTGTTAACAAATTCAGTATTTCTAACAGTTAAATCTTTCACATTAACTATAGCACCACCATAGGATGCACTATTGTTAATAAATTTAGAACCGGAAATTGAAACTTCAGGATTACCCTTAACAGTACTAATATCTATAGCTCCACCTTCCACATCAGCAGAGTTATTAATGAATTTTGAATCTGTAATTTTAATGGTTCCTGCACAAATATCAATAGCTCCACCATATTGAGCTTTATTATTAGTAAAGTTAGAACCAGTAATAATTCCAGTAATAGCTTTATCAGTATCAGTTACTTCAATAGCTGCTCCATTATTATCATTTGGAGTCATATTACCTTTACCAGATGCGGTATTGCTATCAAATACACAACTAGTAATTGAGAACTTAGAACCTTGTATAAATATACCTGCACCATATAATCCTCCATTTTTACTAAATGTAGAATCACTAATGCTTAATTCATTAACTTTCTTACCAGGTAATGAACTGCCTGAAGTAGTAATAGCTCCACCCCAACGGCCAGAGTTATTAACAAAATAAGAATTTTCTGAAATTATAGTTTTACCAAGAGAAGTTACAGCACCAACAACATAATCCCCATTTTTATAATTTTTAAGGTTGTTGGAAATAGTACTATTTTTAATAAATAATGTACTATCATACCAGTTATAGATAGCTGCACCACCATAATCTTCAGAGTCAGAAGAAGTACGTTTGGTTATATCATTATTATCTACAATACATTTTTGAATAGTTAAAGTACCATTGTTGAATACTGCACCACCCATAGTAGCAGCAGTATTGTTTATAAAATTAGTGTTATATGCATATACAGAACCAGTGTTATATATTGCACCACCTATATCTGCATTACCATTAATTAAATTAGCAGAATATATGTTTAACTTACCTGTTGAAGTAACATCAAATATCCTACCTAAATTATTAGCATTAATAGTGAAGTCATTACCTTTCATATTAACAAGATGGTCCACAACAATACCATTTACAAACTTATCAGCTTCACTAGCCAACATATCTACATTAGCATTTAAGTTAATATAACCTTCAACCATATTGACAGCTTTTTGCAAATCAGTAAAGGTTTTAATTTCACCCATATTTAAAGTACCCCTATAATAGCTGTAAATCCTATTATTAGTAAATGTTGAATCAGCATCAATAGTTAATGTATATTCATTATAAATAGCACTGCCTTCTTTTGCAGAGTTATTGGTAAATGTGGAATTTTTAATATCCAAAATAGCATTACCTGTTGTTCCAGTTACAGATATTGCACCACCCTGATTGGATGCAGTATTGTTTATAAAAGTACAGTCCATAACATCAACACTGGAAATGCTATTATGGTCATCCCCAAATCTATAAGCAGCACCATTATCTGCAGTATTGTTTATAAAATCACAACCGGATATTGTACCTTCACAGCCATACCATGTAAGAAGAGCACCTACATTAGGATTTCCACTTCCAAAACCAACACCTTTATTATTAATGAATTTGGTTTCGGATATTTTGAAAGTAGAACCTAGGACATTTACAGCTGCCCCTTGGAATGCTCTATTTGAATCAAATACTGAATTTTCAATGACAATCTGATTTTTACCAGCATTAGTGTAACCTAAAGAAGTTACAGCTCCACCATAACATCCACTGTTATTTCTAAAGTAAGATTTTGAAATTTTAGTATATCCTGTTACGACTACTACACCATCTACAAGATCTCCAACATTATTGTCACGAATAACCATATTTTTATGGTTATTGATTATTTGTGAATTAGAAATTAATAATGAAGCACCATTATCTGCATAGATAGCTGCACCACCATTGCCAATATTTTGACTTCTGAATTGCACATCATTTCCATCAAAAACAGAACTGTCTACAATACAAGTTCCAGTAGTGTAAATTGCACCACCATATTTATAGACATTATTGTTTTTGAAATTCACATTATTTACTATTAAAGTAGAACCATCAAAGTAAACAGCCCCACCATTACTTACAATTCCTGAACTATCAGAAACAGGATTTGCATTAATCAAAGTCAAATCATTTAATGTTAATGTAACAGAAGAATCTTTTACTACAAAAATACTTCCATGACCATTAGCATCAATTGTATGACCATTTCCGTTAATTATAGTATTCTTTGTAATAGAAATACCATAATTATCTATTTCATCATCTCCATGTTTGACATCATAAGTAAGCTCAAATACACCTTGAGAATTATCAATGTCTGTTTGTAAAGATGTGAAATCTTTTTGAATTTCATTTGGCGTTTGGTAAGTATCATTAGCATTAATAGATACGTCTTCAGCAGAAACTGCAGACATACTTAAAAGTACTAATAAAAGAACTAACACACCAATATTCTTTTTTATACTCATGAGATTATTCTCCATTAACAATATAATTATTAAAAATAATTATAATGTACATTGAACTAACA
>OLXY01001001.1_pt1 | contig 10885 bp, 9 predicted proteins | sample 1644221 | NCBI WGS metagenome assembly OLXY01 (sample SAMEA103958121, study PRJEB25191) | human gut metagenome | reverse complement strand
TCAATGTAAAGCGGTCTTTGCTTGCATGCAGCTGATCCTTGATATCATCCAGCAGCAAGGTCCGGTTCTTATGGATCATGCCAAAAAGGGACCCGCCTGTCAGTTCACGGAATCCTCTTTCATTTTTACAATCGCATAGAGCCAGCATTCGGGGGTTCGTATAGACAATTTCTCCCTGTTCATCATCTCCGTATACAAAGACGCCAATAGGGAAGTTTTCATAAGTATGTCTCATGAAGTCCAGCGTATATAACGATTTATCCATAATATCCCCGTCCCAGCTTCTACGGAAGCTCGAAAAAATATTTTTAATCTTTGTTATAATTATATAAGCTTTAGTCCATATTTGTAAATATCGAATAAGCGCTTTAGCCTGAAAAATATAATAAAAACGCCAATCTGTCGGGTGTTTACAGATTGGCTTAAAATTACTTTATAAAATTCGTTAGTTTATAAATTTTTATTTTTTGTTCTTCCTGCCTATTTCATCACTGCATTTACCTTTCATCCCAATTTCCAAATGCAGCCTTTCCGCCTCACCGGAAAGCATCTCTATGACTGATGCGGCATGGAAGCAGGCTGAAATTCCTATCCAGGGATGAAGATTTTTTACTATTTTCACAATAATATTATCCTGATCAAGATAAACCGCATCAATAGCAAATCGCATAAAGCACATATGAATGCTGTTTGTTGAAACAAGAAGAAGCCCGCTTCCATGAGGAAGCGGTTTTCTCATCATAAGCCCGCAGAAACGGCCAAGCCATGTATCAGCCCTTTCCACCTGAATTTGAACGCTTGGAAAATCTTCCTTGCTAAAAGTCCAATATTCGAGCATAGACTCTCCTTTGCGTCAATGATATTAAAATATCCCTTTATCCTATTGTCTGTTTTAGCGATAACAAGGATGGCAGCAATACGACGACGAATATGGAGGGAAAAATGCAGAAAACGAGAGGGAATACCATTTTTACCGGCGCCTTCATTGCCAATGTCCTTGCTCTCTGTCTTCTGATATTTCTCATATTATCCGCCTGAATCTTCAATGTATCCGACATGGAAGCCCCCAGCTTTTCCGACTGGGTCACTGACATGACAAAAAGGTAAATATCCTGAATATCACAGCGTTCAGCCATAAACTTCATAGACCTCGCGCGTGTCATACCCATGCGAATATCGCGGAGCATCCAGCGAAATTCGTCAATGAGCGGGCCTTCCATGCGCTCAACAACCTTCTTTAAAGCTCCGTCAAAGGAAAGTCCTGCCTGCACTGAAATAGAAAGAAGATCCAAAACATCGGGCAGTTGCCGGGTAATCAAATCCTGCCTTCTTCGAATAATATGATTCAAAACTCCGAACGGAATCAGCCCACCTATAATCATGCCGATCCATATGGTAAGAAGCCCGCTTATAAAAGTGCGATTCTCATTTGCTGCATAACGAAAGGCTATACCCCCTCCTGCCACCATGCAGAGAAACCAGATTCCGGCCATCGGCCTCACATGCCAGATGCCCCGCTTTCCGGCAAGCATGATGCGATGCTGCATCAGTTTAGGAATTGCTGACGGTGTAAAGTAAGAAAATGTAGCAGCAATATTACTGATAAGCTTGCCAACCGTTCTTTGAAGGAAAGGTGTTTTTTTCAGTTCTTCTGCCCTGTCAGCACTCAGATCATGCTTCGTTTGATTCCCGGCATACTCTCCCAGCCTCTTTTTTACGCCGCGAGCCTCTCCCGAAGAATGGAGAAAAAGAAAAGCAAGCATCAAAAAGATGACAGTCGCGATAAATGCAGATAGCAAGAGGATCATCATTCACCCTCCTCGGAGAAGTTCAAGGATCCCCCACGCATGAGATCTCTCGGAAGCTCTACATTATGAGCTTTAAACTTAGAAAGAAACTGAGGCTGAAGTCCTGTCGGTTCAAAGACCCCCAGTGCTTTACCGCTGTCGTCAAATCCGGTCTGACGATAACGATACAGATCCTGCAGGACAATAACGTCCCCCTCCATTTTCTGTACTTCTGTTATGTACGTTATCTTTCTGGAGCCATCCTGAATACGAGCCTGATGCACAATGAGATCTAATGCTGAAGAGATCTGATCTCTGATTGCACGGACAGGAAGTTCCAGGCCGGACATCAGCACCATCGTTTCCAGACGGCTCAGAACATCTCTCGGGCTGTTGGCATGTGCTGTCGTCAGGGATCCATCATGACCTGTATTCATAGCCTGCAGCATATCGAGCGCTTCGCCGCTTCTCGCTTCGCCTACGATGATACGGTCAGGACGCATACGAAGTGCGTTTTTAACTAAATCACGGATCGTAATGGCGCCTTTTCCTTCAATGTTAGCCGGCCTGGCTTCAAGCGTCACAACATGCGGCTGCTCCAGACGAAGTTCTGCGGCATCTTCGATTGTTACAATACGTTCATCCGAAGGAATGAAGGAAGAAAGGACATTCAGTGTCGTCGTCTTACCGGAACCGGTACCGCCACTGACCATAATATTCAGCTTGGCTTTAACGCATCCCCGAAGGAAACACGCCATATCTTCAGAAAGCGTCCCGAAAGAAACAAGATTTTCAATCGAAAGAGGCGTCTGGGAAAACTTGCGGATCGTAATGCAGGGCCCAATCAGTGACAATGGCGGAATAATAATATTGACACGCGATCCATCAGGAAGCCTGGCATCGACCAAGGGAGATGCCTCATCAATATGACGCCCTAATGGAGCCACAATCTTTTCCACAATAGACATTAAATGGGCATTATCATGGAACTGCGCATTTGTAAGATGCAGTTTGCCCATCTGTTCCACATATACCTGCTTTGGCCCATTGACCATGACTTCTGTGACGGAATCGTCCTTCAGAAGAGGTTCTATCGGTCCAAGACCAAGGATTTCATCACAGATATCAGAAACAAGGCGCGCTCTTTCACCACGTGGTACAGCAAACGGGTTTTCACTCAGGACTCTTTCCACATAAGTGGAAATCAGCGCTTCCACTTCCTGACGGCTGTGATTCGTTCCTTCAAAGAGCTGCTGCTGTTCAGAAGTCATTTCATCGACGATTCTGCGATGCACTGCAATCTTCAGATCCTGATATCCCTGCTCAATGATTTTATCAGTACGTCCCGCAAAAATCTTGCCGTTATTTTTATTTTCCTTCTTTCCAAGACGTTCAAGCAGTGTCACTGTTTCCACCCCCTGTCATTAATTTTAAAAAGCACAATCACCATCTATAATCCGCAAATACGGTTTACAGAACCTTACGAGTCTGAAGCCGAACCATTCTCATCATACATATAATAATTGATACTATAGCTCTCAGGAATCCCAACACCCAGCCCAGTCAGCAGATTGACAAATGCATACTGTTTATTCAGGACCGTATCAATGCGAACGTGAATAGAATCCGGCGGTGCCCCATTAGCAGGTGATGTTCCCGTATTATCGATCTGTATATCTTTAAAAGTATACAGATTCGTTGTCATATGAGCATCTTCAATAGTCTCACGATAGCGGTCTTCAAGCGCATCATACGCCAATAGTTCCGTATCATCACCAGATGCGGGGATTGTAATGACTGCTTCCCTCGCAGCAGACCTTGCCATATTGTTCAGTGTCAAATAGTCTCCATACATGAAACCGCAGTACATAATCCCGAAAAGAAGTAATAAAAAAAGGGGCAGAAGCAGTGCAAATTCCACAAGCATTTGTCCGCGCTGTTTTTTCATTCTGCTCCCCTCCTTACTAAGATCAGGATGACCATAAATAATATTCACCTGCAGATTTATCTTAAATTTTCTTAGTTTATTACAGACCATTTACAGGAATCCCTGAAGAAGGACAGTATACTACTATCCTTCTTCAGGGACTCTTATAGAATAAGAGCCTCTGTAGAATTACAATCTTTAAGTTTTAGTAGCAACTGTTGCTGCGGAAGAAGTCACCTTACTTGCGTTCGTGAAAATGGATTGAATGTTGTCATTCAGCCCCGATGTTGTATAAATCAAATAACCAATTCCTACAACGATTGCCAGAAGCAGAGCATATTCAATCAGGTCCTGCCCTTTCTCGCCGAAATACTTGCACTGCCAAAGTGCACGAAATTCCTTAATCAGCTGTAACATAGTTGTCACCTCCTTTGCTAGAAAATCTGGTCCTAAAGAACCGAAAAAACTGTCCTCAAGCGACGCTATGCACTAGCGTGAATCAAAGCCCCTGTTGGAAGGCTTTGATTTCCCCTTCCCATATGAAGCCGCTCTCGAGGAAAGACAGCAGCACTGCTGTCTTTCCCCCAGAACCTCTTCCTAATGGTTAAATATCCAAATTCATTCATCAAATCTTAATATCCATAATTTTATAGATTATTATAAACCCAACGACCTCCATGAATGCTGCTGCACCTATCGCCATTTTCCCAATCGTAGTCGTAAATAGAGGTCCCATATACGCCGGTGAAATTGTATACAATGCCACTCCTAAAGCAATAGGAATCACAGCCAAAACCATTCCTGTTGCCCTTCCCTGTGCCGTCAGTGTTGTAATCTCGCGGCGAAGACGGACACGTTCAATAATCGTATCCCGGATTGTATCAATGATCTCGGCCAGATTGCCGCCGACCTGCTGCTGAATGAGAACGGCAGTAATAACGAGAGAAAAATCCTCATTATCAACTCTTTCATCCATCTGCTGCAGTGCCTGTTCCAAAGGTTTTCCCAAATTCGTTTCACGAAGAACTCTGGCAAATTCCGTACTCATGGGAGGCTGCATCTCGCGGGAAATAATTTCCATCGCCTGCAGGAAGGAAAAACCGGCGCGAAGCGAGTTAGAAAGAAGTGTCAAACAATCAGAAAGCTGACCAGTAAATCTCTTGGAATTTTTATCTGCTAAATAACGGACATATCCCCATGCGCATGAGAGCGCAATGAATGCAATAATCAAACCTGAAACAGCATTGGAAAAAAGAAGAAACCCTACGATGAAACCAACAATGGCTGCGCCATTGGACATGACCAGGAATTCGGAACCTAAGATAGGCAGTCCTGCCCTGTCCATCAGCAGATTCAGATTCATCGTATTTTTCTTAGGCGCCGTTTCTCTTAAGTGCTTCCTAAATGCTTTTCTGACACGAGCCTTCAGTGCTTCCTTCTCCTGTCTTTCTTCCTCTTCAGGAGCATATCCGGTATAGAAACGTACCCTGTCACTGACATTAGTCTTCTTTTTCAAAAGATGCATGGAGGAGAAGAAAATCATGATAAATACTAAAAATGAGCACAAGAGTGATATGAGCAGAATCATGATGTTCCTCCTTCCCAATAAAATCCATTGTCTTCAGAATGACAAGCTTGATAAAAAACTATTGATTACTCCCCTGCAATAATTGAATCGGCCAGATTTTCAACTGCTTTGGAAAACTGGCTGTCGGGATCCCGTGTTACTGCCATCCTGCCGTTATCAGCTGCTTCAGAAACAAGCAGGTATTCATTAGGGATAATATACTTGACCGGATATCCTATCTGCTTAGACAGTTTATCTCTCTGTTCTTCTGTAAATGGGTTGACTCTCGTAAAAAGCAGATCCAGCCGCTCCTGATAATGATCCCAGGCCTTGAAAATTTCCAGTGCCCGCTTCATGTGCTGCACTTCATAGCCGCCATTAACCATGGTCGTAATAATCGTCTTGTCAGAGAGTTCGCAGGCTGTAGCTGAAATATCTGAAAAACCGGAAGGAATATCAATTAAAATATACTTGTACAAGCTTCTTGACATTTTAACCAGAGATGTGAATCCTTCAATAGTTATCGTTTCCGCCATATCCGGTTTAGAAGTCCCGCATAAAACCTGAAGATTCCTTCCCGTATCTGTAAAATATGTCCTAAGCGTTACCGGGGAGAGAAACGATATATCTCTTACAACTTCCACAATCGTACTTTGCGGAGTCAGGTTGAAAAATACAGTCATATCTCCAAACTGAGTATCTGCATCAATAACGGCCACCGGCTCATTTGTCTTTGCTGCCAATACCGTTCCCAGATTAGCAATCAATGTGGATTTGCCGCTTTTCCCCTTTGGACTGAAAAAAGAGATCACCTTCGAGTATGCGCTCAGTGAAGACCGGCTTACATTTTTAGAAGAAGAAAATCATGATAAATACTAGAAATGAGCACAAGAGTGATATGAGCAGAATCATGATGTTCCTCCTTCCCAATAAAATCCATTGTCTTCAGAATGACAAGCTTGATAAAAAACTATTGATTACTCCCCTGCAATAATTGAATCGGCCAGATTTTCAACTGCTTTGGAAAACTGGCTGTCGGGATCCCGTGTTACTGCCATCCTGCCGTTATCAGCTGCTTCAGAAACAAGCAGGTATTCATTAGGGATAATATACTTGACCGGATATCCTATCTGCTTAGACAGTTTATCTCTCTGTTCTTCTGTAAATGGGTTGACTCTCGTAAAAAGCAGATCCAGCCGCTCCTGATAATGATCCCAGGCCTTGAAAATTTCCAGTGCCCGCTTCATGTGCTGCACTTCATAGCCGCCATTAACCATGGTCGTAATAATCGTCTTGTCAGAGAGTTCGCAGGCTGTAGCTGAAATATCTGAAAAACCGGAAGGAATATCAATTAAAATATACTTGTACAAGCTTCTTGACATTTTAACCAGAGATGTGAATCCTTCAATAGTTATCGTTTCCGCCATATCCGGTTTAGAAGTCCCGCATAAAACCTGAAGATTCCTTCCCGTATCTGTAAAATATGTCCTAAGCGTTACCGGGGAGAGAAACGATATATCTCTTACAACTTCCACAATCGTACTTTGCGGAGTCAGGTTGAAAAATACAGTCATATCTCCAAACTGAGTATCTGCATCAATAACGGCCACCGGCTCATTTGTCTTTGCTGCCAATACCGTTCCCAGATTAGCAATCAATGTGGATTTGCCGCTTTTCCCCTTTGGACTGAAAAAAGAGATCACCTTCGAGTATGCGCTCAGTGAAGACCGGCTTACATTTTTAACAGTTTCAAGAAGTTCCTCCCCCGTGAAAGGCTTCACCATGTAACCTTTAGCGCCCATATAAAGCAGTTTTGCCTGCGCTTCTGAATCCCAGCGGCGAGCCAGACAGATAATGACTGCACCTGGAATATTTCTTTTTAAATCAGGAATGAGGAGCGCATTATGCTCATTATCGACATCTACCAGAATCAAGTCCGGATTAAAAGCCTGCATCTGGCCTAAGGCATCACCTGCCGTTGCATATCTGGCGCTTACTTCAAACCCTGCCAGATTACGGACGACGCTAGTAAGGCGTTCCATCATCATTTTATTTTCTTCAATCAGGACGGTTCTGTATGCCAAAACTCCTCACCTCCTTAAAAAAAAAGCCTGCTGAAGAACCCGCCTTTAGAATCTTTGTCTTGTTCTTCTTCTGTTCCCGGTTTTGCATATTTATCAACCATCCGGCAGATTTCGCGCGCCAGCTCGGTATCTCTCGATTTCTGAACCAATGGCTCTCCGAACTGGATTGACTTCTGCGCTGTCATGAAATCATTAGGAAGAACATAGTCGAAATGCTTTCCTAAGATTTGCTCCACATCACTTGCGTCAATTCTGGTTCTTGCATTGCTGCGGTTCAAAACATAACGGATTTTGGTATCATCATACCCCAGTTCTTTCAATGTATCCGAGCCGCGTTTCATATTCTTAATGGTTGGTATGAAATCAACAAGACCAACAAAATCAATAATCGTTGATAAATCCATCATTGATAAATTCAAAGCACTGAACGTCGAGGTCGTATCGACGATAACATAATCATATTCAAGCTGCAGACGCTCTATCATCGTCCGGATCAGTGAGATGTCCATATTGTAGGCTTCTTCCAGAAGATCCGAATTGACCAGCACGTCGAAATGAATATTTCCTGAATGGAATGGCGTCAGATAATTCGACATTTTTACTTCATTAGGATTATTCTGCATGGCCCTTTCTGCATCAGCAATTGTCATTTCCGGCTCAAGCTTCAGATAATAACGGATATCTCCAAACTGGAGATCTAAATCTGCTAAGCAGACTTTAAATCCGTCTCTAGCGAGCTCTGCGGCAATATTTACTGCAATTAATGTTTTTCCTACTGCATAAGCTGTACTGAAAACCGTAAATATTGTTCCTTTCGTGCCTGCTGGCATTTAGATCCCCCCTTTAGCATTTATGTACGATCTGATGAGTATGCATTCATAATAGCGCGAACCCTGTCTCTAATATCCGGTTCACTGCTGCTTTCCTTTGGAGTCACGTCCGATTTCTTTTCAGGACTGGAAAATTTTTTCTCCGGGCCCTGCTTGCGCTGAATCTGGACGGGCTGCTGTTTTTCTGTGCCATCGTCTCTTTCCACTTTCACAATCTGCAGATCATTCTTTCTCTTCTGATAATCTTCCTCAGAAAGCGGAATCAGTGTCGTTTCTCCATTTTTTCCCTTTACCTGAAGAAGATGTTCAACAGGCTCTTCGGGTTTCTTTTCTTCGACAACAACTGTGCTGACTGGGGCTTCCTTCTCTCCCCAGAGATCCCGTTCTTGTTTGTCTGTCCCCTGTTCTACCGGCTGATTCAGATTTACATCTTCGCGATTCCTGATCATCCTCTGTGACGCTTCATATCCCCGTTTCATTTGCTGGGACATTGGCTGTTCTGTATCATCCGATACGAGTGTCGGAGTAATCAGGATCAGAAGCTCCCGGTTATCCCTTGTTTTGCTTGTATGACGGAAGAACTGTCCGATAATTGGCAAATCTCCTAAAAGAGGTATCTTGCTGACTGTCTTGGAATCTTCTGAATTCAGGAGACCGCCAATTGCCATTGTCGCCCCCGATCTGACGTTGATTACAGCGTCTGCTTCTCTGGAAGCAAGGGCAGGAATACTGAAATTGTTCTCCACAACGGCATGACCATAATCCAGAGTCGATACTTCCGCATGAACCTTGGATGTAATCTTGTTTTCACCGTCTACAACAGGTTCGATATTAAGACGGATACCATATTCGCGCCAATCAATGGAAATTTCCCCATCTCCTGCTGAGGTAGGAATCGGAATACGTCCGCCAATCAGAATATTTGCCGTCTTACCGCTCATCGTCGTAATAGAAGGTCTTGAAAGAATTCTGGCCTTGCCATTGGTTACAAGCGCCTGCAAGGACGCATCAATAGTTGATAAATGACTTCCAATCCAGCCAAAGCTGCCCCTTGGATGACTAAAGTCCTCCCCTGCATATACCAACCCGGAAGATCCTGCCGTAACCCCCGATGATGAATTTCCTAATGTAGGGCTCCAGTACTGGATTCCCAAATTCTTCTCATCATCTGTATTGATTTCTATGAGCTGCGCTTCCAGACGGATCTGGCTGGGATGAGACATTTCAAGAAGATCGATGATATTTTCATCTGTGGCGCTTCCCTGAGAACCATTCGTACCGGACGCTGTCGTTGCTGAAGACGTGCTGCCTCCGCCGCTCCCCAGATAAAGCTGGGCAATTTTGATGGCCGTATCGTGCTCATACTGATTTTTTACTGTGCCACGAAGAAGAACTTTACCATTCATCATCTGCGCTGTGATTCCAGGATATCCGATGGCCTGCTGAATGGCGCTTGCCATTCCCTGATCATCCCCGGACACATAAACACTGTATTCCTCACGGACACCATTAGCCGACCAGACAATGAGTGAAGTCGATCCTGCCTTCTTGCCAATCAAGAGGTAATCCCGTGCAGAAAGCATACGGACATCCGCTATTTCAGGATTGCCAATGGCAATTCTCGTAATCTTCGGTGCCTGCATATATATTGATGAATTCAGTGATACATTGACAGGTGTTGCTGCGAGAGCCCAGCTGCAGGCTCCCATTACGGCTGCTGCCGTCAAGATACTGATTCTCTTAAGGTTACTGATCATTCAACTATCCCCCAACTATACTCAAGTTCCCCGGATTACTTCAACGCCGAAATTGTTATCTACTGAAACACGTGCAGGCGCAGGTACTGCCTGTCCTCCATTAGACGTCTGAACCGGTGTCCTAGGCGCTGTCTGCGCTGATTCTGCCTGAGGTGCATTATTTTCCTTTGGAAGCGGTATCACATAGTAAGCCACAGAGCTGGTATCACTGTCCGGCCCGATTGGTCGAAGCATAAGCTGCAGGATTCCCATCTGTGCGGATGCTGTAAGCTTTGCGGCATCATACGGTGTGACTGCCACTGTAGCAACGGCAGGCTGGGAAACCGGCGTTGCACTGCTTTTCTTAGCCGGAGCCTTCGTATCAGAACTTAGAGGAGAAGATGCCGTATTCTCAGCTGATTCAGCCGAAGCATTCTGCGCTTCCACGCTGCTCTTATTGACAGCCAGAAGCAGTACATCTTTCAAAAGCAATTTGGATGTCATTGCATCAGGATACTCCTTATTGCCAACCAGCAGGATGTCTACTTTATCCCCTGGTTTTGCAAAGCCGGAAACACCTGTAATGTCATTAATCGTAAAGGAAACAGCTCTCATTCCTTTAGGAATCATACCGGCAAAACCGTTGGCCGTCTGGCTGTTGATTTTACGGGTAGTTACGACATCTCCCTTGAGAATTGCTACAGACGATGTCTTCCCAACGACACCCTTCATATCCTTGATTGCCGCTGCAGGTACTGCATCAGAGGGGACACTGGATACTTTGACCATATCATTGGTAATCAGTGTATATGGCGGTATATCCTGAGAAGCTTCTATGACCGGGGTCACAGCGATGCGCGCCTCATCTTCTGCAGTTTTTGTCTTCAGCAACGATGATAAGCTGATTAAATTAGCCAAGTATGGAAAGAACAAGGAAGGAGACCACCTTCCGCA
>OLXY01000998.1_pt1 | contig 10930 bp, 9 predicted proteins | sample 1644221 | NCBI WGS metagenome assembly OLXY01 (sample SAMEA103958121, study PRJEB25191) | human gut metagenome | reverse complement strand
ATATATGAATTTGTATATTCTTCTAATGTTTTTACAACTTCTTTATTTGAATAATCTAAACCTTCCTCAAGAGATAAAACATTACCAGCTATAGATATATCACATGTAATATATGGATAATTATTTACAAATTCTAAAGAACTTTTAGTCTTTTTTGTTTGAGTAATATATATACTAATTACAGAACCTTGTTTATACGGATTTGGTATAGTTATTATAGCACTCTTTAAATTATTTGTTACAATTATATGTGACAAAGTTTCAGCTCCATTAAGCTCTCCAACTAGTTTATCACCACTAAATACTGCAAGCCCCATGTTTTCAATACCATTTGGACTAATAATAGGAGCTTCGTCAGCTTTATAAGAACCTTCAGAATCATAAATACTAGATGTAGTAGATAATTCTTGAGTAGATTTATTATTTACACCACCTAAAATAGCACATGGACTCGAAGAACTATTTAATAAACTATTGTAGAAATCTTTTAATGTGATATTCTGACTATAAGCGGTATATTCACTAGAATTTAAGATTAATTCATAATATCTAGCAGAAACACTTTCAAGTGTTGGCTGTACATTTTTTAAATAATCTAAAGCTTTGCATCTACTAATTATAATATTACAATTAGGTCTGACTTCAAGATTATTCACAAAAGTAAAAATTTCTTCAGAAAGGCCTCCATATGCAAATTCTTCCGAGAAAATAATAGCTTTACAATGAGATAGATTCACTTTTTTACTAATATAGCTATTTATAAGAGAGATACCAGAGTCAATAGAACTGCAATCTACACTAGTAATAGTAGATTGTTGGGATTGGGTGCTTCCACCACCATTACTAGAAGAATCACTTAGAACTGCTAGTTGTAAAGTAACTTTAAGCTTATTATTACCATCACCTTTATCAATACCAATGGCAACTGCATATGCTAGTGTTTCCAATCCTCTAGTACTATAGCAACCAGTTAGAGAAAAGCAAGAAATAGTTAAAATTAAAAGTAAACATACAATTTTCTTTTTCATTGCGATTTCTCCTTTCTATGCTTTAAATTTGCCAAAATTAATATAATAAAACTAACAACAAAAACTAATGATATAATTACATATTTGAAAACAGCATCCTGAATAAATTTAATTTGAGCAATATTTTTTGTTGAAAGTGCAACCACAAAAATAAAACTGGCAATACAATAGGATAGCTCATCCGGATTTTTAAATCTAACCAATTTATCTACAACATAAATACTAAAAAAAGAGGAAATGCTTAAAAATGATATCATAGCTAATATCCATATAAGAATAAAAATAGCATCAATCCTTTGAAAAAATCTACCAAACTCAATCATTCTAGTAAGCAGATATACAGAAAGTAATTCCTCAGAAAATGAGATAAAAGAAAACATCATAAGTAAACAAATAACACTTAAAAATAAATAAATTGCAGATATTATTGTAGATATGAATGCTACCTTTTTAAATTGTTCAGGATTTTTAAGTATAGGTATTAAAAAATATAAATATGCAAATCCACTAAATGCAAAAATATTGTTAATTCCCACAAGAAATGTTTTATCTGCACCAAATCCTAAAATTGGAAAGATTCTTTGTGGAATAAAATCCTTTACAGTTGCAAAAAGAATTATAAGCATACTAATTAAAAGAATTGGCATAAACATTAAATTTACTTGAGCAATATTTTTAATACCGGATTTGCAAGCAATAACTGTAGGAAAAAAGAAAAACATCAATAAAAATATTATAGGAGTTTCTTCAAAATATATTAGTTTTATACTATTAGCAAGATACCTAAGAGATATACCTGAGATGAAAATAAAAAAGGCAAAATAAGCAATACCAATTATAAATTTTAATACCTTACCACCTAAATATTCAGAAACATCTAAAATATCATTGCTATTAAATGGCTTGAACAGTTTACAAATTAGTGCACAAAAGATAATAGCTATAATGCTAATATAAATAACATTAATCCATGAGGAAGAACCAGTTGTTGAAATAATAACATCTGGTAAATTTAAAATTATTTGATTAATAATTATAGTAACAATCAAAGCAATTGCTTCAATTGTTCCTATTTTTTGAGAAGTGCTCATAAATTTTTTCCTTTCCCGAATTTCCATTTCATACTTATTTTAGCTTGTGAACGAGGTTCTTTAGTATTTAAAAAATCCGCACGCTTTTCCCTACGCCACATAGGTGGAATAAAATAAGAGGCATCTGTATTTAAATTAGTAACAGGAAGGTATGGTGCAAGATAAGGAGAGCCAAAAGATTTTAAACCAGCCAAAACAATTGACTGAGAGAAAAAACCAGCAGCAACACCTAAAAATCCTGCTACAAATGCTAAAATAATATATAAAAATCTATAAATTCTAAAAGTAAATCCCATAGAAAAATCTGGAATTGCAAAAGAGCAAATACCAGTAATTGCAACGATTATAATTAATATAGGACTAACCAAATTTGCACTTACAGCAGCTTCTCCGCAATATTAATGCACCAACAATTCCGAATTGTGGGACCAATAGGAGTAGGTACTCTTAAACCAGCTTCTCTAATTAATTCAAAAGAAATCTCCATAAGAAAAATTTCAAATATAACGGGAAATGGAACGGTATTTCTAGAAGCGGCAATTGTAAATAGTAATTCTGTTGGCAAAAGTTCTGTATGATAATTAGTAATAGCCACATAAAAACCTGGTAAAAATAGAGTTATTATAATAGCAATAATACGAATAAACTTTAGCAAATTAGAATATCTAAATTTTAAATTAATATCTTCAGGGGAAGATAAAAAATCAATAAAAACAGCAGGCATAATTAATGAATAAGGGCTACCATTTACTAATACAACAACTCTTCCTTCTAAGATGTGATTAACAGCCTTATCTGGCCTTTCTGTTGCAATCATTTGAGGAAATAGTGCAAGACTATTATCTTGAATTAATTGCTCTAATTGACCAGAAGAAATAATGTTTTGTACATCAAGGTTATTAATTCTGTATTTTACTTCTGCAACCAAATCGTTATTAGTTATATTTTTTAAATAACATATAGCAACTTTAGTTTTAGTAAGAGAGCCAACAGTAGTATTTTCAATAATTAAGTTTTCATTGTTTACTAGCCTTCTTATCATAGAAGTATTAGTTCTTATTTTTTCAACAAAAGCTTCTTGAGAGCCTCTTATAACAATTTCATTTTTAGGTTCAGAAATACTTCTAGTTTCAAAGCCTTTTACATCTAAAACAAATCCAACATTAAGAGTATCTACTATTAAAGCACAATCCCCACCATTTACAGCAGAAAAAATCTCCTCAAAAGTAGTTGCTTTTTTTATTGAATTTTGGGGAAGTAAAGAGGTATATATATAATCTTCTAAGTTGAACTTTTTTACCTTTTTTACAGTTATGTTATTTGTAATTGCAGAAGAGATAGGTTTAGAAATATCACAGCTTTTAGACATTAAAGGCCTTAAAATAAAATTATCAATAAGTTCAGAATCAACCATTCCATCAATAAAAAGTAGAGCAGCTTTATATTCTTTGTTTCTAATACTTAGGTTAAATTCTCTTAAAATGATATCACTATTAATTAATGTATTGTATTTAACTTTTATAAAATCAATATTTACAGAAAGGGTATTATATAAATTTTGTTTATTATCTTGCTCATCAGGATTAGTCAAACTAGTATTTGGATTAACTTTTTTAGAAGCCTCCTCATCATTTTTCTCGGGTAGAGAAAACTCATAGATATCACGAGGTTCATGGTAAAAGAATAATGATTTAAAAAAATGTTTTAATCTTTCCACAAAAAAACCTCCTAAAAATTTATATAAAATAAGTTTTTCCCAAAAATGCAAAAATATGCAAAACAAAAACAAAGCAAAAATTTATAAAACATAAAAAAACATTGACATGAGAATAAACAACATATAAAATAATGCATGTAGGGGCGTATTGCATACGCCCGAAAACAAATTTATTGCAAACATGTAGGGGTCGCACTTCTGGGCGACCCGAAAGAAAAAGAAAGAAGGAGAAATACAAATGAAAAACAAAAAACGGAATTACACTAATAGCACTAATAATAACAATAATAGTAATGTTAATATTAGTAGGAGTAACAGTAACAGTTGCAATTAATGGAGGACTATTTAATACAGCCAAAAGTGCAGCAACAAATACTATGGTAGAAGCTGAAAGAGAGCAACTATTATCAGCAGTAGTAACAGCATATGACCCAGAAACAGGAACAATAAATAAAGCTAAATTAGAAGCAAACTTAGGAACAGGCTGGAGCCTAGCAGAAGGAGATACAGCCCCATATACAGCAACAAGTCCAAAAGGAAATAAATTTACAGTATCAGCAGATGGAACAATAGAATATACTGGAAAAGGAGGAGATGACAATCCACCATCAGGAGACGACGTCCCTTCAACATATACAGAAACAATAGCAGACTTACCAGAAACAGTAGGAGTAATAAAATATAAAGACTTAGAAACAGTAGCAAATTTAGATATAAAAACAGCAGTAGATACAGGAAAAATAAAAGCAGTACTAAAAGAAGGAGAATATATAGCCCCAATACCAACAGGATTTGAAGTATCAACAGTAAGCGGAGAAAACACAATATCAGGAGGACTAGTAATAAAAGAAGGAGCAAATGAATATGTATTCATCCCATGTACGGAAGAAAACTATACAGAAGAAGACCTTGGCCCTTTAACAGGTACTGACGGTTCGAGTAAAAAAGAAAATGATTCACAAGAACTATTAAACTACTATTATGGCGAAAATTATTATAGCTATGCCAATGACTTTACTTATGCCCAAGATAAAACAGATATAGAAACAAGTATAAATAAATATAAAGGGTTTTACGTAGGAAGATATGAAACAACAATAAATAATGGAACAATAGGAAGCCAAAAAGGGGCAACAGTATTAACTGCAAATAAAACGCTAAAAGAAGGAACAAATCCAAAAAATAGTGAGCCATATTACTATAGATGGTATGGTTTATATAAAGCCCAAAAAGACTTATATGGAAATAATAGCAATGTATTTAGTTCAATGATAACAAGTAAAGAATGGAATACAATAATGACATTTACTGGATATGGAGACGCAGAAAGAGCAACAAGCACATATACAACAAAGCCAGACCTATCAGGTTCAGCATATAAAGGAACATCAGATTATGATTTAACCAAAAATATATATGACTTAGCTGGAAATGTATGGGAATGGACACTTAAGGCCGACTTCGCCAACTGCCGAGTTATTCGTGGTGGCAGTTACGGCGGCAGTTCTGCGTCCCACACTTCCAGCGGCGATCCAGACTTCAGCGTCACCAGCTACGGCGGGTCTCGCCTCGCACTTTATATAAGGTAGCACTGAGCCCTGAATAGCGAAAAAAATAACGTGTATCAAAGCAGTGGCATGGTAGGTGTTTATGAGATAATAAAAATGTAGTTTTTTTCAAACTGGAAAAAAACTACATTTTTCTATTGACATTTACAGAAGTAACAGAAACATGGAATGACCCACTTAAATTGTATTAATAGATAGTAGGAATAAAAAAAATAGGAAGGCCTCAGGTCTTCCTGTTTTGTATTAAAAATGCATTTTTAAATGCTCTACATTTTTTTTGGAAAATTTTGTTGTAATATAAAAATCCATATGGTAGAATATATTTGTTAAAATAGAAATAAAAGGAAAGATATTTTTGAAGAAGAATATAAAAGATTATAATTTAGACGAATTAAAAAAAGAAATGATAGAATTAGGAGAAAAACCATTTAGAGCAGAACAAATTTTTAAATGGATATTTGTAGAAAATGTTACAAGCTTTGATGAAATGACTAATTTATCATTAGAATTAAGAGAAAAGTTAAAAGAAAATTTTGATTTACACATATTTAAAATAATACAAAAACAAGAATCAAAAGATGGTACAAAAAAATATTTATTTGACGTTTTAGATGGCAATGCAATAGAATCTGTACTTATGCAATACAAATATGGAAAAACAATATGTGTTTCATCTCAAATAGGATGCAAAATGGGATGTAAGTTCTGCGCTTCAACAGGAGTAAAATTTGTAAGAAACTTAACCTCAGGGGAAATAGTAGAACAACTTTTAGCAATAGAAAGAGATGAAAATATTAAAATATCAAACCTAGTATTTATGGGAATTGGAGAGCCATTAGACAATTACAATAATGTTATAAATGCCGTACATATATTAAACAATCCAAAAGGAATAAATATGGGAGCAAGGCATATTAGTATATCAACAAGCGGACTAGTTCCTAAAATATATGATTTAGCAGATGAAAATTTACAATGCACACTTTCAGTATCACTACATAGCCCAACAGACGAAAAAAGAAGTCAAATGATGCCAGTAAACAACACATACAACATAGAAGAATTAATGAAAGCATGTAGATATTATATAGAAAAAACAAATAAAAGAATATCTTTTGAATATGCACTTGCAAAAGAAAATAATGATAACATGCAAGACGCAAAAGATCTTGTAAAACTATTAAAAGGTATGCTTTGCCATGTGAATTTAATACCAATAAATAAAATAGAAAATGGCAAATATACAAAAAGCACAAATGAAAACATATTAAAATTTAGAGATTACTTAAACAAAAAAGGAATTGTCGCCACAGTTAGAAGAGAGCTGGGATCAGACATAGATGCAGCCTGTGGTCAACTTAGAAAAAAAGAGGTGGAAAGATGCGAGTCTACGCAAAAACAGATATAGGTAAAGCAAGAGAAATGAATCAAGATTTTTACTATGTTTCTCAGGTGAACGAGAATATGGCTTTATGTATTTTGGCAGATGGAATGGGCGGATATAAAGGCGGAGAAATAGCGAGTAGTTTAGCAACGAATTCATCAAAAGAATATATAGAGGAAAATTTTGATAAAATAGAACATTCGGATGAAGAAATTATGAATTTAATAAAGTCAGCAATGGATTATGCAAATAAAGCTGTTTACGAAAAAGCAAAAGCAAATGAAGAACTAGAACAAATGGGAACTACTCTTGAGATTTGTATAATATATAACAACAAAGCTTATATTGGTCACATAGGAGATAGCAGAATATATAGAATACGAAAAAATATAATTAGAAGAATAACAACAGATCATAGTTATGTAGAAAAATTAGTAAAAGATGGAACAATAACTAGAGAGGAAGCATTTTATCATCCAAAGAAAAATATGCTTATGAAAGCATTAGGATGTAATGAAAGCATAGAACCAGACATATTAGTAAAAGAGTTCTTAGAAAATGATATTATGCTTATGTGCTCAGATGGATTAACAAATATGCTAACAGAAGAGGCAATATATGACATAGTTCAAGAACAACCAGAAACAGCATGTGAAAATTTAGTAAAAAGAGCAAATGAAAATGGAGGATACGACAACATAAGTGTTATACTAATAAAAAACTAGTAATTTTGTATATTATATAGTTTTAGAAAGAGGGATTAAAATGAATTTAGAAGGGAAGTTACTTGGTAACAGATATGAAATAATAGAAAAAATAGGTAGCGGAGGAATGGCAACAGTATATAAAGCAAAATGTTTGGTACTAAAAAGATTTGTAGCAGTAAAAGTATTAAGAGATGAATTTACAACAGACGAAGAATTTATAAAAAGATTTAATGTAGAAGCACAAGCTGTTGCAAGTTTAACACATCCAAATATTGTTTCTGTATATGATGTAGGACATGAAGGTAATTTATATTATATAGTAATGGAACTTGTAAAAGGAAAAACATTAAAAGAAATAATAGTAGAAGATGGTGCATTAGGCTGGAAATGGTCTGTAAAAATAGCAATGCAAATAGCTTCTGCTTTAGAAACAGCACATAGAAATAATATTATACATAGAGATATAAAACCACACAACATAATTATAACAGAAGATGGAGTAGCAAAAGTAACAGACTTTGGAATAGCAAAAGCAGTTTCAAATTCAACAATTACTGCTTTTGGTACAACAATTGGTTCAGTACACTATTTTTCACCTGAACATGCAAGAGGTGGATTTACAGATGCAAGATCTGATTTATATTCACTAGGAGTAGTAATGTATGAGATGGTTACAGGAAGAGTACCTTTTGATAGTGATACACCTGTTTCTGTAGCATTAAAACATATGCAAGAAGAACCAATAGAACCAATAAAAATAAAACCAGACCTACCACAATGTGTAAATGATATTATTATGAAAGCAATGAGAAAAGATGCAAATGAAAGATATCAAACAGCAACAGAAATGATAAAAGATTTAGAACTAGCATTAAAACACCCAGAAGAGAAATTTGTTTCTGCACCTAATATAGGAGATTTTCCAACACAAAAAATATCATTAGATTATGCAGAAGAATTACAAAAACAAGAAAAAGGAAAAAAACCAGGAAAATTTGATAAGATAAAAAAATATTTTGAAGAACACCCAGCAGTAAAAGTAATAGCTATAATAGTTGCTTGTATTTTAGTATTTTCAATTGCAATGGGAGGAACATATTTGGCGTTATCATTAGGTAGAGCAAAAGAAGTGCAAATACCTAATTTACAAGGATTAACAAAAGAAGAAGCTGAACAAAAAGCAAAAGAATCAAAGTTAAAGATAGAAGTTAGTGAAGAAAAATATCATCTAGAAGTTCCAGAAGGACAAATAATAGAGCAAGATCCAAAGTATCAAGATAACTACAAAGTAAAAGAAGGAAGTACAATAAAAATTGTAATAAGCAAAGGACAAGAAATAGTAGAAATGCCTAAAGTAGTAGGTAAAACAAGAGACGAAGCAACTAAAATGTTAAAAGAAGCTGGATTAGAGGTAAAAGTAGAAGAAGAATTTAGCGATGATGTAGAAAAAAATTATATAATAAAACAAGAGAATGAAGAAGGAGAAAAAATTCCAGCAGGAACAACAGTTACAATCTATTCAAGCATGGGAATAGAACAGGTTCAGGTGCCAGATTTATCAGGAAAAACAGAAAGCGAAGCTAAAAGCGCAATAAACAGTGCTAAATTAAAATGGAAAAGTACAGATAAAACATCAGATTCTAGTAAGCCAAATGGAGTTGTAGTAAACCAATCAATATCTTCAGGAAGTATGGTTGACAAAAACACAGAAATAACAATAACAGTAAATGAATTTGATGAAATAAAAACAGGTACAATAAATGTTAATGTAAAATCACTATTAGGTGGAAAAGTTGAATATGAAGATGAAGAAAAAACTGTTGTAAAAAATGTAAGAGTGAAAATAATGGTAGGAAGTGATACTGTTTATGATGAAAAAGAATCACCAACATCAACTAATATTAAAGCAACAAAAACAGATAAAGGTTCAAAAGAAGTAACAGTGTATATTGACGATATATGGAAAGCAACAAAAACATTTAACTTTAACACACAATCATCAATAACAATAGAATAATATAACGACAATTTGGGCGCAATTTATGCGCCTGAAAATATGAATTTTATATGATAGGAGAATTAAAATGGTAGAAATATCAACATCTATACTAACAGTTGAAAAAGAAAAAGCAACAAAAACTTTTTATGATTTAGAAGTAGCAGGAACAGACTATTATCACATAGATATAATGGACGGAAAATTTGTAGAAAAAAATACAGAAGAATTAATGTATGAATATGCAAGCACAATAAAACAAATATCAAACTTACCATTAGATGTGCATCTTATGGTAGAAGATATTAAGCCACATATAGAAAAATACATTCCATTAGAGCCAAGTATTATTACATTTCATTATGAAGCATGTAAAAATAAAGAAGAGATATTAGAACATATAAATTGTTTAAAACAAAACAATATAAAACCTGCAATTTCAATAAAACCAAATACAGGTGTAGATGAAATAAAAGAATTTTTACCATTCCTACATATGGTTCTTATAATGACAGTAGAGCCTGGAAAAGGCGGACAAAAATTAATTCCAGAAACATTAATAAAAGTAAAAGAATTAAAAAAGTATATTGAAGATAATAATTTAGATACATATATAGAAGTAGACGGAGGAATAAATAAAAATACAATAAATGAAGCAAAACAAGCAGGAATAGACATAGCTGTTGCTGGTAGTGCCATAATATCAGCAGAAAACTTTAAAACTGCAATAGCAGAGCTAAAATAAAACAAAAGAGAGGATATCACCGTGAAAATAGCCGAAGTTTCTGCCCGGCCCCCGCAGCTGGTCCAACAGCTGGTGGAGGTATGGCAGCGCTCTGTGCGGGCAACCCACCTGTTTTTGTCTGCGCCGGAAATTGCCGCTATCCGTACTTATGTTCCGCAGGCCCTGTGCGGGGTGGAACACCTGATTGTTGCGCAGGATGAAAGCGGCACACCGGTCGGCTTTATGGGCGTGCAGGAGAACCGGCTGGAAATGCTCTTTCTGGACCCGGAGGCGCGCGGCCAGGGCCTTGGTGCCCGCCTGCTGTGCCTTGGCATGGAGCAGTACGGCGTGAGTGAGCTGACCGTGAACGAGCAGAACCCGGCGGCAGCCGGTTTTTACCGGCACATGGGCTTTGCCGTATACCGCCGCAGTGAGCTGGATGAACAGGACGGCCCGTACCCGATTTTGTATATGCGGCGGGGGTAAAGCACTGCTCGGCATTGCCCTACGGAGCGCGCGCCAAAATTCTTTCTATTCTTATGGCGTGCAGGCCTGTTTCGTGTTATACTGTATTCATATATTTATAAATGGAAAGGCAGAGAGTTATCATGTATCAGCAAGGCGATAAAATGCTGGAAGTGCGGGAGCTGCTTGTAAAAGCGTTTGCCACCGCGTGGAAAAACAGCGACCAGAGCACCGACCGCGATACTTACAT
>OLXY01000988.1_pt1 | contig 10999 bp, 9 predicted proteins | sample 1644221 | NCBI WGS metagenome assembly OLXY01 (sample SAMEA103958121, study PRJEB25191) | human gut metagenome | reverse complement strand
AAGGGAGAACCGGAGTTGTTGGGATTGGGAACTAGGGATTTTTGGCACGATTTGCGGCTATTTTTACATGAGTGTTGTTTAATGTGAAAATTATTTTCTACTTTTGTTTTGTCGCGCATGCGGCAGACATATGGAAAGTGTTTTCGCCTGGTCCTAATCTGAAAATGTGGCAGTTTTCAGTAGCAAAGGACAACGAACAGCACTCATTTCTTGTTTAGACTATGGCAAGAACGCATTCTGCGTATCCATACCCCATATCTATTCAAGTGTGGGGTATGGATCTTCGTTTATTTTGCTATGGGTTTGCCACAACCTTCTGATTAACAAACGAAATAGGCTCCACGCTTGAACCGAATATTGCAAAATATCAATCTGATTATCAAATATTAACATCGGAAATCGTATGATAATGATACCATATAGTTCCCGATATTTGTGAGGATTAGCCTATTCTTTCTTGTGCAACCTCAATGGCTTTTCGCTTTAATTCGTCTTCATCTTCTATAGCATCCAATACTTTGTCTGCCAGCCATAGTGTAAGAAGTTCATTTTTATCAATATTGAAATACTCAGCTAATTGTATTACTTGTGTCCGTTTGGCATATCTATCGCCACGCTCTATTTTGCTAAACATTGGAGTGTCTATATCAAGCAAAGCTGCCAATTGCCTTTGTAGCACACCGTGTTCTTCTCTCAACTCTTTTATTTTGTCTCCTAATAACATGGTCTTTATTCTTTTCAGTTCACAGTATGTATTTTCGTCGAAATTCGATGGATTTAAACATTTTTGACGGAATAGGCTGTCATTATCCGCTATAATATGACGGAATCCGTTATAAATTCCGCTATAATTAGCGAAAACCGCTATATCTGTTGTGGTTATTCTTTCAAGAACCAAGTTCGCCCATTAGCAAAAATAAGTTTATCTACACTTAGAGCATTAAGAATGTCTCCTAATATCCTCAATTGCTGTTCCCGTGTTTTAGCTTGCGGCATTACATCTTTGATGTATTCGTAGATGCCATCACGTTTGGCGCCATCTGATCCTGCATTCTTAAGATATTGCAAAACCATTTGTTTAATTTTGTCCTTATCAAGTCCTTTTTGCTTGGTGTAACCTTGCAATTGACGAGTAGCTTTAGCAACTCCTAAAGAAATTGTATAATTGGGAGCATCGCCCTCAATAAGTCCCCTGTTCAGCAAGTCTTTTGCAACATCTTCATGTATGAATCTGCCTTTCTGTACAGCGTCGAGAGATATGCAATCCCATAATGACAGAGTGTTGTCGGTCTTCAATAAATCCGTATATCGCTTATTGATCTCGTTACCATATATGCGTACTACAACCTTCTTTTTCGCCGCATCAATCTCGTAGTCCGGCATCGGAAAGTGTCTGCGCCATTGTTCATTAAACATTTTCTTGATGCCACGACTTACGGTATCAATCATATTGAAGTCCACCATTGCCTTGCATAGGCATTCATTGCGGAAATAGGTCTGAGATTCCTCATTTCTCAAAGCATTTTCCAAAGTTCCGGGGATGAAAGTACCGGCGTTGGAATAATATAGATAGCCGGGATTCTCAACGAAATTGACACGCTGTTGCATCGTGTAATCTTGATGAGCAATACAGTTATGAAGTGCTTCGCGTATAGTGTAGTCATCATACTGCTTCATTGTATCTGGGAAAAGCGTACCACCAGGCATTTCACGCAAAGTCAGATTTTCAATCTTTGAGAGAATTTCATCTACTGTCAGTATGAATGGAACAGTGAAATGTTCGTAGTCAACCACATCTTGATTTGCATCCCTGCGTGTCCAGGTTACCTGAGCGACAACAGGGCGCAGTTTAAAGGCTGATTCGTATTTGCCTAACAATATGATAGCGGCACGAGTGATGCTTCCATTTCTTGTTAGTCCGCATTTGCCAAGAAATGTCTGAATATCCCAAGCATTTACCTCGGATTCGGGAATACGGCTATGTACCTTCTTAAACATTTTGCGGGCTTTAGCTATAGCAACTTCGTCAAGGTCATCTATCGTTGCATCAGGAACAATCTGTGCAGACCAATCTGTTTCACCAAATATTGGCTCATCAAGAATGACATTCATGCGTTCAGTGGTCAACTCTACAAGAGAATCTTCAATTCGCTGCCATGCTTTGTTATGAGCGTAAACAGGCAATTTGGGACGATGCTTGGGAATATGTATTACCCAAACTTTCTTGTTAGTGTCATCGGTAACAAACTCTTCAATATCGAGACCTTCTGTCGAAAGATTAACACATCGTTCCGTTAAACGAAGAATTGCCTTTTGCCAGTCATAATTATAGGTATCCGTCCCGACAATTTCCAAAGAACTGTCATGTACCCCTATCACTAAATGTCCTCCTTCCATATTGGCAATAGCCGACACATATGAGATGACATCGTTTTTCTCATCCCCACAGAACGAGTTCTTCAAATTCTTGAATTCCTTCCATTCGCAACGAGCATTCTCTTGTGGATAGTTGCGAAGGAGATATTGTTGTAGTTCTGACTCTTGCATAATTACCCAATTATACTTTCACTTTCATCATTATGTTTCTCAGCATTTCGGATGACGCATTCTTTACTTGTATTGGCATAGCAGTAGACACAGAAATGACGACAAGTATTATACATGCCGATGTCCTTGCTGACCATACATCCACATACCTTACGTTGCCCTGTATCCTTTACATTACGCACCTTCTCTGGTATTGGTGGCAAATTACCAAACAAGTCTTTTTCTGGTAATTTCAATGTATGTAGATAATAGACAAGTTCCTTATCGTCAGCAAAAATGCGTTTCATCAATTCGCCATCAATGCAACGATTGTGTTCTATCCCGTATTTTTCAAGGTCAATATTTTCAGCACAAGTGGCGATTTCAACATCCCAACCATCTTTGTGCCAAGCTTCACGAATCTTTTGAAGACCTTCTACAATTTCTATTCGTTGAGCAAGGTTGGCTTCGGCATTCTCCACATTCTCCTTTGTAAAGAGCATACTTTCCTTAACAAGATTGTTTTGAACCTTGCGATATGCTTTTACATCAACGAAACTGAATACAAGCTTATTTGTGTAACCTTTCAGTTTATTTCCAATGCGCCAAATGCGCGTCAAGAGGTCACGAGGAGCAATGTTTGGCGTAATTATTAAAGGATCAAAACGCCAGATTACTTTCTCCTTACCAATCATATCAGAAAGTTTCTTGAATGTCTCAACTCTGTTTTCGACAGACGAAACATTAGGCTCAAAACCTTCTTTTACATAATCGTTGAGTGTAACCTGAAAGTAGTAGTGTATTCCTTTTTCGTCAAGCTCATGAAGGTATGGGAGAATCGGCTTTGGGTTTTTTGTCCAGAAAATCACCACCTTGCAGTTTTTGAACGAAATATACATTTTCTGCTGGTTGAACGGATTATACCAAGCACAATACCCTTTAGCCAAGCGGTTGAAGAACCACTTGGCATAAAAGGCAGGAATATCGGTTGAACGACTTGCAGAGACAATGACAGGAGCTGTAGCTTCTACTTGTTCACCTGTATCGTTCGTGATAATAATTTTACCTATTGGCATAACGATTAAATAAATCTTGCATTAACTGCTCAAAGTACTGTTTATTCTCATAAGTTCCCTCTACGATAGGAGGATAACCACCTTTATCATAAAAACACCAATGCTTAAAATGATCAATGGTTGATCTATTATCTGTAGGGTTATCCAATGGATTAGAACAGTATTTACCACCAGGAGCATAACCTTTTTGAAATGTTATTACCTTTCTGGAAAGCGTTTCTCGCATTTTTATAGGTAGGTAGTTTCTTGAAAGGATAAAATAGTTAACATTTGCATCCTCTACAAATTTAGATGATGTTGGATGTTTTGGTTTCAGGTTTCGCTTTTCAACACCACCCTGCGAAATAACTTTATTTCCTTGTGGTTGTGGATGCGAAGTCGTATTTAAACTTTTAATACTTGAAATTAGTTTCTCAATCTTCTTATACGCAGCATCAGTTGGTTTCAAGAAGTTGTCAAGGATGCTCAAGAACGCTTCTGGATCTTGCCTTTTACTCTCAAGTTCTATAGCTTTATCAATATTTTCTTTTTGGGTCTTTAAGCCTTCCTTACCTACAATCGAATAAATTTTACTACGGAATTGTTCTGGTGTATAAGAGCCCTCATCTCCTGCAAAATTAACAGCATCAAGAGCTTTGTACGCTTTAGTTGTAGTAATACGTGAGAAACTACTAAAAATATACATAAAAGCTTTAGGACTTTGAACTATATTTTCAAGTTCAACAGCCTTATTTATTGCCTCAACAACTTTCTGCTGTTTTACAACTTTTGACTCTACATTATTTAGATTCTCAATAATCTTAGATCCCAACTGACTTTCTACAATAACTGAAGTATTATTGCTCGCTTTTGGTAAGACTGCATCCTTTATTTCTACTCCATTAAGCATTCGCCAAACATTACTTGCAAATGATTGATAATAATCCTTATTGCCATTAATCAATACAGACGTAAATGTCTTTGGCAGAGACGTAAAACCTCTTGTGGCACCATAGATGCCATAAGCTAACTTATAATTACAGAATCCTACTTGTACAAGGTACTCTACCAAGCGATCAATGTTATCGCCTTTCTGACAGAATGCAGCAAACGATGAAAGTACATCATTTTCAATAGCGAATAAGTCAAAGGCGGAGTTCTCCTGAAAATGATTAAGTAATGCTCCAACATAAGCAGATGCAGGATTTGAGTCCCATTTATCTCCAAGCATGTTCCTTAGAATCATACCTCCATTATATGCCTGTGCCAAAGGTTCTTCTACGCCATTTTCTTCCATTACAGATTTGTACTCTGCCATAAACTGGGAGCAAATAAGGTTCTTATAGAAAGAACTTTGGTAAGATGTGTCCAAAATATGCAAAGACAGATTATCATCAACATTCAGCAATTCCTCAATGGCATACTTTTCACGTTGAGCATTATCTTTTGCTTCCAATTTACGAATGGCGCTATTCATATTGTCTGTGACACGAGAAAACGTCTCTGGGGAAACATACTCTAAACAACTCCACAATTCGTTTGCATCATAGACTCTACGAAGAGGAAGTTTGTTACAGAATGCGTCATAAACACCCCAGTAGTGCAAAAGATTCTTGGCATCTTTTGTAGAAAGACCTTGCGGATTGTCAGACAATTTTAACTCTAATAAATTTTTGTTCCAAATGGTATCTTCATCTATTGAAGAATAGATTTCATTAAACACTCTGATTCCATTCAAGATAGCATCGTCTTGTGCCTGAGTGGGTCTTTTATCAGGAGAATTTACAACAGCAGAAAGCGTGTTACGAAGTTTTCTTGATAAAGCTTTCAATTTGCCAACCTCGTTGCTGACCGAGCTATTAGCACCTATTAGATAACAATAAATGAAACCTTTAATTCTGTCTAGCAGAACGTCTCTACTAACATCTATAGGTTCATTCTTGATCTTGAAATTTACATATAAAGGATTCCATAAGAAATCATCTTTTTCAGATTGAGTAAATAAATCTTTGGCAACGCCAAAAAATGTTTTTTTCTCTTTGGGTTTAACACCTATGTTAGGAGCATAAAGCTTATAGAACTTATTCTCCAGACTTTGTTCTGCCTTTGACAATACACCCTGACGCTCCTGATAACTATTAAAATAGATACGACAATGAAAAGGGTTAAGGTTGATGGTATGATAGCAGAGATAGGCCTCTACTCCGTCATGTTCCTTAGCCTTCTCAAAGAATCCATCTTTATAGTCATCAGTTTCTATCTCAATAACCATAGGATAGTTCTCAAGGTCATTTTCTTCAATCTCGAACATTCAGGATACTTCTATCCTCAATTGATGAATAATACAATAAATGACTATGTTTGTAAAAGCAGAACCATTGAGACGCTTCTACCGTTGTCGTGTGCTTGTCATGATGGATGTAGAGACTTTTGCTTTATGCAGCAAACATTCAGCGTAAGTCATTCTCACAAATCAAATGACGAAAGCAGGGTGTGTTATCGAGTGCTGTGTAAGAAACCGCTTAAGACAGCTATCATGCAAGGGATGGAAACAGCAAACCTTATCCACGTCATACACCCCACCAAATACAAGCAAAATGATGATTTGGCAATTTGCAGTCGATCTAAAAACAATAAAATAATAATTGATAGTTTTAACATAAATCTATAAATCTAATCATGGCTAAGAGAAGTTTTTACGTTAAAGATTCCGAACTTGATGATTACCAGGTAAAGGTGATTAACAAGAAAACAGATAACTCCTACATTGTTAAAGGGTGTGCTGGTAGCGGAAAGTCCATTCTTGCCTTGTGGAAGGCAAAACAAATACAAGATGAGCATAAGGGTACCTATCTTTACATTGTGTTCACTAAAGCACTAATGCAATATATGGCTGATGGCATTTCACAGGTAGGTATTCCACAACGAAATGTTGATTATCATTGGCATTGGCAGAATAGAGCTGGATGTCCAAGTGCTGATTATATTATTGTGGATGAAGCACAAGATTTTTCCAAAGAGGATATAGAACTATTCCGTTCTAAGGCAAAAAAAGCATTATTGTTGTATGGTGATTCGGCTCAACAACTTTATACTTTTATTAAAGATAAGCAAACTGTTTCAATGGAGGATATACAGTATTTTACTAAGTTCCCTGTCGAACAGCTTGTGTTCAATCATCGATTACCCAAAAAGATAGCCCGTCTTGCACAGTATCTAAATTCCGAAAGTTGACGAACTTGAAGAGCGTTGTACTGAAGAGGGTGTTGAAAAGCCAAAGATTATCAAGTACAATAACATTACTGAACAGTATGATGCCATCATTTCGCTTATTCAAAACAAAAACATGGAGGATGTCGGCATCCTATTTAGACACAATGATGAAGTAGAGCGTGCATATGAATATTTCAAGAATCATGGTCTTAACGTTGAAGCTAAGTATGGACAGTTTATGGATCTAGATTTTTCTTCAGACAATCCAAAGATGATGACCTACCATAGTTCTAAAGGACTTCAATTTGAACATGTTTTCATTCCTGAATGTACTGTTGAAGACGATGCAAACCGAAATCCACTATATGTGGCCGTAACAAGAACCTATCGTGCTTTGTATACAATGCACTCAGGCAATCTTTCCAGTCTTTTTGATGATGTACCTACTTCGCTTTATGATACGAGTCTTACGAGCGGTCCCAAATTAACACTATGGGGTTTGTCAACTCCTAAAAAACGAGGATAATTATGAAATTATACATACCAACCTGTACTCTGAATTTCAATAACATATTGTCTTCAGAGTCAATTTCGCCCTTAGGATTTTACGCAAGACGCGGCTTTGGTAACAAACGCTTCTATCCTGTCTGCGCGAACGACAAAGACCAAGTAATAATATTGTACAGTAAATATCCAAGGTTCGTCTTTAGTTGTTACATCAAGCATTATAAGCAAACCATTTTCATGAAGAAAAGCCGTAAGTTTCTTTGCCATTATTGCGTATGCATTTATTGGTAGGACTTCTTTAGAAATTAACTCACAAACCATCTTGTCACAGAGGATAAAATGATAATCGTTCTTTCCGAATGCAAGTTTTTCCACGTCTTCAATAGAGCCTAATGTTTGGCTAAATGTAGTTAGTTCGACTTGTATATTTTTATTAGGGTTACACTCTACTAAATCCTTGAGTATGGCTAAAGCACCATCATTGCCATCTATTGCTGTGATGCTTATCTTTGTATGAGGTAAATGTCTTCCAATTGCTGTAATCAAGCCAAGAATTTCCCCACCCGTACCGCAACCGTAATCCAATACACTAATCTCATCTTGTTCCAACGTTTTCTTCAGGCATTTATTCTGCAAAAGATTATCAGCAATACAAAACATTTCTGCATAACTGCGAGGAAAGTAAGTACCAAGATAGACTTTAAGTTCTTCTTCGTTGAGATCAAGATTATACTCATAACGCTCATGCTCTGGAGCATAAATAGCTTGATGGTCATTGAAAATCTTTTTGTCAAGCCAATGTGGCAGAATCGTCTTTGACTTTCGGAAACAAACGTTCGAATTAGTATTTGATAGTTCTTTTGATTGATGTTCTTCGACAACGCCAGATGAATTGTCACTTTCGGTTGCAATTCTCTCGCCTTCTTCCCAAAAGATTGTAGAAGGTGAAATGGCTTTAACAGCATGATTAATGAACTTTGCGAGTTTTGCACAATGTTCACCGATGCCATCTGCATTTATTGTCACAACATATTCTTGAGTTAACCTTATTCCGTGTGCTGCAAAAGATGAAGATGCCCTTGTGCTGTCAAGCACCTTGACTGTAAAATTGTCGAGCTTGAGCGATAATTTTACTATCCTTTTCACAAAATTCGAAAGTGCAATACTATTTTCGTCCTCGACAACAAAAGAATCAAAGTTTAACATTACCTCTTTTTTCTTTTGTTTTTTCTCTTCAGTGTGGGGCTCGTACTTCTTTATATCTTCGATCAACTCTATTTTCTCAATTGGCTCTGCTGGTTTATCATAAGTAGCATTGCTGAATTCCGTCAGGTAGAAAGGATTTAGGTTGAGAGTTTCCGCAAGTTTAACGATTCCGAGTGGGGCAAGGTCGGTGTGAGGACAAGTGATGTCATCCAACTTTTCAATGAAATGTTCGCTATCAGTAATGTGAAGCCAAGACCTGTTGGTGGCACTTAAATTGTTCTCCAACTCTATTGGTTGATGAAAAATAATAAGGTGTGGCACGTCCTTGATTTGGTTCTTTACAACACCTAAGACTTTAAGTTCTTTCTTTACCGTGGAATGATTTATCCTAGCTTGTTGAAGAACAGTCTTTCTCGAACCTCCCTTAATAATTTTACCATTGCATGTCCATTCTCCATTTTCATTGGCAACAACATTACCTCCATAATTTTTGAATTCTATAGAAATAATAGCGTCCTTCTTTATAAAGAGGGCATCTAACTCACATCCAATATTATAGTTGCCTGCGAACACACAGAATTCATTCGAATCCTCATAGTGAGTTTTGAGTTGCTCACAGAGAAACCGAAACTGCTCACGTTCTGCTGTTGTGTCAAAGTTTCCGACTCTGAATGTTAAAAGTCCTCCCATTACAAAATATCAATGCTATTTATGTAAACTAAATGATCTTTATTTCTGTACTGACTTTTTCGATTAAGAATTGTCAGTTTTTGGTGACAAAAGTACAACGGCTATCTATAAAAAGCAAATCGAAGTATAATAACTGATATTCAGATTGTTATTCATCATGTCGGTATTGAAATATCGAGAGAATGTGAATCTTTCTGCATAAATAACCGAGAGTTGCGTTTCCAAATCATTACCTTGTTTTGGGATGCCTGCGGTTACATACAACGGTTATTTACAGTCTATTACGTTTATATTCATCTTGTCGGACGACTCTGCCGAAATTATTTTTGTCCACCTTAAAAAAGCAGAGTTTATGCGCAGTACTTTCAAGGTTTTGTTCTACCTCAAGCGAACAAAGAACACCCCGCGAGCAGTCTATCCGGTTATGGGCCGCATCACGATCAACGGCACGATTTCACAGTTCCGGAACAACTGTGGGAGGTCAAAGGCGGCCGTGCCAAAGGCAAAAGCGTCGAGTCGGAACGCATCAACCGTCATCTGGACAATATCCGTATCCAGATCGGCAAACACTATCAGTCGATTTGCGATCACGATGCCTACGTCACGGCTGAAAAGGTCAAGAACGCCTATCTGGGTATGGGAGAACGATACCGGACTCTTGTAGATGTTTTCGAACATTACACGAATGATCTTTTCAAACGTATCGGCGTAGACCGCTCAGAAAGTACCTGGTGGCGCTATCGGGCGTCGCTGGGACAGTACAACCTCCACGATATTCCGCTGCTCGAATTGGAACAGTCGTTCATCGAGCAATACCACGTCTATTTGAAAACTGCCTGTCATTTGAAAGCGGGCAGCGTATGCCGCTACATAGATTGTTTAAGCAACGTGGTGAATATTTCGTTCAACAACGGTCTTATGCCGCGCAATCCGTTCGCTTTCTACAGTTATTCCGCTCCGATGGAACCGAGAACCTTTCTCAGCGAGGAGGAGCTGCGGCTTTTTCAGACGACGCGATTGAAGAGTGCCAAACACGAATACCACCGCGACCTGTTTCTTTTTTCCTGTTTTACGGGAATCTGCTACAAAGACATGCGCTATCTGACTTGCGAACAAATCATACCAGACACCAAGGGGCACCTGTGGATACACGGTAACCGTTGCAAGACGGGTGGAGAATATATGGTCAAATTTCTCCCTGCGGCTTTGCGTCTTCTGGAAAAATATCGCGGAACAGCTCCGTTACCGCTTGCATTCGACATGCCGAAACTTAGCAGTATCAATTGCTCCTTGCGTCGTATTACCAAACAGTGCGGTATCTCACGGCACATAACCTTTCACTGCGCACGTCATACGTTTGCCACGACACTCTGCCTTTCACAGGGTATTCCTTTGTCAACAGTTTCCAAGATGCTGGGACATAAACAGATCACCACGACACAGATCTATGCGCAGACTACACCGATAATGATCGAGGATGCGATCGATCGTGTCGAATCCCGGCTGGGCGGCAAATTCGCAGTATAGCGTAATCATAGATTAAATCATCCACCGCAAGGAAATTTCATGTAAGTGACCGTGTAAGTTACAAAGAATATCGGTCGGGAGTTGTCACCTTTGCACCGTAACCAACTATCTCGATTATGGATAAAGACGACAAACTCCGCCTTGCGGAAATTCATGCAATGGTCAAGACGATTTCCGTGGACCTTCAATTTTTAAGACGCCACCGCAACGTGCTTTTCGGGACACCGGTTCTGGAGTTCAACGAGGTTTGCTCGGTGCTCCACCTGAGTGCCCGT
>OLXY01000981.1_pt1 | contig 11052 bp, 9 predicted proteins | sample 1644221 | NCBI WGS metagenome assembly OLXY01 (sample SAMEA103958121, study PRJEB25191) | human gut metagenome | reverse complement strand
AATAATTTCGCTTATAAATAAGATTTTTTTTGTAAAAGTGCAAAGTTATTGACATTAAACCGAATTTTTAATCGTTTTTGTTTAAGCATTGAAACAATTGATTTTTAGATAAATTAGACATATTTTGACAACTTTAACTTTTCCTAGAGAAGATGAATTTTGAGAAATGTAATTATCTTGATTATTTTTTTTCAAACGCTGTGAGATAGGGTTTTTAGGGGGGTAAAAGGCCAAAAAGAAGGAAATTTACTATTTTTTCCTTCTTCTTTATCTGATTTAGCTAATAGAATTTTTCCTACTAAATTGCATTACCAGCAAACTGAGTTTGGTAAAGTTTGTAGTAAACACCTTCATTTTTGATTAATTCATCATGATTTCCCATCTCAACAATTCGACCATGATCAATTACCACAATCTTATCAGCATCTCTAATTGTTGATAGTCTATGAGCAATAATTAGGCTTGTTCTATTCTTCATTAAAGCCACTAATCCGTCTTGAATATTTTTTTCAGTACGGGTGTCAACACTTGATGTAGCTTCATCTAAAATTAAGATTTTAGGGTTTGCAAGAACTGCTCTTGCGATAGAAAGAAGCTGACGTTGTCCACCACTTAAGTTACTACCAGATTCGGTTAAAACCGTATCATACTCGTTAGATAATCTATCTATAAAGTAATTAGAATTACTTAATTTTGATGCCGCAACAACTTCTTTTTTGGTAGCGTTAAGTCTTCCATATTTAATATTATTTAAAATAGTATCTTTAAATAGCACGGTATCTTGTAGTACAATTGCGATTAAACTTCTTAATTCGTGTTTTTCAATATCATTTATATTTATACCACCAATCATGATTTCCCCACTTGTGACATCATAGAAACGCATTAAAAGATTTACAATAGTAGTTTTACCAGAACCAGTCGCCCCAACAAGAGCAATTTTTTCGCCTGGTTTTACAGTTAAATTAAAGTTTTTAAGAACCATTTCACCTGGAACATAGGCAAAGTTTACATCTTTAAATTCAATGATTTGTTTTTTATCTAAATCTTTTATTGTTTTTGTTCCTTCATTAATTTCTGGTTTTGTATCAAGTAGTTCAAATACTCTTTCTGCCGCCGCAATACTAGTTTGAATTTGTGTATAAAGGTTGGCGATTGTATTGATTGGTCGTGAAAACTGTCTTGAAAGTGATGCGAAAGTGATAATTACTCCAACTTCAAGTCCGTTAATACCCTTAGTAACAAATAGTGCTCCGAATGCAACTACAAGAAGATAACTAAGATTATTGATAACGTTCATCATTGGTCCCATAATACCACCGAATAATTCTGCTTTAAATCCATATTTTCGCAAACCATTACTGATTTCATTAAATTCATTTTCCACATCTTGTTCTTTACAAAATGCTTTAACCGTTTTATGACCTACTACCATTTCTTCTACTTGAGCATTAATTTCACCGATTAGTAAACGTTGAATTCTAAAGAATTTACGCATTTTCTTTGATAGTATTTTAGTAGAAATGAAGGTAAGCCCCAGGGTTGCAAATGATATTAGCGTTAATAATGGACTATAAACTAACATTATGACTAATGCCCCAATAACCGTAATAACCCCAGAAATTAATGATGTTAATGATTGAGATACAGTATTTGAGATATTATCGACATCGTTAGTAACTTTACTCATTATATCACCATGTTGATGCGTATCAAAATAACTAATTGGCAAGTAAATTAATTTATCAAATGTATCTTTACGCATTTTTCTTACCATATTTTGTGAAAGATGAGCCGATAATAAGTTACTAACTAATTCAATTAAAGCAATACCAACATACACACTAAATAATAAAATTAATGTTTTAGTTAGTTTAGACATATTACCTTGTTTAATTGCGTTAATCGCATTGCCTTGTAAAACAGGTCCAAGTAGACTTATCAGTGTTGATATAACAACAACAATAAATAACATAATTAAATAGACTTTATTAGTACCTAAATACTTAAAGATTCGTTTTAAAGCACCTTTAAAATCTTTAGGTTTTTCTTTAAATTGTAACGCCCCCCTAGGTCCTCTACCAGGTCCGTGTCCGCCTTTACTAAATATTTCTTTTTCACTTAGTTTGGCATACTTTCCAATTTTTATTTTTTCATCATCTTTTTTAGATTTTTTAGGTTGATGGTGATTTCTACTCTTTTTATCCCTTTTATTAAAAAGAGTATCTTTTAATTCCTCGCCCTTTTCTAGTTGTTTATTTTCTTGTACTTTCTCCACAATTTGTGATTTTGATTCATTTAAAGCAATTTTCACATCATTATTTATTGGGTTAATTTCTTCATTTTGTGATGTTTCATTATTTTTTTCACAACAATGATTATTCAACTCATCAAAATTAATTTTTGACATAATGGTATCTTGATATTTGAGAATTTTACGTCTACTTTGACTTATTTTTGGGTTATCTTGTTTTTTCTTGAACATTTTTTACAAGTGACTATATAACCAGTTATGATTACACCAAGTAATAATACACTAGGTACAATAATAAAAATCCATGTAATCATTATTTCACCACCTCATCTTGTTTTAATTGAGAGTTATAAATGTCTTGATAAATTTTAGAAGTCTTTAATAATTGATCATTAGTGCCTACAGCCGATACTTTACCATCATCTAAAACCATGATTTTAGTGGCACCTTTCGCACTGGCTACACGCTGTGCAACTAAGAATATGGTAGTATCCTTAAGATTTTCTCGAAGTGCCTTATAAAGTGATGCTTCCGTTTTTAGGTCTAAGGCACTAGTCGCATCATCAAAAATTAAAACTTTTGGCTTTTTTACAATTGCTCTTGCAATCGCAAGTCGTTGTTTTTGCCCACCTGATAGTGATGATCCTTTTTCCCCAATAATTGTATCATAACCATCTTTAAAGCCTGTTATAAAATCATCGGCTTGAGCAATTTTACAAGCTTCAATTACTTCTTCTTTAGTTGCGTTACCATTTCCCCATTTAATGTTTTCTTCAATTGTTCCAGTAAATAGTTCGGTCTTTTGGAAAACAACCCCAATATTTCTGCGTAAATTGTGAAGAGTTAATTCTTTAATATTTACACCATCTAAATCGATTTCTCCATCAGTAACATCATAAAATCGTGGAATTAAATTAACCATTGTACTCTTACCAGATCCTGTAGCCCCTAAAATCGCAAGTGTTTCGCCTGGTTTTATTGATATATTAATATTCTTTAATGCAGGTTCACCACTAGTTTCAGGATATCTAAAAGTAACATTGTTAAAACTAACATAGCCTTTTACATCTTCTAGTTCTTTAGTGCCATTATCAATTACTGTAGCAGCATCTAGTATTTCATTAATACGCTTAATACTTGCAGCGGCACGAGTAATTGATTGGAACATCATACCAAGCATCATAAGAGACATTAAGATTTGACTTATATAAGTAATTGATGACATTACTTCACCAACTTTTAAGCCATTTCCAAGAATTACATTTTTACCACCGATATAGATTACAACTACTACTGCCGCATAAACTATTATCATTAAAACGGGAGAAATATAAGCCATGATTTTTTGAACCTTTAAGTTAGTCATACAAAGGTTAGTATTAGCTGTATCAAAACGTTCTTTTTCATATTCTTCGCGGTTATACGCTTTTACCACTCTAGCTCCACCTACATTTTCTTGAACTACTGAATTAACATCATCAAGTTTTAATTGAGCCTTCAAGAATAATGGTGAAACTTTCCATATAAACAATATGATAATTCCTAGAATAATCGGGAATACAGTTAAAAGAATAAAACCAAAATTTGGGTTAATTAGAAGTAGGAAAATAGTTCCCCCTACAAATTGCATAAGCGTTCTAATTAACATTCTTACTGACATTGAAACTAGATTTCTAATTAAGTCAATATCGTTAGTAATTCTTGTGACAAGTGAGCCGGTTGAGAATTTATCAGTTTGTTGAAATGATAAATTCATTATTTTCTTAAAGCAATCTCTTCTAAGGTCATCTGCAAAACCTTGGGATGCGGCTGAAGCAAATCCAGCAGAGGCAAATCCACAAATTCCCCCAACTACCGTAAATGCAAGCATTAATAAACCTGAAGTTAAGATTACACTTGTTTTTCCTTCACCTAGTCCTATATCAACAATGTTTGACATTGTTTTTGGTAAGAATAGATCCATTAATACTTCTCCAACCATAGTTATTGGAGCAAGTATCGCAAATAAAATATATGGTTTCAAATATTTAAATATCTTCATTATATTCACCGAACTCTTGGCACATTACATCAATTAGTTTTTTCAAGATTCTTTCTAATTCTATTTTATCATTTTCATCAATTTTACTTAATACTTGAGTTTCTGCTTCTTTAACAAGTGATCGCATTTTATAATCATAATCATGTCCTTTATCAGTTAAATAAACACATACCTTTCTGGCATCTTCTTCATCAATTACTCTTTTTACAAGTCCTTCTTGTTCCATCTTTCTAAGGGCTAGACTAATAGTCGGAGCCTTTAATCTTGTTCTTTTAACTAAATCAAGTTGGGTCATTCCCTCATGATGAGCTAAAAAGAAAACAATGGGACGGTAACAATTAACAATGTTATTTTCATCTGATACTTTTCGCATGTGATTGTGAAATATTTTTTGTACATCCGCAATAAGCATTAAAATATTCTTCTTTTCTTGCATACATACCTCCATTAATATTAATTAGTTTTAAAACTAATTAATATTATACTCGTTTTTATTTTTTTTGCAAGTAATAAACAAAAAAACTTTACAATGTTTTACCCATTGTAAAGTAATTTTTTAGAATAACATTTTATCAGATATTGAAGCACCATTTAATTCAAACTTTTGTAATAAATCTTCAATTGTTAATTTTTCTTTTTCTTCACCCTTAACATCCAAAATTATATGACCATCACTAAGCATTATTAGTCTATTTCCATATTTAAGAGCATCACGCATATTATGAGTTATCATTAAAGTGGTTAAATGATTTTTAGTTACCACATCTTTAGTTAAGTCAAGTACCTTTTTAGCCGTTCTTGGATCAAGTGCGGCAGTATGTTCATCAAGTAATAATAGATTTGGTTCATTAAGCGTGGCCATAATTAAAGTTACGGCTTGACGCTGTCCACCTGATAAAAGTCCAACTTTTTGAGTCATTCGGTTTTCTAGTCCTAGATTAAGGCCTCTTAAGACTTCAACAAAACGTTCACTATTTTCTTTTTTAAATCCCCATTTAAGCGTACTTACCTTGCCACGACGTGAAGCAATTTCTAGATTTTCAAGAATTGACATATTAGAGGCCGTTCCAACATTAGGATCTTGAAAAACGCGGCCTAAATACGCAGCTCTTTTGTTTTCACTCATTTTAGTAACATCCACACCATCAATAAAAATGTTGCCGCTATCAGGAAAAAAGACACCAGATATAATATTCATTAAAGTACTTTTACCACTTCCATTACCACCAATAATTGTGACAAAATCACCATTATTAATTTTTAAAGAAATATTATCAAGGGCAATCTTTTGATTTTCAACACCTTCATCTTTGTTAAATATCTTTGTAACGTTTTTAATCTCTAGCATTACTTGTACCCTCCTTAGTTTTTCTTTTAAACTTTATTTTTCCCTTTAATAGTGGTAAAGCTAAAATAAAGGCTATCATTATTGCGATAATTAGATTTAAATAATGTTCAACTTTTAATTCAATCGCAAGTGCTTTAATGAAGAAAAAGATAATTGAACCCACAATAATAGAAATTAATGATACTTTAAAACTACGTTTTCTACCAAAGATTATTTCACCAAGAATTATTGCAGCAAGGCCAATAACAATCGCCCCTCTTCCACTTTCAGTTTGTGCAGTTCCATAACTTTGAGCAAACAACGCACCACTTAAGGCGATTAAACCATTACTAAGTATTAGACCTAAAATTATCATGACATCAGTATTAATACCTTGAGCTCTTGCCATTTTAGGATTATTACCTGTGGCTCTTAAGTTCATTCCTATTTCCGTACCAAATAACCAGTATACACCAAACGCAACTAAAGCTAGGAAAATGGCACTAACTCCTATTGTTACAATTGTAATAGCATCTTTTTGTGCAATCCCCATTTTTTCAAATAGTCCACTTGTTTGTTTAAATACTACTGTAAATATGTCATTATCGATTGGAAGTGAAGCAAGGGCATTACTGCCATTACTTCGGTCTGCTAAACTTAAACCTAGAATCACCAAATTTAGTGATGATAGCGCAGTCATTGTAATAATTCCTGAAAGAATTGCAGGTATTTTTAATTTAGTATGAAGAATACCTGTCAAAAGTCCCGCAAGGAGTCCCACAAGTAGCGATATAAAAATTGCTAGAAAAGGATTCCAACCTTTAAAAATTAAAAGAGCTGAAATACATGCACCTAAAGGAAATGTACCTTCAATACTTAAATCCGCAAAATCTAATATTCTAAACGAAATATAGACACCTATTACTAGTATTCCCCAAATTATTCCCTGTTGTAATCCACTTTCAATGGTAAAACCTAGATCTATATCTAACACAAACATCTTCCTCTCTTTATCTTATTTCATTTGCTTTTGATTTTAATTCTTCACTAATTGTAATATTACTTGATGTTGCGGCAGTAACGTTAATAATTAATTCAAAATTAGTTAATCTTCCAACCGCAAGTTCTTCAATTTTAACTTTTCCAGCAAGAACATCAGCGCCCATTTTACCCGTTAGCTTACCAAGTTCTTTATAATCAATTCCTAATGTGATTGTGCCACCTTTATCTAAGAAAGTTGATTCACCACAAATTGTTGGAATACCATTTAAATTAGCTTCATTGATAACCACACCAGCATTCTCACTTACATTATTATCAGTAGGTAAATAAATTGCATCTACTCCATCATTAATCAAACTCTTAGTAGCAGTTTGAAGTTCAGTCGCGCTACTTACGCCTTGAGCAACAATTTCAATACCTAATTCAGCAGCTTTTGTACGAGCAAGTTCAAGCTGAACACGTGAATTATCTTCTGTGGTTGTATAAATAAAACCAATTTTTTTAGCATTACTATTTAGTTCTAAGGCAAGAGCGATTTGTTCAGCTACTGGATTCATATCACTAGTACCAGAAATTGTAACACCAGGTTTAGTATCACTCGCAATAATACCTGAAGCCACAGGGTCTGTAACTGCTGTAAATAAAACAGGAGTCTTAACACCTTGTTTTGCCATTTCTTTGGCTAAAGTTTGAGCAACCGGTGTTGCAATTGCGAAAATAATATCACAACTTCTAATTGCACTTTTAACATTTTGAGACATCGTATCAGCACTTTGTAAACAGTTAAAATCTACAATTTCAATATTATCACCATCTACATACCCTGCTTCTTTTAGTCCTTCAATAATACCTGATCTTGCGGCATCAAGCGGTGTTGCTGTGGTATATTTAATAATTCCCACCTTAATCTTTTCATTTTTGCCTTTACAGCTTACACATAATGTAACTGTTAACACTAAACACATAAAACATAAACATTTAACTAATTTTTTTAACATAACTTCTCCTCTTTAAAGTGTTTCCACTATAATATATAAAAAAATGTTATTACATGGTAATAACACTAAATAACAATATTCTTAGTAGTTATTACCAAACATATGATGTTGTAATAACCACACTATTTTCGCTCGCCAAAAGGCCAAGGGGCTATTCAAACATCCTTGGAAAATAGTAATAATAATAAAGGTTAGATAAACAAACTGTATTCATAGTCATAGTATCATAGTTCTCCTTTCATTATCATACTTCTATTATACTCATTATTTTTATAAATGCAAGAAATAAATTACAGAAAACGCTTACAATACGCTTTTTTATATTTTTTCATGTTTGATAATATAAACTAATTATACTTATTACTTGCGGAAAATCCAAAAATAATGTATAATATTAAAGGTGTAATGCCAGTGTGGTGAAATGGTAGACGCGCTGGACTCAAAATCCAGTACCTGATGAGGGTGTGTCGGTTCGAGTCCGACCACTGGCACCATTTAAGAAGCATAGGTATGATACTAGTGATCATGCCTTTTTTCATACTTAAATAAGGGTTTAAATCCCGATTTTGGTATGTTAGAAGAACCATTTTGATACAAAAATCGTTATATCTATAAGATAGTTGACTTTCTATTGTGTATTTGAAGTATCAATAAAAAAACGATAGGTCGTTATAAAAAAACGAAAGGTACCAATAAAAAAACGAAAGCCCTATAAAAAAACGATAGGTCCAATCGATTGTTAAAATACATGAAAAATGATAAATTAAATTATAAAAAGAAGAAAGGAGTAAATGATGTACGCTAAAGTTTTAAACAAAAATGGAAAAATATATTTTACTCCTGTTTTAGTCTTGAATTATAAAGGATGGTCATCATGGTTTGTAGTCTTTGATGAAACATATACTAAATTGATTAAAGCGAATTATTGGAATTATTCTAGACAACAAATCCAGTTAATTGATAATGATTTGAATGGTTACAGAATTATAGAAAAAAATTTGATTTCAATTTGGGATTCTAAGAAATTAAAATTATGTAAAAAGGGTAAGTTTAATTCTATTCTTGTAGAAGAAGCAAAAAAATATATAAAAAACTACAATCCACAAGAGTATATAGATATTAAAACTGAATCAGATTGCAAATTGTTTAATGATGCATCAATGGGTTGTCATGATGGATATGTTTTATGTTCTAAACATATAGATGATGGACAAGAATTCTTAATTAACACAACTTGGGGGAGTTATGTAAGAATAAAAGCTGTTGGAAATGTTGAAACAAATTTAAATGATTCTATGATATTTTACGAGGTTAACCCATCTATAGATAATGGTAAAACATCAATAGAATTTATTTGCATGAGTGATGAATCTGGATTTTTATCTGCGAATACGATTAGTTTTAAAACATATTTCGAAGATAAAATTAAAATGAATAGTTCTATTAAGTTTGAACTTAAAGATAATTACATTGATATATATAATGGGAAAAGAAAAACATCAATTAATTATTTCAATAAGATAATACATTTTTTCAAAGAAGATCATGCAGCTAACTTGTTTTTTGAAAACGAAGATAAAATAATTAATGTTTTTATTGAAAAATATAATTCATCAGTTGAACAATTACTTGAAAAATTAAAAGCAGATGGTTTCCTTATTAATGAAGTTGATAATTTTAATATTGTGGATTCAAGTACTGAATTAGGCGAAATAAAATATTGTTCAAAAAATACAGTATTTCCAATTAAAATGTTTTTAATTCCTTGTAGTTGGTGGATTATAGTTTGGCTTGTAGTTCAATTGGCAAATCCACAAATGAAATGGATGTTTTTCTTTATAATGGGAATTGCACCATGCTTAGTTTTGTTCCTATTATTCGTTTTGATATTTGCTTTTAAAGGAAGAAATAATTCTTTTATTTATGTTTGTGATGAAGGAATTGTTGTATCGGGATTTTATAAGCATAGAGCAATTAAATATGAGACTATAAAAGAAATAAAGAATGGTAATAGAATACTTATTTTGGCTGATAAAGAATTTAAACTTCCAAAAACAAAAGATAAAAACGAATTATATGATGAAATAAATAGAAATTATGAACTATTCAAATCAAACAATAAGAATTAAATAAATTATTGGATAAATAAATATAAACTGAAAAGATTATGCAACAAAATGGATAGGAGGGTAGATTTATGGCTATAGATATAGAAAAGACAGAGTTATATTATCAAAGTTGTGAAGTTTGCTCGTGCTCTGATTGTAAAAATTACTGCTCACAAATCAAGTTAAAGTATCCGATGATTTGTGCGTATTTAGAATCGCTTGGTATCAATCCTGAAAAGCCATTTGAACTTATAACGATAGATGATAATAAAAATGACACAATTGATTACATCTGCCAATATATTGTTTTTGGAACTTATGACAGTAAAGTACTATCAGAAATTGATGGTGTAGTAATATCAATAAATGAGAATAATCACCCTGATACATTAATTGAGGAAGAACACTTTGTAATCGATTTTGGTCCAATTTGTTTTCCTAAAGCTAAGATATACTTTTCTAAACACGTTTTTCTAGATTTAAAAGTTGAGGCAATAAACCACGTTCTTTATAAAATCGATCCAATTGGATTGGCAAAATTAGGTTGTCCTAAAGATGAATATATGTTAGAGGCTAAAGAAATTGCTAAACGAATGAGGATTGTTAATGGACTCAAATTAAGAAATGAAATATTTGAAGTTTTTAAACGAAATTTCAATGAAGAAATTAGTAAGGACACATGCTCAAAAATTGTAAAAGATATATACTCCCAAATAGATTTTAAGATGGACTATTATGATTTAAAGAAAACAGAAGCACTGAAGAATATTGAAATATTGAATGAATATAATCTAAAGCTTATAATTCATGAAGGATTTATTGTCACTACAGATGATCGAAATACGTATATTAATGGTAAACTTTATTACGATATTGAAGAACAAGATTTGAAAGAATGTTTAATAGACTTTGTTAATAATGAAGATAAAGTTTATATTCAGTTAAAAAGAAGGCCATTATTATCGATATTGTTAAATGATATTATATATACCAATTATTTCCTTGAAATACCAAAGAAAAAGTTTAAATTATCAAAATATATAAAAAATAAAAATGTTGAATTAATATTTACTAATAAAGAGGTCTTGTTTTCTAGATAATTGGACTAATCAAAAAGGGGCGTGCAAAAAATACCAAGGGTGTGCAAAACTCTTTAGGGGTGTGCAAAACGCTCTTGGGGGGTGTGCACTTTTTATGACAGGGGTGTGCAACCTTGTATTAAAACGGTTCATCTTTGCCATCATTAAAGATTAACATTTTGTGTCAAGCAAAATGTTTTTTTATATCTAGTAGTATATTTCATAACAGTATATTTAAATAAC
>OLXY01000980.1_pt1 | contig 11059 bp, 11 predicted proteins | sample 1644221 | NCBI WGS metagenome assembly OLXY01 (sample SAMEA103958121, study PRJEB25191) | human gut metagenome | reverse complement strand
TGATATAAACACATATATATATAAATTTAAATTGGAAAACTCAAAACTAGAATATACTAGTACAGGCTCTGTCCCAGGTGAAGTATTAAATCAATTTTCTATGGATGAAAAAGACGGAAATTTCAGAATAGCAACAACTAATAGTACAAATTTAAAAGAAGAAAATAGAACAAACAACTTATATATATTAAATGAAAACCTAAAAATGATTGGAAGTTTAGAAAATTTAGCAAAAGGAGAAAAAATATATTCTGTAAGATTTTTAGATAATAAAGCATATATGGTTACTTTTGTCCAAACAGATCCATTATTTGTAATAGAATTATCAGAGCCTACAAATCCAATATTATTAGGAGAACTAAAAATACCAGGATATAGCACTTACTTGCATCCATATGATGAAAATCACATAATAGGATTTGGAGAAAATACCGAAACCAAAGAGGACGGAAGAGTTGTAACTACAGGAATGAAAATGGCATTATTTGATGTAACAAATCCAACATCTCCAAAAGAAATGTATTCAATGGATATAGGAGAGAGAGGAACATATTCAGAGCTATTATATAATCACAAGGCACTGTTGTTTTCAAAAGAAAAAAACATAATAGCATTTCCAATTTCAATATCAGAAGGAGAAAACTATCATTCAAACTTAAAATTCCAAGGTGCAATAGTATATGGATTAGACTTAGAAAATGGCTTTAATTTGAAAGGAAAAATTGCACATATGCAAATAACGGAAGGATATAATGATTATGATTATACAAAAGAAGTAGAAAGGATAATATATATAGATAATAATTTATATACATTGTCAGAAGGCTTAATAAAGGCAACTAATATGGACAACATGGAAGAAAAAGGAAGCATAGAAATAAAATAGAAACAGAGTAAATTAAAATGTAACACAAAATCTTTAATCTGCATATTATACGATATAACATAAAACAAGGAGGTAAAGTAACATGCCAGATGAAAGAAATTGTGGATGTGGATGTAACAATGGAATGTTTGGCGGATGTGGAGGAGATGACTGCTCAATCTTATTCTTTATAATAATCTTCTTATTATTATTCACAAACTGTGGTTGCGGAAACAGAGGATGCTGTAACTAGTACTTAATTAAAAATAAGAGTCATTCTATTTTTAGGATGACTCTTATTTTATGTAAAACAAACAATATATGCGTGAACTTATGTACCTAAAATATACCAAAAAGCCACAAAATACCAGTTTATTTTTCCTTAAATTCCTTGACTTGAATTTCTTAATACGATATACTTTAAATGTATAAATTTTAGAATATACGAAAGAGGAGAGATAAATGCAAAAGCGTAATTTAATTCATAAATTGAATACAAAAATCTTATGTGTTTTAATTCTTTTTGTTTTAATATATATAACAGCTGGTTTTGTACCACAAACTCTAAACATATCTTATGGAGCAACATATACATATACCAAAAATTCAAACAATTTACCATCAGATTTTGAACAAAAATACCCAGGATATGTAACACTAGTGCAAGCACTTGTAGCTTCACATCCAAATTGGACTTTTAAATTATATGAAACAGGATTAAGTTGGGAAGCAACAATAAATAGCGAATATCAAAATCATGCAGACTCAATAAAAAATGTTGTACCAAATAGTTATTCAAATGCATGGATATGTTCAATATGTGGAAGAGAAGAACAAGATACAGGAAGATGGTATTGTGCTTCAAGACAAGCTATAGAACATGTAATGGATCCAAGAAATTCTTTAAATGATGCAAATTTATTTCAATATTTACAATTATCAAATGACAGCAGTATAACAAAAGACCAGGTTGCACAAATGGCAAGTAAAATATCATATTTAAATAATCAATCAATTATAGATGCAATATACGAAGTAGCAAATGATCCAGAATATAATATAAATCCATTTTATATAATAGGAAAAATCTTGCAAGAGCAAGGAAGCGGGGCTTCAGCATTATGCTCAGGTCAAGGATACAAAGGACAATATGTTGGTTACTACAATTTGTTTAATGTTGGAGCATCTGGAAAAGGTGAAGAAGCAGTAATATTAAATGGACTAGCTTATGCAAAATCGCAAGGATGGGATACACCTAAAAAATCAATAATGGGTGGAATTGGATTAGTAAAAAGATATATTAAGAGAGGACAAGATACACTATACTATCAAAAATTTAATGTTACATATAAACCATACTATGTAAATCAATATGCACAAAATTTATTTGATGCACAAAGTATAGGATCAATATTAAAAGGATATTATAAAGATGCGGGATTATTAGAGAGCAGTTTTACATTTGTAATTCCGCTATATACAGGTATGCCATCTACAGCATGTAAAAGTCCATCAATAAGTGGTGATGAAACAGGTGAATTGGCATATATCAATGCAAATGGAGGATTAAAACTTAAAGATGCACCAAATGGAAATAGCATTGCAATAATAAGCGAAGGAACACAAGTATTAATAACTGAAAGAGCTACATCAAAAGTTGGAGGATATTATTGGGATAAAGTTTCAACTCCAAGAGGTACAGGATACATGGCAAGAGAAGCAAGTGACGGATCTAAAACATATTTAGTTGTAATAGGCTCAAATAAAAATGATAATATAGCAGAACCAAACGAAAACAATATAATTACATCAGAACCAGGAACAACAGCTAATACAATAAAGAAAAAATATAGTAATGCAGTAATTGTAGACAAAAATGACAATGAAATAAAAGGAGATACATTAGTTGGAACAGGGGCAAAAGTAAAAATTGACGGAGTAGAGAAATATACAATAGTAAAACTTGGCGATCCTAGTGGAGATGGAAGAATAACGCCATCAGATTATGTTAAAATAAAAAATAAAATAATGGGAACAACAACAATGGATGCTATTACAGAAAAAGCAGCTGATGTAAACAGAGATGGAAAAATAACACCAGCAGATTACGTCAAAGTAAAAAATCATATTATGCAAGCTAGTAAAATCACATTATAGAGATAGGAGATTAAAAAATGAAGACTAATTTATTGAAAAAAATAATATTTGAATTAGCTATAATTATTGGAATTTTGTTTGCAATGACAATCAAATCAAATGCAGCAAGTTTGAGTATAAGTACTTCAAAATCATCGGTATCACCAGGAGAAAGTTTTACAGTAACAGTTTCTGTGAGCGGTGGAGCTGGTTATGTTAGTGCAACAGCTTCTAATGGAAGCGGAAGCATGGGAAGTACTTTTTTAGATAATGCATCTAAATCATTTACCTGTACTGCTGGAAGTTCTGGACGTGTTACAATATCTGCTTCTGGGGTTATTGCTGATTATTCAACTGAAAATGATGAACAAAAATCAGCATCAAAAACAGTAAGTATTGTTCAGCCAAACAAGAACACAGGAGGAAATTCAAACGGTGGTTCATCAAATGGTGGAAACACGACAAGAAAACCAAATACTAATAACTCAACAAAGCCAACAGAAACAAAAGAAGAAAAAAAATCAACAGATAGCACATTAAGTAGTTTGAGCATAGCAGAAGGAGCAATTACACCAGAATTTAATAAAGATGTAAAAGAATATGCAATTACAGTACCAAATGAAGTAACAAAATTAAATATAACAGCAACTCCAACAGATTCAAAAGCAACAGTCTCAGTAACAGAATATGAAGAGCTAAAAGAAGGAGAAAATATAATTACAATATCAGTAACAGCAGAAGACGGAACAACAAAAACTGATTATGTAATAAAAGCTACAAGACAAAGAAAAGAACTTGCATTAGAAAAGCTAATTATAAAATATACAAATCAAAATGGAGAACTGGTAGAAGTACCACTAACACCAGAGTTTATATCTAATATATATGAATACTCAATAGAAACTCTAGAATATTGGGTAAAAAGTCTAGATATAGAAGCATTAGCTAATATAGAAGGAGCAACAATAGAAATAAGTGGGGCAGATTCACTAAAAGAGGGCGAGAATGTAATAACAATAACAGTTAAAAATAAAATTACTATGGAACCTCAAGAAGAAGGAGCAGAACCAACAGAACAAGAAGAAACAAAAACATATACAATAAAATTTAACAAAAATGCAGAACCAACAATAATAGGAAAAATATCAAATTGGTTCAAAGGAATATTTGGTGGAGTTTCTACTTGGTATGCAAATAATCAAGAAAAAGCAGTTTTTGGAGCCTTAATGTTCTGTATAGTTGCATTAATAGGACTATCAATCTATATAATAGTAGACTATAAAAAATATCAAGATTTATTAGGAAAAATAGGAAAACTTAATAATTTAAATAACAATGAAATAAAAGCAACATCAGAAGTAGAAAACATAACAGTAAATGAAGAACCAAACAATATAGAAGATATTTACAAAGACAGGAAAAAAGAAATAGAAACAAACAGCAAAAAAATAGAAGAAGACCAAAACAAAGAGGACAGACCAAAAGGAGGAAGACATTTTTAAATAAATATAAAGAAAAACGAAAGAGGGTGCAGCTATTGTGCACCCTCTAAAATTATTGTTCACAAATTACTATTTCTGCATTGAACGATTCTGCTAAATCTGATAAATAAACTATTAAATTAGCTTTTGCTAAAATAATATTCTCTCTTTTCATCATAGCATCACTTTGAATATTTTCTTTTATAATTTGTTCCAAAGCGAGAACTTCAGAAGAGGAGTATTTACTTCCAAATAGAGCTGTAATCTCATCAGATACAGAGTTGTGAACGGTTAGTGAATTGATATATATATCATCTTCACTAAAGTAAACCCAAACAGTTCCATCCTGAACAGAAAAATTTAAACTTGATGTGTCAATTGCAAAACATATTGAATAGTCACAAACCAAATCAATTCGAGAAGTCATAAACCATTCAAATATAGCATTGCTTTTCTTTGTTTTGTCATGTGACAAATAATATTTTCCATCCACTGTACATAAAACAATTTTAGTATCTGATTTAATAGATGAAATAACATTATTTGCATTTACAATGTTATCTTTTAAACTATCTTCTTGACTTATTTGCTGAGACTTGATACTTTCAAAATTAATATTTTCTTTTAAATCATTTCCAGCTGTTATAGAGTATAAAGAAAACAAGAACGACAAGCAATACAAAGACCACAACAAAAGCAGGTTTAAAATTCCTATTTAACATATTTTTTTCCTCCAATAAAATTGATAGAATAAAATATGTCACTTATCCATGTGGATCGGGGCGTAAGTATAAGCAGTACTGCGGAAAGCAAGTAATATCAATGGTTTGCGAAAAGCACAGAGTGATAAAAAGTGAAAAATCGGGAATTAGATACCTTTTAGATACCCTGAAACAATAAAATATTTGATTAATTTTAGGACAAATCGAGATGTTTGTCCTTTTATATGATATAATGTGGAGAAAGATAAATAGTAATTTTTAGAGCGGAATTTAATTATTCAACCATTAGTTGATATACATATATATCCCCAACTCAACTAATGGTATGTGTACTTTATTATGATAATATTTTACACTTAATTTGAAGGAGGTAAATAGATATGGATCAGATTAAAATAGGAAAGTATATAGCTGAATGTAGAAAAAAGAATAATTTAACTCAAATGCAATTAGCAGAAAAGTTAAATATTACAGATAGAGCAATATCCAAATGGGAAAATGGAAAAGCAATGCCTGATTCATCAATAATGCTAGATTTGTGTAATGAACTTAAAATAAGTGTAAATGAATTATTAAGTGGGGAGATGATTGATATGAATAATTATAATGAAATAGCAGAAAAAAATTTATTAGAAATGGCAAAAAAAGAAGAAATACAAAACAAAAAATTAATGATGTATGAAAAGGTTATAGGTTTTGGTTCAACAATATCTTTTATAACTTTAATTTTTGTTACATCATTTTTGGTAGACAACAATATAGCAAGAATAGTGTTGTTTATGTTAGCATTTATTCTTCTAATAATAGGTGTTTCATTTGCTTTAAAAATAGAAACAGAAACAGGTTATTATGAATGCAAAAAATGTCATCATAAATATGTGCCAAAATATAGTAAAGTATATTTTGCGATGCACTTGGGAACTACAAGATATATGAAATGTCCAAAATGTAATGAGAAGAGTTGGCAAAGAAAAATTTTAAGTAAATAATAAATTACAATTTATTGAGTAGATTTAGATAACTTTTTAAATACCTTAAAGTTTAAATATTATGTAAAATTAACTAAATATGAGATAAAATAAGCAATAAAGTGGAAGAATATTTCAAAAAAAGTGAAAAATAATTCAAAGTGGGTTAAAACGAGCCTCCTTTATAGTATTTTGTTAAACAAAGCTTAACTATATGTAATAGTATTATACAACTCAATATTATGTAAAGCAACAAAAAGTTTTTTCTATAGGTTTAAAATAGATATGTCACACTAAGATATAAAAAAATATTGAAAGAGAGTACCAAAAATGATATTGTTTTAATAACGACAAAAAAACATATCGGAGGTGCTCTCTTATGAGTAAAAGTATAACACAAAAATTAAAATATAAACAGTCTGTAGTTAAATTTTCATACAAATATAGTGTAACAAAGACAGCAATAAAGTTTGAATTGAATAGAAGAACAATATACAGGTGGAGAGAAAGATATGATGGAACATTAGAAAGTTTAAAAGATAGATCAAGGAGACCTATTTCTCATCCAAACCAACATACAGAAGCAGAAATAAAATTAATAAAAGATTTTAAAAGAAATAATAAAGAAACAGGATTAGTAATATTGTGGGTTAAATTAAGAGATGCAGGATATACAAGAACAGTACAGGGGCTTTATCATGTAATGCAACAATTAGGAATATACAAAAAGACATCCAGCAAGAAGAAAAAGCCACAGCCAAAAGAATGGACAACAGGAAATTATCCAGGAGACAAAATACAAATAGATGTAAAATACGTACCAGATGAATGCTTAACAGAAGAGTTAAAAAAGGAAGGAATAAAATTGTTTCAGTATACAGCAATAGATGAATATACAAGGCTAAGGTATTTATGGTATACAAATGCGCATGATACATATGCATCAACAATATTTTTAGAAAGAGCAATCAAATATTTTCCGTTTAAGATAAAAACAGTACAAACAGATAATGGATTTGAATTTACAAAGAGATTAAGTTGGAATGGGTTTGCAAAGGATAATAAAACAATGTTTGAAAAGAAATTAGAAGAACTAGGAATAGAATACAAAAATATTGAACCACATACACCAAAACAAAATGGAAAAGTAGAAAGAAGTCATAGAAAAGACCAAGAAAGATTTTATCATGGAAGAGTATTTTACAGTTTAGAAGATTTAAAAAACCAAGGAAAACATTGGCTTAAAGAATATAATAATTTTCCGATGGGACCATTGAACTGGTTGAGTCCGAGGGAATACCTAAATAAATATAAAAGTCAAGAACAAGCGTGTTAAACAATATATGGTACTCAAAGTATATATATTTCAATAAAGTGTGACATATGTTTGATTAATCTACAATGTAAAGCAACAAAAAGTTTTTTCCCTATTGTTTTTATACAAAAATATGTTAAAATATAGTATATGCTTCTATAGCTCAGTTGGTAGAGCAACGGATTCGTAACCCGTAGGTCGGCAGTTCGATTCTGCCTAGAAGCTCCAAAATAAAAATATATCCAGCGTTTTGACAAAAATATATAAGATGTGCTAAAATAAAGAGTAACCATTTTTAAACAGATCCAAGTTGGCAATCGCAGTATACAAATTGCAACAAATAATTTTAAGGAGGATAAAAAATGGCTTGCAAAATTACAATTGAGGATAACCCGATACCAGAAGAGAAAAGACTCAAAGTTGAAAATGGAGATGTTGTTGTTTTACCACTACATCTCAACAAAGAAGAAGCCATTAATATTCCGGATATATATAATCTTGAAGGATTTTATGTGGCAAGAGGAGTAACAATACTCTATGTTATGAATGGAGAAATATTTATTACTCCACATACTCAAAAGGCTGTTAAGTTACTAAAAGATGCAGGATTTCAACCTAGAGGAATATACTTTCCACTTTCTGATAAAAGTTCATATCCTAAAAAGTGTAAGGAAGAATGGAAAGCTCTGCTAGAAAAAGCAAAGTTTGAAATGTGAAATGTAAGCAGCAAAAGACCAGTTAACTGGTCTTTTTTGCTTTAACTAGAAAAATATGGTATAATTATAGTATATTAGTAAAAAGGCAAAATAAGCGAAAGTTTATGACGCAAAGCCATAGGTCTAAAAGCAAAAAAGCTTATGATAGCTAGGCTACACCAAAGAAATGAGGTGCTTTTTATGAATAAGAAAAAAATATTTAAAAAACTGGGAATCATCTTACTTGCAATAATTATCATAATTTTAATTCATACAGTTAGAAACATGATAATTATATCTAACACGCAAAAAAAACTATCAAATTATATTAATAGCAATAATTATCATATGAAAATAGTTTCATTTAATGAAGAACATAAACAAACAATTACTACTAATTATTATACAAAAGACAAAAAACAACTTATAATTATCGAAAGAAAAGACAATAATCGGTGAAATTACTAAATTATCAATGTATGATAGTGGAACAAGAATAGACACATTTACCGAAACTAAAGATTCTAAAACAGTTAAACTAAATAGTGCAAGTTCAATGGTGGGAGCCCAGATTATTGACGTTTTCCAAACAGATAATTTATGGCAAACATTTTTATATAGTATTCCAGCAAGAATAAAAACTGCTAAAATTGAAGAAAAAAATTGCTATGTTATAAAGAATTATCTAAGCCCATATTTGTTATACGGAACAAATAATACAGAATACTATATAGAAAAAGAAACTGGATTAGTAATAAAAACAATTATAGATGATACAACAGCAACTAGAGAATATGAATTTGACAATGTAGATGATCAAATATTTGTAGAACCAGATGTTAGTCAGTATACACTAAGAGAGGATTAGAAAACAAATCAAAAAAGAGAAGAATTCTATAAAAGGATTCTTCTCTTTAAAACTATTTTTCTAGCATTATAGTAACAGGTCCATCATTCAATAAATGCACTTTCATATCAGCACCAAAAATACCTGTCTGTACATTTATATTTCTATTTTTGCATTCTTTAATAATATACTCATACAATTCTTCTGCATAAGCTGGCTTAGCTGCTTCTAGAAAATCAGGCCTGTTTCCATGAGAAGTATTAGCATATAAAGTGAATTGTGAAACAAGTAAAAGTTCACCATTAACTTGATTAATATTTAAATTCATTTTATCATTTTCATCACAAAAAACTCTTAAATTTAATAATTTGTTAATTAAATAATCAGCATCATCAGTAGTATCTGTGTGAGTAATTCCAATTAAAACTAAATAACCTTTTCCTATTTTACCAGTAATGTTGTTATCAACCATAACATTGGCTTCTGAAACTCTTTGAACTAAAAATCTCATAGTATCCTCCTTGCACAAACTATTTTAGCATAGAAATAAATAACAAGCAAATAAAAATGTTGCAAAAATTCAAACTACTTGTAACACATAGCATTAGAGCTTTTTTTGAGTTGCTGACCAAAAAATATATCATATAATATAACTGCTGAAGTAATAAAAATACGAAACGACAATTAAATTTGAGTAACAAGTAGAAAAAATGAGTAACGTGTGGTATATTTTTCTTGAAGGACAAAGAGGTGTATCATTATGAGCAAAAACGGAATAATAAACATACTTTTGGTTGAAGACGACATACAAGACTGTAAAATTATTAAGGAGTATGCAGATACAAGAGATGATGTTAAATTAATAAAAATAGCAAATTCATCAAAGGAGGCAATTAAAGATATAAAAACTTATGTGCCAGATGCAATTATACTAGATATAGAATTAAACAATGGTGAAGGCTCTGGACTTCAAGTATTAGAACAAATAAAAGAACTAGATTTAGACATAAAACCAGTAATAGTTATAACAACAAATATATCTTCGAAAACGGTATATGCTTATGCACATAGCAATGGAGCAGATTTAATATTTCACAAACTAAAAGATGACTATTCGCCAGAATTAATAATAGAAAATATTTTATTACTTTGCAAAATAAACAGAACAGAAAAGTTAAACAAAAATATAAGCACAGAAACTGAAAGTGAGTTTAGAGACAAACTTTCAGACAGAATTAACAGAGAGCTAAATTTGATAGGAATTAGTTCACACCTAATAGGAAGAAAGTATATACATGATGCAATTATTTATATAATAGAAAATGATAAAGACAAAGAAAATGTATTTTTACATTTAGCAAAAGTATATAAGAAAGGAAATAGTACAATAGGACGTTCAATTCAAACAGCAATTGAACATGCGTGGAGAAAATCTTCAATAGAAGATTTACAAAAATATTATACAGCAGCGGTAAATTATAACACAGGAGTTCCAACTCCAACAGAATTAATTTACTACTATGTTGAAAAAATCAAGAAATCAATATAACTCAAATTTAATCAAATATTCTAAACCAAAATACTACTAAAAATTACAAAGTTTAGTAGTATTTTTTTATTGTACAAGAAAATCGACTTTTACCTGTGCCCCTAGGCACAACATTTTTCATTGTACAGTAAAGAAAGGTTACATATAAAATTCAATAGTGAAAGCGTATGCGACCTTTCTTATTAACATAGAACTATAGAAACAAAATAGAAGCAAAAACAAACAATATGTTAATAGAAAGGGGGATATGACTATGTGGTGGGAATTCTTAGAATATTTAAGAAAAATATTAGGTTAAACAAAAATTAACAAAAATCAGTCAAGAAAAGTGTTAATAAAAAACAAACTTTTCTTGACTGATTTTTTATTGTAAAATATAATTATTATTAAGATAAATTATATATACAGAAGGTAAAAAAATGAATAAGGAATTTTATGTAGTTTTAATAAGAACAATATTTTTTAATATATCTACAAGTTA
>OLXY01000957.1_pt1 | contig 11341 bp, 7 predicted proteins | sample 1644221 | NCBI WGS metagenome assembly OLXY01 (sample SAMEA103958121, study PRJEB25191) | human gut metagenome | reverse complement strand
AAGAAAGACTGGAAAGGAAGGAATACCGGCAGCAGGAAAATCAAGGCTATCAGAGTGAACCGTCCGGCAGTCTGATTGATACGTCCGCACTCGGTGCCATTGACATTTTCTCCGTACTCATGGAAGATGACCATACGCACGAGTACATCGATCCGGCCTTCCGCTTCGGACGCAGGAAAAAGAAGAAGCGCAGGCGCAAATTATAATATAATTAAGGTATAGAACAAAAAGTCGAATTTTAACAGTTACAATTATGCAGAATGAAGATGATTTAAGAGGTCTTGCCAAAGTCACGGACTTTATGCGGGCCGTCAGTTTTCTATTTTTGGCGATACACATCTATTGGTTTTGTTACGGCTGGCTACACGAAATGGGCTGGACGCTTGATATTGTGGACAGGATACTGTCCAATTTCCAGCGTACCACAGGACTGTTCTCGTCCCTTCTTTACACCAAACTGTTTTGTGTCCTCTTCCTCGGTCTGTCCTGCATGGGCAACCAGGGGGTAAAAAAGCATGAAATCACATGAAGGAAAATAATTATTGCGGCCATAGCGGGTGCCATACTCTTTTTCCTGAACTGGTGGTTACTATCTATCAATGCATCATCCGGTGTGTGTGCGATACTTTATATTACAACACTGACCGGCGGTTTCTTCTGCCTGCTGGCATCCGGTCTATGGATAAGCCGTCTGTTGAAGAACAATTTACTGGAGGACGTTTTCAATACCGAGAATGAATCGTTCATGCAGGAAACCCGCCTTATGGAAAACGAGTATTCCATTAACCTGCCGACCAAATTCTGGTACGGAAGAAAGGAATGGAAAGGCTGGATAAACGTGGTGAATCCTTTCCGGGCCAGCATGATTTTAGGTACACCGGGTAGCGGAAAATCGTATGCCGTGGTCAATAATTACATAAAGCAGGCAATAGAGAAGTCCTATGCTCTTTATATATACGACTTTAAATTTGATGACCTGTCGGTTATTGCCTATAACCACCTGATTAAGTACAGACACCGCTATAAGATACCGCCCAAGTTCTACGTGATAAATTTCGATAACCCACGCAAGAGCCATCGCTGTAACCCGCTGGCACCGGAACTGATGACGGATATTTCAGACGCGTATGAATCCAGTTATACCATCATGTTGAATCTGAATAAAAGTTGGGTGCAAAAGCAGGGGGACTTCTTTGTGGAATCCCCGATTGTATTGTTTACGGCGATAATCTGGTTTTTGAAGTTGTATGAAAACGGTAAGTATTGTACGTTCCCTCATGCGATAGAACTATTGAACAAAAGGTACGAGGATGTATTCACCATTCTGACAAGCTATCCCGAACTTGAGAACTATCTGAGTCCGTTCATTGACGCATGGAAAGGCGGAGCGAGCGAACAGCTCCAGGGCCAGATTGCAAGTGCTAAAATCCCGTTATCCAGACTGATAAGTCCGCAACTCTACTGGGTAATGTCCGGCAGTGACTTTACGCTGGATATTAATAATCCCAAAGAACCGAAAGTGTTATGTGTGGGCAACAATCCCGACAGAATTTCAATCTATGGGGCAGCATTGGGACTTTATAATTCGAGAATCGTTAAACTGATAAACAAGAAGAAGCAACTTAAAAGTTGTGTGATTATTGACGAATTACCCACGATTTTCTTTAAAGGTTTGGACAATCTGATTGCCACGGCACGAAGTAACAAAGTGGCGGTTGTGTTAGGTTTTCAGGACTTCAGCCAGTTGAAACGTGACTATGGTGACAAGGAGGCCGCCGTCATCATGTCAACTGTGGGCAATGTATTCAGCGGCCAGGTGGTGGGTGAAACGGCCAAAACATTGTCGGAAAGATTCGGGAAAATCCTGCAAAAGCGGGAGTCTATGAGTATCAACCGTAACGATACTTCCACTTCCATCAGCACACAACTGGACAGCCTGATACCTGCCAGCAAAATCAGTACACTTTCACAAGGTATGTTTGTCGGTGCCGTAGCAGACAACTTCGGAGAGACAATCGAGCAGAAGATTTTCCATGCGCAGATAGTAGTGGATAATGATGCGATACAGAAAGAGACAGCCGCCTATCAACCCATTCCTGAAATCAGCAGCTTTCTGGACGAGGACGGCAATGATACGATGGAGCAGCAGATACAGGCCAACTACCAGCAAATCAAACAGGATATTGTCGGACTGGTAGAGAACGAGCTGATCCGCATAGAGAATGACCCGGAACTCAGACATCTGTTAGGTGGTAATGAAGACACACAAGCATAAACATAGCCATTTGTCATAACAATATGTCTCCCACAGCATATTGCGGCAATCCCGGAAGCTGTGCAAACTGCACTTCTGTAGATTGCTGCAAAGAGCTGTTTTCAAGAAAAATAAAAGTTTGATAAACACATCTGAAAAATTAGAGGTAGTGTAAAATAAACACGTAACGAAGTAGCAGAAAAATGTAAAGCGTAGTGAACTAACTGAAAAAGTCTTCGTTACGCTATATTTTTCTCTATAATGAAAATCAAGAAAGGATAGAATATAGACTAACGTGGCAAAAGAGTAATGGTAAGAATTTCTTAGAAAACCGATGTATTTCACCGTTTGGCATAATATGTCATAACTGTCGATAACTCACTATAAATTAATTTTGTAACCAATAGAAAGTGAGTTATGAGAAATACATTTAAGGTCTTATTCTACGTGAAGAAAGGCAGTGAGAAACCCAATGGAACCTGCCTTTGATGTGCCGCCTTACGGTGGACGGAGAGATTAAACAGTTCAGTTGCAAGATGGACGTTCCCCTGCGGTTGTGGAACGTGAAGAACAACCGTGCTTCGGGAAAGAGTGTCGAAGCGCAGCGAATCAACCATGCCGTTGACAAAATCCGCGTTGAGGTGAACCACCGTTATCAGGAACTGATGCAGACGGACGGCTATGTCACTGCCGCAAAGCTGAAAGATGCCTATCTCGCTATCGGTGTCAAACAGGAAACCTTGTTGAAGTTGTTTGAGCAGCACAACAGTGAGTTTGCCAAGAAAGTCGGACACAGCAGGGCAAAGGGAACATTCCAACGCTATGTGACCGTTTGCAAACATATCCGTGAGTTCCTGCCACATACCTACAAGCGTGAGGATATTCCGCTGAAAGAGTTAAACCTCTCGTTCATCAACGACTTCAAGTATTTCCTGCGTACAGAAAAAAGATGCCGCACCAATACCATTTGGGGCTATATGATTGTGTTGAAACATATTATCTCTATAGCGAGAAATGACGGGCGTTTGCCGTTCAATCCCTTTGCCGGATATATTAATTCTCCCGAAAGCGTGGACAGAGGATATGTTACTAAAGAGGAAATAAATGTGATGATGAATACTGAGATGCCTGACAAAACCCACGAACTTGTCCGAGACCTGTTCATATTTTCCACCTTTACGGGATTGGCATATTCCGATGTCAAAAACCTCACGGAAGACAATCTGCAAACATTCTTTAACGGCAACTTGTGGATTATAACCCGAAGAAAGAAAACCAACACAGAATCCAATATCCGTTATTGGATGTTCCACGAAAGATAATAGAGAAGTATAAAGGAATGACAAAGAATAACAAAGTGTTTCCAATGCCGAGCAACACGACTTGCAACAAGAAGTTGAAAACCATTGCCGAGTTGTGCGGAATAAAAGCCCATTTAACCTATCATGTAGCAAGGCACTCGGCAGCGACTACCGTGCTGCTATCCAACGGAGTACCCATTGAAACCGTCAGCCGATTATTGGGACATACCAACATAAAGACTACTCAAATCTACGCCAAGATAACGGCTCAGAAGATTAGTCAGGATATGGAAACCCTGTCGCACAAGTTGGAGGATATGGAAAAGAACATCTGCAAGACGATACAATAATGACCGTCAGTCGCATATTTCCTCGCTCGTCCTTTGAAGTTAGTACAGACTCTATTGAAAGCGAAAAGGTCAGGCGGCTTTGCCGTTTCGGGCTGAATACGCTCTGAAAGAGGAAGATTCAGCCCGAAACACTTTTCCCTTTCACGTCTGTACAATGGACGATGACGGCTATGGAAACAAACGACTGACGGAAAAGAATCGTCAAAAAAACAAGAATCTGACCTAAATGGCTAATACAGCCTATTCAAATTTCATTCAAAATATAAGAAACGCCATTTTTATAAGACAACAGAAAATGGTGGCAAACGGGAAACTGCACTCCCTCCTGAAAATAATCTTTTTATCTTGCTGGTGTTTTTTGGAATACCGAGTTCGCTTTGCTGGGATATCGCATTTTACCCAAAGGGAAGGTGCTGCCCGTTTCTGTAATTCTGTTGACCACTTTATTATCTTGATAGATTAGTGACCAACCGACCATGACACTAGCCAACAATTGGGCAAACCAACCAACCGATCATTGTTTGTTGGATGCATCAGATAATATAACCAATATCAAACAAGCATTATATCAAAAAAAATTCGTCTATTTTCAATTGTAATTTCGATGCTTAAATTTTATGTTCAAGCGAACATAGGAACATAGCAAGTTGTGTTTTGGGGCACCCGAAATATTTCTGGCGTCCCAAAACTACTTACTAAAATATTTCCTTCCAAAGTCGGGAAATAACGATGAAAATAGATGCGAAAGCATAGCATACGGTTCAAATAAAATTTGTAACTTTGCCAAATAATGTCAAGACGCAAAAAGGTAAGGTTATGTTTTCGGAACACATTAAAGAACTTCGCATCCAGAATCAGATGCCACAGAGACAATTAGCGGCAGCTTTAGATATTGATACTGCAACTTATTGCAAAATAGAAAAAGGAGAGAGAAGAGCCAAAAGAGAACAAGTTTCTATTTTATCCAAACTGTTTAATGTTAACACGGAGCAGTTGTTGATTTTATGGCTCGCTGATCAAGTATCAGCGGTAGTATCAAGCGAACAGAGAATCGCTCCTCAAGCTTTATCTCTTGTCGTTGAGACATTAAAACAAGATATATAATATGGCTAAAGTAAAATATGAAATGGTTGACCCTGATTTGGCTTCTGCTATATTAGCAGAAGCTAAGTCCATTTACGGTCTTAAAACTTACATCAGTCTGTTTAGCAGTGCCGGTGTGGGATGTTATGGCTTTAAAGAAGAGGGGTTTTACTGCATAGCGACAGTAGAGTTATTGGAGCGAAGACTGAAAATACAGTCTTATAATCATAAGTGCGTATATAAGAGCGGTTATATCTGTGGGGATATGACATTGCAAGAAACTAAAGATAAGGTTTCCAAAGAACTTGCCCTTTGGAAAAGAGGGTATAATATTACAGATTTAGATGTTCTCATTGCTACCCCACCATGTCAAGGGATGTCGGTTGCCAATCATAAAAAGAAAGACGAATTAAAGCGAAATTCTTTAGTCGTTGAATCTATCAAAATGACCATGCATATCAAGCCTAAATTCTTTATTTATGAGAATGTTCGTGCTTTCTTGAATTCTGTGTGCACCGATATTGATGGTCAAGATATAACTATAAAAGAAGCGATCGACAAGAATCTTTCAGGAGACTATAACATATCGTATCAGGTTCTCAATTTTAAAGATTATGGGAATCCATCAAGTCGTACTCGTACTCTCGTTATCGGCGTAAGAAAAGATATGAAAGAAATTACGCCGTTTGACTTATATCCAGATAAACAACCAGAAAGAACTTTGCGTCAAGTTATAGGGCATCTTCCGTCTTTGAAGAAAATGGGAGAAATATCAGCTAACGATATTTATCATAATTTCAGAAAATATTCGCCACACATGGAGGCTTGGATTGCTGATATTAAAGAGGGACAATCTGCGTTTGACAATACGGACATATCAAAAATTCCGCATACAATCAAAAATGGTGTCGTTGTATATAATGCTCAAAAAAACGGTGATAAATATACTCGTCAGTACTGGGATAAGGTTGCGCCATGCATTCATACACGCAATGATATTATGGCGAGCCAAAATACAGTGCATCCGACGGACAATAGAGTATTCAGCATTCGTGAGGTAATGCTGATGATGTCTGTACCACCTTCTTTTGCATGGACTGACATTCCTTTTAAGGAGTTAAATGCTTTTTCAGAAAAGCAAAAACAAGACTTCCTTAAAAGGGAAGAAATGAACATTAGACAAAATTTGGGAGAGGCTGTACCAACAGTCATTTTTCAGCAGATTGCTCATAAAATTCGCACTGTTCTAAGTAAACCGATAACATCAGAGCAAGACATAAAATCTCTTATTGATAGAAAAAAACTAACTACACCAGCCTGCTTATTGAAGTATATCAAAACGGCTGCCCATCGTGGTTTTGCAGATTTGTCTAAAATTGCAGAACTGGCAAACGCACAAAGAGAAGACAATGCAGCCTATTACACAAGACAGGATATTTGTTTCTCTATTGTTAAAAAATTGCCGGAAGCGAAAGAATATACAGAACTGAATATATTGGAGCCTTCGGTCGGAGTTGGTAATTTTTTACCTACCTTGATTCAAAAGTATTCAGGTGTTCCTGTGGTAAATATTGATGTTGTGGATATTGATGCTGTAAGCATTGATATTTTGAAAGAATTGGTAAACAAGATAAATGTCCCCGACAATGTGCATATCAATTATATTAATGCCGATTTCTTGTTGTATGAATTCGGTAAGCAGTATGATATTGTAGTAGGTAACCCCCCGTATAAAAAGCTGACTAAAGAAAAAGAATTGCTATCCAAGTATAAATCGAATATCTATAATAAAGACACTAATAATATATTCTCATTTTTCATAGAAAAAGCAATGAGAATAGGAAATGTCGTATCATTGATTGTACCTAAAAGCCTAATCAATGCTCCTGAATTCAATTTGACCCGTTCATTGATGAAAGAAAAGAGAGTGTCGCATATTATAGATTTTGGAGAGAAAGGATTTAAAGGAGTTAAGATTGAGACTATCTGCTTTATTCTTGACACACATAAAAAACCAAGCAATACGATTGTCGAATCTTACATAACAAGTACTGTATCAGCTCACGAACAGAAATATTTAATGGATGACAAATTTCCGTATTGGCTAATCTATCGAAATAATGAGTTCGATGAAGTGGCAGACAAGATGGATTTCAATGTGTTCAGAGCATATAGAGACAGAGTGATTACCAAATCAATAACAAAGAGTAGTGGAAAAATAAGGGTGCTAAAATCAAGAAATATAGGAAACAACGAAATTATCAATATCCCTGAATATGACAGCTATATTGATGATGTTAATGGTTTAGATGTTGCAAAATACCTAAATCAGACAAATTGTATTCTATTGCCTAACCTAACATATAACCCACGTGCTTGCTTCTTGCCAAACGGATGTATAGCAGATGGTTCTGTCGCAATTCTTACATTGGTGAATGGCAATGATGTTGTTTCTAAAGACGATTTAGCATTTTACGCTACAGATAACTTTACGCGATTTTATGCGATTGCACGTAATTTGGGAACGCGCTCTCTCAATATAGACAATAATTCTGTTTTCTTTTTTGGAAAACTTAAATCTCAACGAGTATGAGAAATGTTATAAATGAATATCTTAGCCAATTCGACTTGGATATACGAAAGTCTCATGACGCAAGATATGTAGATCAGAAGTGTACTCCCGATATTGTATGCTTTATGGCTGATTGTGTTATGAATATGGTCGCCACTAAACCTGTTTTCGTAATCAATGATGTATGGGGTACTCAGTATTTTATCCAAAATTCCAGAGTGATATTCAATAAGCCTTGGGCTAACGACAAGAAAGCATATAATGAATACAACAAAGTCCTTTCGCAGCCACTCAAGTTGTTAGCTTATGCTCACATTTTGAATGTTGAAACAGTAAACGGTTCGCTTACATTCTCTGTCGCCAACGAGGATTTATTGGATTATATTTCAAGAAAAGACCGTAACGCATATAACTTCTTATATTGTTACTTTGTGAAAGTTCTGTCCGATAGTGGCTTCATGAAATATTTTGAAGAATATGCAGAAGATAGCATTAATAATCCAATTGCGGCAAGAGATAAAATTTATGACAGGTATTTCAGATTAATAAATGGAAATACTCCGTCCCATTCTCGATTGGATATTAGGCGTATGTTTCATAAGGTTTTCAATGTGTACGCAGCCGAACATCATCTGTATGGCAGCAATGGTAAGATTACATATTACTCTGATTTAATGTACAACAAAAAGAATTGGCGTGATATGGACAAGGATAAGACCGTAACACGTCAGGAGGCTATAACAGCAGAAAAGAAAGAAAAGCAAGAGGCAATAAATACATATTATGTTCAGAAAGCAATCGCTTTGATTCGTAAAATCCAAAAAGTCAGCGAGGTTAATGATAGCTGGGGTAATGGAGAAGCTACGCAGGTTCATCATATATTTCCAAAATCACAATTTCCACAGATTGCTCATTATGTTGAAAATCTGATATTACTGACTGCGACCCAGCACAATACAAAAGCGCATCCAAACAACAAGACTCAGCAGATAAATAAAGACTATCAATTAGTTTGCTTGTTGGCTAAAGCTGATACAATTGAAAGTTCATTACGACTCGTTGGAGATAAATATTACCGAAAGGAATCATTCGTATATGTGATAAATACAGGATTAGCGACTGATTTTAGCACTAGTCTGACTTTCAATGAAATAAAAACAAAATTAGTGCACATATACAATGCTGCGTAACAATTGTTGATAGGAAATGATATGGCAGACGGTAAAATAAAAGTAAATATTGAGTGTCAGCAGATTGCTCCATTAGAAAAATTGCAAAGAGAAATTCATCTTGGTTCATTGAAGATGGGGATTTTTGCAAACAATGGTTGTGGAAAAACATTCATAAGTAGATTATTCCGACTTATAGACCATTCTAATCAGGCTTTAAGTTTGGATGAGAATGGTTATAGCCCTACTGATTCTTTAATTAGGTTTGGCTGTAACTTTGGACATTTTGCTTTTAAAATTACCAACAAAGAGGGAGATATAGTTGAAGATATATCATTTGATATTAAAGAAAAGAGTATTCCAACTCTGCCAAATTCTCATTATTTATATCATGTATTCAATCAAGATTATGTTGAAGAAAATATCCGGGTGCTAAATTATGAAAAAGATTCAGATATTCAGGGATACATTTTAGGAAAAGCAAACATTGATTTGACTGATGATGAAAACAAATTGAAGAAAATTCAGGAGGAAGGGATTATATTGAGGAGTCAAATTGAAAAAAACATTCAAACCTATCTGACAAAAAATATTGATTCAATTAGAGATATAAAACGATTACAAGAGTATAAAGATTTATTAAACATAGAGGCGATCTTAAGCTCTATCAATCAAGAAAAGTGTAGTTGTTCGAAAACTGTTGATAATTTGCTTGCTGATTACAATAAGGTTAAATCTACACCAGAGAATCTTGACGATATATTATTGATAGACAATGTGTCTATTGATGTCAACTTTATGCAAACAATAGTAAGTGATTTAGATAAACAATATAATCTCAGTTCGTTTTCGGGTGAATTCAAGGCTAAAATCAAAAGTAAACAACATTTCATAGAAGAGGGTGTCAGGCTATTTAAGGGCAACCGTTGCCCTTTTTGTGAGCAAGAATTAGCTAATGATTCTCTAGCATTGATTGATAGATACACACAGTTTTTGACTGATTCAGAATCCCAAACGATAAAACTATTTCAGGATTATAGCAAACAATTACAAAATTATATTTCTTTATTGTTGAATATCGAAAATACGTTAAGCCAAAGAGCGAATTTGTACAATGAATATAAGACTAAATATATTCCTGCATTAGAAAACGATAATTTTGAAAGCGTTGCTATCATTACGTCAATTAAAGATAGCATTCAGCTCCTGATAGAAGCCATTTGCAAAAAAATTGAGGCTATAAACATTTCGATTAAAGTTAGTGATGATGTCATAGAAAATATTGAGAAATACATAATGACATTAAATCGTCTGATTGAAAGTAATAATAAGAAGATACAAACTATCAATCAAAAGAAAAATAAAATTGGAGAGGAAAATAAAAATATAAGAAAAGCCATATGTAAATCGGCTTACGCATATTTAGTTGAACTATGCAATAAGGATGTCCTAAAAATTTACGAATTAAGAAAAGAGTATAAAGAGCTGAATGAGGATATCTCTAAAAGAAAAGAGGCTGAAAAAGTTAGTAAAAAGAAAAAAGTATATGAAACCATAAAGGATGTACTTGACTATTTCTTTTCTGGAAAATATACTTTGAGTGAGAATGATTTTCATCTAATTCTTAATAGTACAACATTAAATAAAGGACAAGTCAAACGAGTTCTTAGTGAGGGTGAAAAAAACATTATTGCATTCGCCTATTATTTGGGAGATGCACACTTAAAAATAGAAAAAGAAGATGACTATAAGAACTTGTTTTTTGTGATAGATGATCCGATATCAAGCATGGATTTCACATATGTTTATACTATGAGTGGAGTGATTCGCGATATAAAACAAATACTTAAAAAAATTGATAGGGAAAAATTTATTATTTTGACACATAATAATGATTTTATGAGGATATTATGTGCAAATAATATCGTAGAGAAGAAGTTATTACTACGTAATAGCGAACTTGTTGATCTTAATGAAAATTTCACGGTACCATATATAAGTCACCTGATAGATGTTTATAAAATTGCGCGTAAAGGAGAAAAAGCGAATCATACTACAGCAAACTCTATAAGGCATATAATAGAAACTTTAACGAAGTTTCAAAATATAGAGGTCTCAAATGATAGTATTGCAGAATACATAAAGGATAACATACCCAGCGATAAGAAATCATATACATTTATTAATGACTTATCTCATGGTGGATGGAGAAACGAACAAACACCTCTAACAGATGAAGATTATAAAGAAGTATGTGAAACAATTATAACTCACATTGAAACGTTGTTTCCAAAACAAATAAAATACTGTGAGAAGTTTTAGTCATACGCTTGTATTCATTGGAAATAAATTTCTAAATTTGCACCTAAGTAGAGTCATTTGACAGTAAAAACACCACAAAACGCTGAAAATCGCACGGTTGCCAAGGGACATTCATTAAATAGGGATATTCAATAAATGTCCCTAAATATTACAAAATCAGCCAACTAATTCATACACAAAACATTGCGAATTAGTTGGCTTTTTTGTATCTTTAGGTATTCCCCCGAAAATAAGGTTTGACGGCCAAAACGGGGGAAATATCCAAACTAATAAGATATGGCAAAGATAGT
>OLXY01000953.1_pt1 | contig 11365 bp, 9 predicted proteins | sample 1644221 | NCBI WGS metagenome assembly OLXY01 (sample SAMEA103958121, study PRJEB25191) | human gut metagenome | reverse complement strand
CTACTTTTGTCACTGTTGACAAAAGTAGGTCGCTCCGGAGAGCGAAACACTCCAAAGGAGAACCCCTATGCCTCAATTCAAAGTCCATTCCGAATACTCCCCCGCGGGCGACCAGCCTCAGGCCATCGAAAAGCTGGCCCAGGGCGTGGATCTGGGCCTGCGGGAACAGGTGCTCAAGGGCGTCACCGGCTCCGGCAAGACCTACACCATGGCCAAGGTCATCGAGCAGGTGCAGCGCCCCACGCTGGTGCTGGCCCACAACAAGACGCTGGCCGCCCAGCTGTGCGAGGAGTTCCGGGAGTTCTTCCCGGAAAACGCCGTGGAGTACTTTGTCTCCTACTACGACTACTACCAGCCGGAGGCCTATATCCCCCACACCGACACCTATATTGAGAAGGACGCCTCTACCAATGAGGAGATCGACCGCCTGCGGCTCAGCGCCACCTGCGCCCTGCTGGAGCGGCGTGACGTGATCGTGGTGTCCTCCGTCAGCTGCATCTACGGTCTGGGCGAGCCGGACGACTTCGCCCGCATGATGATCTCCCTGCGCACCGGCATGACCATGGATCGGGACGAGCTGCTGCGCCGTCTGGTGGAGGACCGGTACGAGCGCAACGACGTGGTCTTCCAGCGCAACGTGTTCCGCGTCCGGGGCGACACGGTGGAGCTGTACCCCGCCTACTATAAAGACCGGGCCATCCGCGTGGAGTTCTTCGGTGATGAGATCGACCGCATCACCGAGTTCCACCCCGTCACCGGCGCTGCCATGAAGACCCTGAACCACGTGGCCATCTATCCCGCCAGCCACTACGTGACCCCCAAGGACAAGATGGACGCCGCCATGGCCCAGATCAAAAAGGAGCTGGCGGAGCGGCTGCAATTCTTCGAGGAAAACAACATGCTGGTGGAGGCCCAGCGTCTGCGCCAGCGGACGGAATACGACATGGAGATGATGACCGAGCTGGGCTACTGCTCCGGCATCGAGAACTACTCCCGCATCATCTCCCAGCGGCCCGCCGGGTCGCCGCCCATGACGCTGCTGGACTTCTTCCCCGACGACTTCCTGCTGTTCGTGGACGAGAGCCACGTAACGCTGCCCCAGGTACGTGCCATGTACAACGGCGACCGTGCCCGCAAGGAGAGTCTGGTGCGCTACGGCTTCCGCCTGCCCTGCGCTTTCGATAACCGCCCTCTGAAATTTGAGGAGTTCGAGGAGCGCTTCCATCAGGCCATCTACGTCTCCGCCACCCCCGGCGAATACGAGCGGCAGCACGCCGACCAGGTGGTGGAGCAGGTGATCCGCCCCACAGGACTGTTAGACCCCCGCATCGAGCTGCGGCCCGTGGTAGGCCAGATCGACGACCTGTCCGCCGAGATCCGCGCCCGTGCGGAGCGGAACGAGCGTGTGCTGGTGACCACCCTCACCAAGCGGATGGCGGAGGATTTGACCGCCCACTTCCGTCAAAACGGCATCCGGGTGCGGTACATGCATTCCGACGTGGCGGCGCTGGAGCGGATGGAGATCATCCGCGACCTGCGACTGGGCGAGTTCGATGTGCTGGTGGGCATCAACCTGCTGCGTGAGGGCCTCGATCTGCCGGAGGTCAGTCTGGTAGCCATACTGGACGCGGACAAGGAGGGCTTTCTCCGCAGCGAGACCAGCCTGATCCAGACCATTGGCCGCGCCGCCCGCAACGCCGAGGGTCTGGTGATCCTCTACGCCGACACGGTGACGCCCTCCATGCGGGCCGCCATGGACGAGACGGAGCGCCGCCGGAAATTACAGGACGCCTTCAACAAGGCCCACGGCATCACGCCCCGCACCATCCGCAAGAGCGTGCGGGAGATGGTGGAGATCAGCCATAGCGCCGAGGAGGCGTCCCAGCTCTCCAAGAAGAAGCTCAGCGACCGGGAGCGGGCCGAGACCATCGCCCGTCTGGAAAAGGAAATGAAGGCCGCCAGCAAAATGCTGGAATTCGAGTACGCCGCGCTGCTGCGTGACCAGATCATCCAACTGCGAGGCGGCAAATGATGCCCAGCCCGGAAGAATTCCACCGGGACATCCGGGCGGCCAAGCGCTTCGGACTGGCGCAGGGGCTGCTGCTTCTGCCGTCCCTGTTCAGCCTTATGCTGGCTATCGCCTTTGCCGTGGACGGCAGTTGGCGGGAAACCGCCATGGCAGTCGGTGTCTGTGTGCTTCTTGCCGGTGTGCTGGTCTGCCTTGAATGCAAGGAAAAACGTTTGCGCCGGGAGTCGACCCAATACTACACCTTCCCCCTTCCTCGGGCTTTCGACTACGAGACAGTCTGCACCGCCATAGAGACCGCGTCGGGCGTTCAATGGACGTACCTCTGCGATGAGACCGCCCGGATCTGCCGGATCGAGGGCGTGTTTTCGTGGCGGGTGGCGCTGCTGCATCAGCCGGAGTTCTCCGCGCCCGCCTGCAAGGCCCAGCGTGACCGGGCCAACCGGGCCGCCAACCGCGCCCATCCGTCAAAGCAGGAGGGCCTGCAGTGGGAGATCGCGTCCAGAGCCCGTATCAACCTTGTGGTGTGCGACGCCGTGAACGACGCGCTTTCCCGCTATATCGGCGCCCACACTCAGCGCATGCTGTCGCGCAATGAGTGTCATCAACATGGCGGTGGTGGGCGATCGTCTGCTGCTGCCGCCTGTCCGCGGCGCGGATGTGGATTTCCCCTCACTGAACCGTTATTCCTGCAGCGCCGATCTCATCTGGTCGCTGCTGCGTCAAAATTCACCTGAACCGAGAAACGAACCATGAAAAAGACCATCTCCTATCTGTACGTCATTCTGGGCGCGGCCTGCTGGGGCTTCATCGGCCTGTTTAACCGCATGCTGGGCGAGGCGGGCGTGTCCGTCTGGAACCGCGTGTTCATCCGCAACTTCATCAGCCTTGTGCTGCTGACGGTGGTGTTCGCCCTGTTCCACCGGCAGGTGTTCCGTATCAGGCTGAAGCATCTGCCCATCTTTCTGGCAGCGGGCCTGATCAGCGTGCTATGTCTGGCCATCACCTACTTCAACTGCCAGATGCACTGCTCCCTGGCGGTGGCGGGTATCCTGCTGTATCTGGCCCCATCCTTCGTGGTGCTGATGAGCGCCTTGCTGTGGAAGGCGCCCCTGACAAAGCGGAAGCTTCTGGCGCTGGCGCTGTCCTTCGCGGGCTGTGCGCTGGTCAGCGGCATCGTGGGCGGCGACACCTCCGTGTCCGCCGTAGGCCTGCTGCTGGGCGTAGGCGCGGGCTTCTGCTACGCCACCTATACCATCTTCGCCCACTATGGCCTTGCCCATTACGACAGCTACACCATGATCTACTGGACGTTCCTGGTGGCGGGCATCGGCTCGCTGTTTTTCCTGAATCCCACGGAGCTGGCCGCCGCCATGCCCGACAGCCGCCTATGGTTGGGTACGGCGGGTCTGGTGGTCATCGCCACGGTGCTGCCCTACATCTTCTACACCAAGGGCCTTGAAGGCGTGGAGAGCGGTAAGGCCTCCATCATCGCCAACGTAGAGCCGGTGGTGGCGGCGCTGACCGGCGTGGTGTTCTTCCACGAAACACTCAGTATCTGGACACTGCTGGGCGTTGCCTGCGTGCTGGGCGGCGTGATCCTGCTGGCAAAAGGAGACGACACATGCAAAGAATCCCATTCCTCAACGGCTTCCACCTGAAGCTCATTGCCATCTGCACCATGTTCGTCGACCATCTGGGCCACACGCTGTTTCCCGGCGATTTGTGGCTGCGGTGCGTGGGACGGGTGGCCTTCCCCATCTTCTGCTTTCTGATCGCCGAGGGCTGCGTGTACACCCACGACCGGAGGAAGTACGCCCTGCGGCTGCTGGCGTTCGCCCTGCTGTCGGAGATCCCCTTTAACCTGATGAACAGCGGCGCGGTGTGGGACAGCTATCACCAGAACGTGCTGTGGACGCTGCTGACAGGAGCGCTGGTGTGCTGGCTGCTGGACTGGGCGCTGAAAAACCGTAGGGCGTTGGCCTTTGTGCTGACGGCCTTGGTCATGGCAGCCGCCTTCTTCCTGCTGGAGCGTCTCAACACCGACTACGGCGGCTGGGGCATGCTGCTGGTGGTCATGTTCTACGGTGTCCACCGTGCTCCCGGCGGAGCGGTCAGCAAGATGATCGCCCAGCTTTTCGGACTGACGTTTTTTAGTCTGGCCGCTATGGGCGGCTATGTGTCCATCGAGCTTTGGTCGCTGGCGGCGCTGGTGCCCATCTGGCTGTATAACGGCCAGCGAGGCTTTTCCCCCAAGGCGGTGCAGTACGGCTTTTACGCCTTTTACCCCGTCCATATTCTCGTTTTGTCCCTGATCGCGATGTATCGATATTAACAATAACAAGGAGGCTGTCCCTATGGCAAAGAACAAGGAAGAAAAAACCAACGTCATGCGGACGCTGGAACAGAAGAAGATCCCCTATACCGCCTTTTCCTACGACCCCGACGGGCCCATCGACGGTGTGTCGGTGGCGGCGGAGGTGGGGCTGGATGCCGCCGGCGTGTTCAAAACGCTGGTGACAAAGGGCGCCAGCGGGGCATACTATGTATTCGATATTCCCGTGGCGGAAAATCTGGATTTGAAGAAGGCTGCCAAGGCGGTGGGGGAGAAGTCCATCGCCATGCTGCCCCAGAAGGAACTGCTGCCCCTGACGGGCTATGTCCACGGCGGCTGCTCCCCCGTGGGCATGAAGAAGCAGTTCCCCACCGTGTTTCACGAGACGGTGAACGAGCTTGACCTGATCGCCGTCTCCGCCGGAAAGATCGGCCATCAGGTGCAGGTGAAGCCCGCCGACCTGCTGAATCTCCTCCGGGCGAAAACAGCGGATGTGATCGTATAGGAGAGTTTCGCGCTTCCGAGCGACGGAGAGTTTCGTGGCTCCGGCCACGAGGTACTTTTGCCGCTATTGGCAAAAGTAGGTCGCGCCGGAGCGCGAAATATTTCAAACACATATTGACATTAAAAATTGATTTTACTACACTTATCTGCAACAAATTGATGCAGAATCGAGGAATACCATGCAAAAGGAAATTTTCATCAAAGGCGCGCGGGAGAATAACCTGAAGAACATCGACGTGACCATCCCCCGCGATAAGCTGGTGGTGCTGACGGGCCTGTCCGGCAGCGGCAAAAGCTCTCTGGCCTTCGACACCATTTATGCTGAGGGCCAGCGCCGGTATGTGGAGAGCCTGTCCTCCTACGCCCGGATGTTTCTGGGCCAGATGGACAAGCCCGACGTGGACTATATCGACGGCCTGTCTCCCGCCATTTCCATCGACCAGAAAACCACCAGCAAGAACCCCCGCTCCACTGTGGGCACGGTGACGGAGATCTATGACTACCTGCGGCTTCTGTGGGCGCGGGTCGGCGTGCCCCACTGCCCCAAGTGCGGCAAGGAAATTCGCCAGCAGACCATCGATCAGATTATCGACCAGATCATGGCGCTGCCGGAGGGCACCCGTATTCAGGTAATGTCCCCGGTGGTCCGTGGCCGCAAGGGTGAGCACACCAAGGTGCTGGAGGAGGCCCGGCGCGGCGGCTTTGTCCGCGCCCGCATCGACGGCGAAATGCACGAGCTGGATGAAGAGATCAAGCTGGTCAAGAACAACAAGCATCAGATCGACATTGTGGTGGATCGCCTGATCGTCCGCCCTGACATCGCCACCCGCCTGACCGACAGCGTGGAGACCGCCTCCAACCTGTCCGGCGGCCTTGTGACGGTGAATCTGCTGCGGGAGGGACAGGACTTGTCCTTCTCCCAGAACTACGCCTGTGAGGACTGCGGCGTGTCCATCGAGGAGTTGGCGCCCCGTCTGTTCTCCCTCAACAGTCCCTTCGGCGCATGCCCCACCTGCACCGGCCTTGGCATGCAGCTGAAGGTGGACCCCACGCTGGTGATCCCTGACGAGAGCAAGTCCATTCTGGACGGCGCGGTGGTGGCCACCGGCTGGAACTCCATCCGCTCCGACGGCATCTCCCGCATGTACTTCGATGCCCTCAGCAAACGCTACAATTTTTCCCTCCGCACCCCCTACGCCCAGCTGTCCCGCGAGGTGAAGGATATCATCCTTTACGGCACCAAGGGCGAAAAGCTGACGCTGGAATACGACCAGCCCCGGGGCAAGGGAACGCTGCATCAGGCCTTCGAGGGCATCGCCAACAATCTGGAGCGCCGGTATGTGGAGACCCAGTCCGACGCCAGCAAGAAGGAGATCGAATCCTTCATGACCGCCTGCCCTTGTCCTACCTGTCAGGGCAGGCGGCTGCGGCCGGAGGCGCTGGCCGTCACTGTGGGCGGCCTGTCCATCCACGACGCCACCGCCATGCCGGTGGACGACGAGATCGCGTTTTTCGACGGCCTGACCCTGACGGGCAATCAGCAGATGATCGCCGCCCAGATTCTGAAGGAGATCGGCTCCCGTCTGCGGTTTTTGCAGTCGGTGGGACTCAGCTATCTGACCCTCAGCCGCTCCTCCGGTACCCTGTCCGGCGGCGAGAGCCAGCGTATCCGTCTGGCTACCCAGATCGGCAGCAGTCTCATGGGCGTGCTGTATATTCTGGACGAGCCCTCCATCGGCCTGCACCAGCGGGACAACGACAAGCTGCTGGATACCCTGCGGCGGCTCCGGGATCTGGGCAACACCCTCATCGTGGTGGAGCATGACGAGGACACCATGCGTGCCGCCGACTGGCTCATCGATATCGGCCCCGGCGCAGGCGCGCTGGGCGGACAGGTGGTGTCCGCCGGAACGCCGCAGCAGGTGATGGCCGACCCCAACAGCCTGACGGGCCAGTATCTCAGCGGCAAGAAGCGTATTGAGGTGCCCGCCCACCGCCGCCCCGGCAACGGCAAATGGCTGACGGTGCGGGGCTCGAAAGAAAATAACCTGAAAAACATCGACGTGTCCGTGCCGCTGGGCACGCTGACCTGCGTCACCGGCGTGTCCGGCAGCGGCAAAAGCTCGCTGGTCAACGAGATCATCTTCAAGCGGCTGGGCGCTGACCTGAACCGCATGAAGGCCCACCCCGGCAGGCACGACGCCATCGAGGGCGAGGAGCATCTGGACAAGGTCATCAACATCGACCAGAGTCCCATCGGCCGCACGCCCCGCTCCAACCCCGCCACGTATACCAACCTGTTCAACGATATCCGCGACCTGTTCGCCTCGCTGCCTGACGCCAAGGCAAGGGGCTACGGCCCCGGCCGGTTCTCCTTCAACACCAAGGGCGGCCGGTGCGAGGCCTGCTGCGGCGACGGCGTGCTGAAGATCGAGATGCACTTCCTGGCGGACGTGTACGTCCCCTGCGAGGTGTGCCACGGCAAGCGCTACAACCGGGAGACGCTGGAGGTGCGCTACAAGGGCAAGTCCATTGCCGACGTGCTGGAAATGACGGTGGACGAAGCGCTGCCCTTCTTCTCCGCCCTGCCCAAGATCGCCGCCCGGCTGCAAACCCTACAGGACGTGGGGCTGGGCTACGTGAAGCTGGGCCAGTCCTCCACCACCCTGTCCGGCGGCGAAGCCCAGCGTGTCAAGCTGGCCACGGAGCTTTCCAAGCGCTCCACCGGCCGCACCATCTATATTCTGGACGAGCCCACCACCGGCCTGCATGCCGACGACGTGAAGAAGCTGCTGGCGGTTTTGCAGCGGCTGGTGGAGGCGGGCAACACCGTGCTGGTAATCGAGCACAATCTGGACGTGATCAAATGCGCCGACTATCTCATCGATCTGGGCCCGGAGGGCGGTATCGGCGGCGGCACGGTGGTGGCCACCGGGACGCCGGAGCAGGTGGCGGACACACCCGCCTCCTACACGGGCCAATATCTGAAAAAGCTGCTGGCGCGGTAAGTCACACCTCCGCACCTCCTCTGCATAGGATAGCTTGGGGGAGGGAGCGGCATGGAGCTTTTTCGGGACGGCGTGGCCGCGTTTCTGGAGGCCGTCGGCATCGCAGCGGTCTTATGGGTGCTTTTCGACTGGTTTATGTACCCCAAAAGGGCCGTTAATGTACCCGTTCAGGTGCCTTTATCCGGCGACGCGGAGGAGCTTGAGCCGCTTTTGCGGCGGCTGGCGGGATTAACCGTCGTCCTGCTGGACGAGGGACTTTCTGACGAGGGACGGCGCAAAGCGGAACAGGCCGCGCGGCGCGATCCCAACATTACACTGAAGAAACGGGGGGAGACCCATGGGGGAACGCAGTACCATTGAGGGCACTGTGGAAAACGTGGTGTTCCAGAACGAGGAAAACGGCTATACGGTGCTGAGCCTGCTGACCGATCAGGGCGAGGTGGTGACGGTGGTGGGCTGCATTCCCTTTGCCGCCGCCGGCGAAAGCATGACCGTCACCGGCGTGTGGGTCAACCACCCCACCTACGGCGTGCAGATGACCGCTGAGCTGGTGGAGCGCCGCATGCCTCAGGACGAGGAGGGCATCATCTGCTATCTGGCCTCCGGCGTGCTGAAGGGCGTCGGCCCCGCCACCGCTACCCGATTGGTGGACAAGTTCGGCGCGGACACCTTGCGGGTCATCGAGGAGGAACCGGAAAAGCTGACCACCCTGAAGGGCATCACCTCCAAGAAGGCCATGGAGATCTCCGCCGCCTTCCGCAGCCTGACGGGCCTGCGGCGGGTGATGGAGTTTTTGAGCCGCTACGACCTGCCGGTAACGCTGGCCATGGGACTTCTGCGCGCCTATGGCAACGAGACGCTGGAAAAATTGAAGGACAACCCCTATCTCCTTACCGACGAGCGGTGCGGCGTGGACTTCTCCGCCGCCGACGAGATCGCGCTGGCCATGGGCTTTGACGGCGATTCTCCCTGCCGCACGGAGGCGGCGGTGCTGTACGAGCTGAACCACAACCTGTCCAACGGCCACGTGTTCCTACCCCGGCCCAAGCTGCTGGCGGCCACCATGGAGCTGATCGGCGTGGACGGCGAGGCGGTGGAAAAGGCGCTGGACGACCTGTGCGAGCGGGGCGCGATCGTGTGCCGCCCCATCGCCAACGTGCAGGGCTGCTACCTGCGGCGGATGTACGAGGCGGAGGTCTACGTGGCCAAACGGCTGGCCGCTGCCTGCGGCGACGACTGGGACTGCGGCAAAAACGCGGACAGGATCATCGACGATATCCAGAAGCAGCAGGGCGTGGCCTACGCGCCGGAGCAGCGCCGCGCCGTGGCGCTGGCGGCGGAGCGAGGCATCCTGCTGCTGACCGGCGGCCCCGGCACCGGCAAGACCACCTCCGTCCGGGGCATCGTGACGCTGTTCGAGCGAATGGGGCTGGACGTGCTGCTGCTGGCCCCTACAGGCCGCGCCGCCCAGCGGATGAGCCAGCTGTGCGGCCGCGACGCTCAGACCGTGCACCGTGCGTTGGGCATGAGCTGGAATGAACTGACCGGCGAGGTGACCTTCCGCAAAAACGAAAAGGAGCCGCTGGAGGCCGACGCCGTCATCGTGGACGAAATGAGCATGGTGGATCTGGAGCTGATGGCGTCGCTGCTGCGGGCCATGCGGCCCGGCTGCCGTCTTGTGATGGTGGGCGACCCGGATCAGCTGCCGTCAGTGGGGGCGGGCAATGTGCTGGGCGACCTGCTGCGCAGCGGCGTGATCCCCTCCGTGTCCCTGACAGAGATCTTCCGTCAGGCGGAAAAGAGCGCCATTATTCGTAACGCCCACGCGGTGAATACGGGCCGTCCGCCGGAGCTGAAAAACACCCAGAACGACTTTTTCTTCCTGTGCCGCCGTGCGCCCGACCGGCTGGTGCAGACGGTGGTGGAGCTGTGCCGGCAGCGGCTGCCCAACAACATGGGCATCCCGGCGGAGCAGATCCAGGTGCTGTCCCCCACCCGCAAGGGCGTGTGCGGCACGGTCAACCTGAACCGCGCCTTACAGGCGGCGCTGAACCCGCCTGCCGCCGGAAAGCGGCAGAAGCTGTGGGGCGACATGGTGTTCCGGGAGGGCGACCGGGTGATGCAGACCCGCAACAACTACGACGTGGTGTGGGAGAAGGATGACGGCGCCATGGGTGCCGGGATCTTCAACGGCGACGTGGGGGTCATTCAGGAGATCGACCCCTCCGGCGAGCTGATCACCATTCAATTTGACGACCGCACCTGCGTGTACACCGCCGATTTGCTGAACCAGCTGGACATGGCCTACGCCATGACGGTACATAAGGCACAGGGCAGCGAATACCGCTGTGTGGTGCTGGTTTCGGCGGCGGTGGCCCCGGCGCTGATGGTGCGGGGCGTGCTGTACACCGCTATTACACGGGCACGTGAGCTGCTGGTGCTGGTGGGCGACGACGTAGCGCCCGGCCAGATGGCGGCCAACGACAGGCAGCAGCGCCGCTACAGCGGCCTGCGGAGACGGCTGCGGGAGGAGGCAGCGAATCATGGGATGGAATGACGACCTGAACAAGATCAACAGCAGCTTGATGGATTTCTTCTTTCCCCGGAAATGTCCTTTCTGTGGAAAGACTACCGGCAAGCAGCTGCTGTGCGATACCTGCCGCGATACGCTGCCCCGGTGTGAGCGGGTGCGGTATGGGGCGGACTTTGGCCGCTGCGCCGCGTCGCTGTACTACGAAGGCGCTGTGCGTCAGGCTATTCTGGATTTCAAATTCAAGGGAAAGCTGGGGGCAATGGACTGCTTCGGCCGGATGATGGCCGAAACGGCGGCGGAGGTCTACAGCGGCGAATTTGACGCGGTGACATGGGTGCCGGTCAGCAAAAAGCGGTTGCGGAAGCGGGGGTTCGATCAGGCCCGGTTCCTGACCGGCAGCATGTGCGTGGACTGGCACGTGATGCCGCTGGAGACGCTGCGCAAGGTGCGGGACAACCCGCCCCAGTCCGGCATCGACGATCCGGCGGAGCGTCGGGCCAACGTGCTGGACGCCTACGAGGCGGTATCGCCGGAGCAGTTCGCCGGAAAGCGTTTGCTGCTGGTGGACGATATCTGCACCACCGGCGCTACACTGGGCGAGTGCGCCCGTGTCTTGAAGGCGGCCGGCGCGGCGGACGTGATGTGCCTGACATTGGCCATGGTGCGGGAGTAAAACGGTAGTTTTTGGGGTATAGTAGGAATTAAGATGTTTCGCTCTGCGGAGCGACCTACTTTTGTCAACAACCTGTAGGGGTGGCAAGGGCCCATTGGTTCGTTACGACTAGAATGGATGCACGGTACCCAAGGCCCCCCTGTGAGGGGGCTGGCGAGCGCAAGCGAGACTGGGGGAGAGAATTTAAGATGGTGCGGTGCAAACCAAGATGGATACTACGGCGGCATAGCCGCCGAGATCGGAGGCTAAAAACATGCCACCGGCATGTTTTCTTAACGCCCCGACG
>OLXY01000949.1_pt1 | contig 11406 bp, 10 predicted proteins | sample 1644221 | NCBI WGS metagenome assembly OLXY01 (sample SAMEA103958121, study PRJEB25191) | human gut metagenome | reverse complement strand
GTCGTCCCGCACTGCCAATACATCTGCCATTTGATAGCATCTCTCCCTCCTTCTCAAAAAACTCACCGTGCGTTTTTCAAGTTTTGGGATATTATCTCACATCGTTGGGTGAGATGCCATGCGGGTGGTTATTGTGCACAATATGCGTATTCATTCATCTTTTAATCGTCTAAGTGGAACCTCGAACTGTTCTACCATTTGGTACATAGGTTCTTTCCCCTCAAGGAAGTCTTGATAGTCTGGATATTCTTCGTAAAGCTTCAGCTTTTGAAGAACTTCCCGCGCCGTTTTAGCGCCTACGCTCCGACTCCAGCCCGCAAAACCTATTGAGTAGTTAATTGTTTCGGGTTTAAATGGCCACGGCCTCTTTACTCCTCGCCGCAAATGAATTTTCCCATTCTCCAATCTTGTTGTAATGTTCGCCCCCTCCAGTGCTGCTATAAATTCTTTCATTGTTGGCGAAACATGATAGGAGTGATCTTTCTTCTTTACCATACGCCTAAGCAAATAGGAAATGGTTTTAACTTCCTTATCTGATTGCTTTTTGAACTTTTTCCACGCATTATTATATTTGAGATCCAATTCGTTCGCAGCCACTGCCAGTACAAGCTTCTCAAACTCTTTTGTGGATGCCTGAGGAAGGTATCCATAAAGATTCAATTGATAGAGAAGAATTAGCAATGACACTCGTTTGTTGCCGTCCAAAAAGGCATGATTTTTTGCTAGCCCATAAAACAGAGTTGCACAAATATCAAGATCAATTGTGAACTTCACTCTCCCACCAAAAGAAGTTGCTTGCCGACATAGTGCGGATGCCAATAAATCTTTACTACGTAGGCCCACGAGCATTTTTTCTACTTTAGCCCCACCAGAATCATCAGTGAAATAGTCTGCCAATATGTAGTAAGCTCTTAGCACATCACCCATCCCGATAAGCGGGTATTGCAATTCATTGATTTCCCCACACTCTTTCGCAGAAATCTCATATTGCTCTCTAAGTTCTTTGCATAGGTACTTCACAAAAAAGCTCCCATCTGTTCTTTTTGTATATATTATAAGATTTTTGGGGATATTTGTCAATTTCACCAGCTGCTTTCCGATATATTATAATAGTCGACACGAGATATTCATTTCCTCATATGGCGAGTCAAGCACCCTTAAACAATACCAATTCTTGTTTAGATATTCTATTCAAGTGTGCCTTTCTCAACTCAAGTTGTTCATGAGGCTGCCCATGGTTTGCGCGGCTTCGTCCTGTTTCTGCCGGGTGGCGTGGGTGTAGGTGCGTAGGGTAAACCCCGCGTCGTAGTGGCCCAGCATGCTGCTGACGGTCTTGACATCCACGCCGTTTTGCAAGGCCAATGTGGCGAATGTGTGGCGCAGATCATGAAAGCGGATGTCAGGCAGTCCCGCCTGCTCCAGCAGCAGCTTCATGCGCTGGTAGGCGGCGTCCGGGGCGGTCGGCCGCTCCGGGTGGAGCAGGTCCGGGAATATCCAAGCTGTCTTCGCCGCCCGCTTTCTCTCCTTCAGCAGCGCCGCAAGGCTGGGCGGCAGGGTGATCGTCCGTGTCCCCGCGTAGGTCTTGGTATCGCCTGTGGTAAGGCCCTTGCCCTTCTCCCGGCGCACTGTGCGGCAGACCTTTAAGCTTCCGCTTGCCGCATCGAAGTCCTCCCACCGCAGACCGCACAGCTCACCCCGGCGCAGGCCGGTGGTAAGCTCTGTGTAGAAGAGGTCATGCCATAAGGAGTCCTTCTGAATGGCCTCCAAGAGGCGGTCGACCTGCTCCGCCGTCAGCACCTTCTTTTCCTGATAGCTGAACTTTGGCGGCGTCACCTCCTCCACTGGATTCCTCGGGATGAGCCGCGCCTGTGCCGCTGCTTTCAGGATTCCATGGAGCGTGGTATGGATGCGGCGGACCGTGCCGCTGGCCAGCTTCCGGGACAGCATATCATAAAACCGTTGGATGTCCACTGCTTTGATTTGACTGATTCGCTTCTCTCCAAGGCAGGGACGGATATGGTTCTCGATGTAGCCGCAGTAACCATTCAGGGTACCGGGCCGCACCATCCCCTCCTTGCTCACCAGCCATTGATCCACAGGGCGAGCCTGCTCTGCTCCGTCAGGTCGACGCCCTGATAGGCGGTGATGCACTTCCGCAGCCTTGCGGTCAGCTCCTTTTGGGTGTCGGTGTAGACATAGCGGAAGATGGAGTCGCCGTTGTCCTTGTGCCCCACTACGATGCGGCCCTCCCAGCGACCATCCTCCCGCTTGCGTACCATGCCGTCGCCGGACGGTCTTCGTTTTGCCATGTGATTTCACCTCCGAGGCTTTTTCTTTGATTAGGCGTAGCAGCTCCTGCGTGGCCTGAGGTTTATTCTGTAAACACACAATACCGAAGACGCGGAGAGAAAGCGAGTGGAATCCCCGGCGTCGGCGCAAGTTCTACGAAAGCAACAATCCGACCGCAGCAAGCCTCTATCGGAATTTATCTTGCTCCCGTGGTAGATATGTGTTAAAATGCTTATACTGAAACAACAGCAGTTCGGGAGGTGGAGCAATGAGTCATTATGAGTTTTCACTGCGTCAGGAAGTTCTGTTGGAGAAGGGCGCTGGCATTCTTGGAGATATTTTTCACTATGAGCAGCAGAATCAAATTCAAGACGAGATGCATCCGATCTCTGTGATGTACTCCCTTGTTTGGAACGCGAAGCAGGACATCCTGCTTGCAAGGAGCGAAGCTGACCTTGAGCGGATTCGCGGGCAGTTTGACATGGCAACGCATTTTCTGGACGGGATCGGAGCGAATACAAATGGTTGATGTGCGCGATCCGCTGGAACTCTTTTCAGAAAGCGATATCGCAAATCTGCTTGCGAAGGAGCTTCGCCAGAATCTGCGCCGCTATCGGCAGAACCCACATCCTCGCGGCATTCTCCTTGCCGGACAACCCGGCGCGGGGAAGACTGGTTTATCCGACCTGATGATCGCCCTCCTGGACGGAAACGCCGTATTCATCAATGCTGACGAGTATCGCCGATAGTCAATGATGTTAGATATTAAGAACCATGGATGACCCTTGGCCGTGAAACGCAGGAGATCGGCCAAGGGTCATCGTTGTTTTTGATAAGCGTTATGTGCAGCGGCTTTCGAGCCGCCGTTTTTTTGCCCTGCCGCGTCCGCCGCCCCGCGCGGGCGGCGGGGGGGGGGAGGGGGACGACCCTGCGAAAAAAGCTGAACGCGGCGCAGATCCGCGAATTTCTGAAAATCTACGCCCAATAAGCGATAAGCTGGATGCGCTTTGCGTTGTCAATTGGCGCGCCCCTGCTCAGTCATTCCCCTTGCCGGTGGAGCGGAGCATCACATCGTGATAGCCGCCCTCGACGATGCTGGTGGCGGAGACGAGCGTGAGCTTCGCGTTCTTCTGAAGATCGGGGATCGTGGTCACGCCGCAGTTGCACATGGTGGATTTGACCTTATAAAGGCTACGCGCGACATTATCCTGCAAAGAGCCTGCGTAGGTGACATAGGAATCCACGCCCTCCTCAAAGGCAAGACCCGTTTTGCCGCCGAGGTCGTAGCGCTGCCAGTTGCGCGCGCGGTTCGAGCCCTCGCCCCAGTATTCCTTGACATACACGCCGTTGACAAGGAGCTTATTCGTGGGCGATTCGTCAAAGCGGGCGAAGTAGCGGCCGAGCATCAGAAAGTCCGCGCCCATGGCGAGGGCGAGCGTCATGTGATAGTCGTGGACGATGCCGCCGTCGGAGCAGATGGGAACATAGACGCCCGTTTCGCGGAAATATTCGTCGCGCGCGGCGGAGACCTCAATGAGAGAGGTCGCCTGACCGCGGCCGATGCCCTTGGTCTCGCGCGTGATGCAGATGGAACCGCCGCCGATGCCGACCTTGACAAAGTCTGCGCCGCACTCGGCGAGGAAGCGGAAGCCGTCGCGGTCGACCACATTGCCCGCGCCGATCTTCACGGTATTGCCGTAGTTCTCACGCACGAAGTCAATGACCTTCTTCTGCCAGACAGAGTAGCCCTCGGACGAGTCAATGCAGAGAATATCCGCGCCCGCCTCAACGAGCGCGGGGATGCGCTCGTGGTAGTCGCGGGAGTTGATGCCCGCGCCGACCAGATAGCGCTTCTGCGCGTCCTGGAGGGCGAGGGGGTGCTCCTTGTGCTCGGCGTAGTCCTTGCGGAAAACGAAGTAGCGCAGGCAGTCGTTCTCATCCACAATGGGCAGGGCGTTGAGCTTGTGCTCCCAAATGATGTCGTTGGCCTCCTTGAGCGTGGTGGAGGAGGGAGCAGTGATGAGCTTTTCGCGCGGCGTCATAAAATCGCGCACCTTGAGGTCTGTGCTCATGCGGCTGACGCGGTAGTCACGGCTCGTGACGATGCCGAGGAGTTTCCCGTTGGGCATGGCGTCCTCAGTGATGGCGACGGTGGAGAAGCCGTTTTTCTCCTTGAGCGCGAGCACATCGGCCAGCGTGTGCTCAGGCGTGAGATTCGAGGCGCTGACGACGAAGCCCGCCTTGCTCCTCTTCACGCGGCGCACCATCTCCGCCTCGCTTTCGATGGACTGCGAGCCGAAGATGAACGAAAGCCCGCCCTCCTTGGCAAGCGCGACGGCGAGCGTGTCGTTCGACACCGACTGCATGATCGCCGAGACCATCGGGATATTCAGGCTGATGGGGCAGTCCTCCTGCCCCTTGCGGTATTTGACCAGCGGCGTTTTGAGCGAAACGCGGTCGGGCACGCACTCCTCCGAGGTGTAGCCCGGTACGAGCAGGTACTCGCTGAAGGTATGAGACGGATCGGGATAGTAATAGGCCATGACTTGCCCTCCTATTTTTTGAAGTAACGCACCGCCGAGGCGAACAGGTGCATATCGTAAGTCCCCGGCACGTTTCGGTAAAGCGCGGAGCCGATGCGCTCGCTGTGCCCCATTTTGCCAAACACCCGCCCGTCGGGGGAGGTGATGCCCTCGATGGCGCAGACGGAGCCGTTGGGATTGAAGGCAGTATCCATTGTAGCATATCCGTCAAAGCCTGCATACTGCGTGGCAATCTGGCCGTTTGCGGCAAGCTGTTCGATCAGCTCCTGCGAGGCGAGAAAACGCCCCTCGCCGTGCGAAATGGGAACGGTGTAAATATCTCCCACCTCTGTTCCCGCAAGCCACGGAGATCGCGTCGAGCACACGCGCGTGCGCACGAGCTTGGACTGGTGGCGGCCGATGACATTGTAGGTGAGTGTCGGGAAGGACTCGTCGGTATCCATGATCCTTCCGTAGGGCACGAGGCCGAGCTTGATGAGCGCCTGGAAGCCGTTGCAGATGCCGAGCATCAAGCCGTCGCGCTGCTCGAGCAGCGCCGTCACCTGCTCGCGGACGGCGGCGTTGCGGAAAAACGCGGTGATGAGCTTGGCGCTGCCGTCCGGCTCGTCGCCGCCGGAGAAGCCGCCGGGAATGACGATCATCTGTGCGATCCTGACGGCAGCGGCAAAGCGCTCGACGCTGTCTGCGACATCGGCGCTCGTGAGGTTGCGGACGATGAATTGCTCGGCGTCCGCGCCTGCCTCCGAAAGCGCGCGCTGCGTGTCGTACTCGCAGTTCGTGCCGGGGAAAACGGGGATGAGCGCCTTCGGACGCACCTGCTTGACGGCGGGGGCGACGCGCGTCTTCGTTTCATGGGAAAAGCTCTCGACCGTGCCGCTGTCCCGCGTCTTTGTCGGGTAGACGGCTTCGAGCACGGCGTCGTTCAGCGCGGCAAGCTCTTCGATGGAGGCACTGTCCGCGCCGAGGACAATGGCCTTTTCCGCTGTGGTGACGCCGATGCGCACGGCGTCGGAGACTTCATCGCTCAGCTCGGCGACAATCGCGCCTGGCATGGGGGCGAACCAGTCAAGCACCGTATTTTCCGCGGCGAAGCCGATCTCGTTGCCGAAGGACATCTTCATCACCGCCTCGGCAAGGCCGTTTTCGACCGCCCACGCACTCACGACCTTGCCCGCGCGCGCAAGCGCGGTGAAACGCTCCCACGCGGCGGTCTGCTGCTCGGGCGTTTTGCCTGCGAAGAGGTAGACGCCGTGGCCCACCGCCTTCAGGTCGGTCGTCAGCAACTCGCCTTCGAGCAGCGGCGCGATGGCGAAGGAGATGAGCGTCGGCGGCACATCGCGGTCAAGAAAGCTGCCGGACATGGAGTCCTTGCCGCCGATGGCGGCGGCGCTCAGCTCCAACTGCGCGTCCAGCGCGCCGAGCAGCGCCGCGAAGGGCTTGCCCCAACGCGCGGGATCATTGCGGAGCTTTTCAAAAAATTCTTGTAGGGAAAGATATGCCTTATGATAGTCTGCGCCTGCGGCGACGAGCTTGGCGACCGAGGTATAGACCGCGTCGTGCGCACCGCGATAGGGGTCGGCGCTCAGCGCGTCGGGGTCGCAGCCCCAGGCCATCACGCTGCCCTGCGCGGTCTTCTCGCCGGGGAGGACGGGCAGGAGCGCCGCCATCGCCTGCGCGGGGCTGCGCTGCGTCCTGCCGCCAAAGGGCATGAGGAGCGTCCCCGCGCCGACGGTGGAGTCGAAGCGCTCGACAAGGCCGCGGCGGGACGCGCTCTTGAGGCTGCCCGCCATGCCGCGCAGCGTTTGAGCTGCGGCGGGAGCGGCACATTCCCTCGCGGGGACGGCGACGGAGGCGTGCTTCGTCGCGCCGTTGGTGTCGAGGAAGGCGCGGGAGAGGTCGGCGATCGTCTGTCCGCGCCAGCGCATGACCATGCGGGGGCTTTCGGTCACGACCGCCACGCGGTAGGCCTCTAAGTTTTCCGCCGCGGCAGCGGCGATGAATTTCGCCTCGTTCTCCGGTGCGACGACAACCGCCATGCGCTCCTGCGATTCGGAGATCGCAAGTTCCGTGCCGTCGAGGCCCTCGTACTTCTTGCGCACGGCGTCGAGGTCGATGATGAGTCCGTCCGCCAGCTCGCCGACCGCGACGGACACGCCGCCCGCGCCGAAGTCGTTGCAGCGCTTGATGAGGCGCGTGACCGCGCCGTCGCGGAACAGACGCTGGATCTTGCGCTCCTCGGGCGCATTGCCCTTTTGCACCTCGCTCGCCATCGTGGAAAGCGATTTCATATCGTGGCTCTTGGAGGAGCCGGTCGCGCCGCCGATGCCGTCGCGCCCCGTGCGCCCGCCGAGCAGGATGACCACATCACCCGGCGCGGGACGCTCGCGCACGACAATGCTCGCGGGCGCGGCGGCGACGACTGCGCCGCACTCAAGGCGCTTGGCGACATAGCCCTCGTGGTACAGCTCCGCGATATGGCCGGTAGCAAGGCCGATCTGGTTGCCGTAGGAGGAATAGCCCGCCGCGGCGGTCTGCGCGAGCTTGCGCTGCGGGAGCTTACCTGAAAGCGTTTCGGCAAGCTCCTTTCTCGGGTCACCGCCGCCCGTCACACGCATTGCCTGATGGACATAGGCACGGCCGGAGAGCGGGTCGCGGATGCAGCCGCCGATGCAGGTGGCCGCGCCGCCGAAGGGCTCGATCTCGGTGGGATGGTTATGCGTTTCATTCTTGAACATCAAAAGCCAGTCCTGCTCCTTGCCGTTCACCATGGCGGGCACATGGATGGAGCAGGCGTTGATCTCCTCGCTCTCGTCGAGCTCGGGGAGCAGCCCGCGGGCTTTGAGCGTCTTTGTGCCGATGGTCGCAATATCCATGAGCGTCTGCGGGCGCTTGGCAGCCCTCTCCGCGCCGTAGACCTCCTCGCGCGCAGCAAGATAGCGCGCATAGGCACCCTTGACGGCGTCATCGTCGATGCGGATCTCGTCAAGGTGCGTGGAGAAGGTCGTGTGGCGGCAGTGGTCGGACCAGTAGGTGTCGACCACGCGCAGCTCGGTCACGGTGGGGTCGCGGCGCTCGGTCTCGCGGAAATAGTCTTGCAGCGTCTTGAGGTCGGCAATATCCATGGCAAGCCCCATAGAGGAGAGCAGTGCGGAGAGCGCGGCCTCGTCCATGGCGGTGAAGCCCTCGACAGACGAAACGCACTTCGGCTCGGCAAACTCCTCGGCGAGCGTTTCGGGCTTTTTAAGGCTCGCCTCGCGGCTTTCGACGGGGTTGATGACATAACGCTTGACCGCCTCGACATCGGCATCCGTCAGCATCCCATAGAGCGCGTAGACCTTCGCCGTGCGGATGCGCGGGCGCTCGCCTTGGCTCAGAAGCTGGATGCACTGCGACGCGCTGTCCGCGCGCTGGTCGAACTGACCGGGCAGGGGCTCGACGGCAAAGACCGCGCAGGCGTCCTGCGTGTCCGCCGCGTCGGACACAAGGTCCAGCGGCGGCTCGGAGAACACGCTCCTGCAGGCATTTTCAAAGAGAGGGGCCTCGATCCCCTCTACATCATAGCGGTTCCAGATACGCGCGGCGCGCAGGCCCTGCACGCCGAGAAAATCGCGGCAGTCCGTCAGCAGCGCCTCGCACTCGGGCGCGAGACCTTGCCGCTTTTCCACATAGGTCCGAAATACCATTTTATCCTCTCTCCTCCCGCGCCGCGAGCGCGGCGTTGCCGATGTCGCCGCGGCAGTATTTGTTGGCAAAATCTACGCCCTCCGCCAGATGGTACGCGTCCTCGACGGCGGCCCTCAGTGTGGGGGCGACGGCGGTGACGCCGAGCACGCGTCCGCCCGCGGTCAGGAGCGTATCGCTGTCCTTTTTCGCGCCCGCGACATAGCAGTGCGCGGCGGCCTCTTCGCTCATTGTGATGGGGAAGCCGCTCTCATACTTTTGGGGGTAGCCCTCGGACGCGAGCACGACACAGCAGGCAGAATCAGTCGAAAATTCCACGCTCACATCCGCGAGCGTACCGTTCGTCGTCGCCTGCATGACGGTGAGCAGGTCGCTTTTGAGCAGCGGCAGCACCGCCTGCGTTTCGGGGTCGCCGAAGCGGCAGTTGTACTCCACGACCTTCGGGCCGCTCTTGGTGAGCATCAGCCCGAAATAGAGGCAGCCGCGGAAGGGGCGGCCCTCGGCGCGCATCGCGCGGATCGTCGGCAGGAAAATATTCTCCATGCACTCCGCCGCAATTTCCTTTGTATAGTACGCGTTCGGCGCGACCGCGCCCATGCCGCCGGTATTGGGGCCTTTGTCACCGTCGAGCGCGCGCTTGTGGTCCATGGAGGAGACCATCGGCACGAGCGTTTCGCCGTCGGTGAAGCTCAGCACCGAGATTTCGGGACCCTCCATATATTCCTCGATGACGACGCGCGCGCCGCTCTGACCGAAGGTCTTATCCTCGATCATCGCGCGCACGGCGGCCTTCGCCTCCTCAACTGTCTGCGCGACGACGACGCCCTTGCCGAGCGCGAGGCCGTCCGCCTTGACGACGATGGGCGCACCCTCGGCGTCGATGTAGGCACAGGCGGAGGGCGCGTCGGTAAAGACGCGGTATTTTGCGGTGGGAATGTTGTATTTTTGCATCAAGTCCTTTGCAAACGCCTTGCTCGCCTCGATGACGGCGGCCTTTTTGTCAGGGCCGAAGCAGGGGATGCCCGCCTCGCTCAGCGCGTCGACCGCGCCGAGGGCGAGGGGGTCGTCGGGCGCGACGACGGCATAATCAATGCCGTGCGCCTTGGCAAATTCGACCTGCGCGGGGATGTCCTTCGCGCCGATCTCACTGACGCAGACCGCGTCGGCGGCGATGCCGCCGTTGCCGGGCAGACAGTAAATTTTCTCGACCGCGGGGTTTTCCTTCAGCTTTTTAATGATGGCGTGTTCGCGGCCGCCGCCGCCGATGACCATGAGCTTCATGGAGAAATTCCTCCTTGCTTAATGATGGAACAGGCGCATACCCGTGAACGCCATAGTGATGCCGTATCTGTTTGCCGTCTCGATGACATTGTCGTCGCGGATCGAGCCGCCCGGCTCGACGATGTAGGAAGCGCCGCTCTTGCGCGCGCGCTCGACATTGTCGCCGAAGGGGAAAAAGGCGTCCGAGCCGACGGTCACGCCGCGCTGCTGCGCGAGCCAAGCGCGCTTTTCCTCGCCCGTGAGCGCCTCGGGGCGCTCCTGAAAGACGCGCTGCCACGCGCCGTCGGCAAGCACATCGTCGCACTCGTCGGAGAGGTAGACATCGATAGCGTTGTCGCGGTCGGGACGGCGGATGTCGTCCACGAACGAGAGGGCGAGCACCTTCGGATGGCGGCGGAGATACCAGTTGTCCGCCTTCTGTCCCGCAAGTCGGGTGCAGTGGATGCGGCTTTGCTGGCCCGCGCCCACGCCGATGGCTTGACCGTCTTTCACATAGCAGACGGAGTTGGACTGGGTGTATTTGAGCGTGATGAGGGCAAGGAGCATATCGCGCTTTGCGCCCTCGGGCAGGTCTTTATTTTCGGTGACGATGTTCGTGAGCAGGCTCTCATCGATTTTGCAGTCGTTGTGCCCCTGCTCAAAGGTGATGCCGAAAACATCCTTCTGCTCCAGCGGCGCGGGAGTGTAGGCGGGGTCGATCTGCACGATGTTGTATTTGCCGCCCTTTTTCGCCTTTAAGATGGCAAGCGCCTCGTCGCTGTAAGCAGGGGCGATGATGCCGTCGGAAACCTCGTTTTTCAGATACGCGGCGGTGGCGGCGTCGCACTCGTCGGAGAGTGCCGCCCAGTCGCCGTAGGAGCAGAGGCGATCCGCGCCGCGGGCGCGGATGTAGGCACAGGCGATGGGGGAGAGCGCCGCATCAAGCGCGACGAAATAGACCCTTTTGTCCACCTCGTCGAGCGGCAGGCCGAGCGCCGCGCCCGCGGGGGAGACATGCTTGAAGCTCGCCGCGGCGGGAAGGCCCGTCGCCTCTTTCAATTCGTGCACGAGCTGCCACGAGTTGAAGGCGTCGAGCAGGTTGATGTAGCCGGGCTTGCCGTTGAGAACCGTAAAGGGAAGGGCTGCGCCGTTTTTCATGAAAACGCGCGCGGGCTTCTGGTTGGGGTTGCAGCCGTATTTGAGTTCCAGCTCGTTCATGTCGTCCTCCTCAGTCGCCTGAATTTTTGTTGAACAGCTTCACTTCGCCGTTCACGTTCGCATAAAGGGACACCTTATTGTCCGCGTTGAGCGCCGCCCAGACTTCTTCGGGCGAGGGGACGCTCGCCTCCATCGGCTCGCCCGCAAAGGTGGGCAGGGGGTTTCCGTCCCCCTGATAGGTGCTGATGAAATAGCCCTGATTCTCGTCGCAGCCCTCATAGCAGAAGAATTCCCGCAGGCAGCGGCCGTTCTTGTGCTTCAGAATGGACATCTCAAAAGAGCCGTCGGCATTCAGAATGGCGGAGATGCGGGGGGTCCAGTTGGGCTCGTCCGGCTCGTATTCCCGGGTCATCAGACCCTTGCGGAAATCGCCGTGCTGGCAGATGGTGTCCGTCTGGTCGCCGTTGGTGACCAC
>OLXY01000943.1_pt1 | contig 11479 bp, 10 predicted proteins | sample 1644221 | NCBI WGS metagenome assembly OLXY01 (sample SAMEA103958121, study PRJEB25191) | human gut metagenome | reverse complement strand
TAGAGCATCTGACTACGGATCAGAAGGTTACAGGTTTGAGTCCTGTCGGTGTCACTCTCAAAATCAACCACTTACAGCAATGTAGGTGGTTTTTTCGTGTCTTGTTTCGAGCGGTTTTTACAGCGAAATCGGGGATTTGTTTAAACCAATGTTTAAACCGAAATTGGTTATGAACACCACCCTCACAACCGTCCTGTACACCTCTAAAACCCTATCTGACGGCACTCACCCCCTTATGTTACGGCTCACGAAAAACCGCCGAATCAAGTACATCAGCCTGCACATTTCTCTCGACGCCAAATTTTGGAACTTTGACAAAAGCCGCCCCAAGCGGAATTGCCCCGACAAGGAGCGCATAAACACCCTTATCGAAACCAAGACGAAAGAGTTGCAGGAGCAGATTTTGGATTTTAAGACCAGCGACAAGGAATACACGCTGAACACGCTTGTCGAAAAGGCATCCCGCAAGGTCGTGCGCCAAACCGTCGGTGATTATCTGAACGACTACATCGACCGTCTGCTGGTCGAGAAACGTGTAGGCAACGCCAAGACCTTTCAGGAACTCCGCACCTCGCTGACGAAATTCTGCCGTTCGCTGGACTTTTATTTTATAGACATCGACGCCGAGTGGCTGAAACGGTACGAACAATGGCTGCGGGTGGAACGGCATTATTCCGACAACTCCATCGGCATCCGTTTCCGTTCGTTACGGGTGCTCTACAACAGCGCAATCACCGACGGCCTAATCAAGAAAACGGACTACCCTTTCGACACGTTCAAAGTGAGCCGATTCAAGGAAGCCACAGCCAAACGGTCGCTGACAAAAGAGGATATTCGGCGGATTATGGATTGCGAGGTGCGGACGCTGACCAAGTACCCCAAACCGTTCCTGCAACTTGCCAAAGACTTGTTCCTGTTCAGCTACCTGTCATGCGGCATCAATCTGACCGATATTCTGCACATCCGCTATGCCGACATCGTGGACGGGCGGCTGGTTTTCAACCGTCAGAAAACGGGTAAACTCCTGTCGTTCCAACTCCAACCTGCTGCCCTTGCTATTATCGACAAGTACCGCCAACCGAACGCACATCCGCAGGATTACATTTTCCCTGTTTTAAGGCGTTCTGTTCACGTTACGGCGCAACAGCAGTACGGACGGGTGCAACGGACGAACAAGCGGATAAATCGCTATCTGAAGCTAATCGGCGAGCATCTGCACCTGCCTATCACGCTCACGACATACGTTGCACGACACTCGTTTGCAACCGTGCTGAAAAGGTCGGGAGTTTCAACATCCATCATCAGCGAATCGCTGGGTCATAGTTCGGAAAAGATTACGCAAATCTACCTCGATTCATTCGAGAACTCGCAGATAGATGCGGCCATGCAAAACTTATTGTAAAAAAGACCGACTTTGTTAATTGGAGACATTCCCATTATCAAGTCGGTCTCAGTTTCTTTCTAATTTCCTATTTGTTCTAATGTTTCTACTTTTTCTTCAATTACTATATTTAATGGTTCTCCAAAAATAGCTTCATAGGTTGCTTGAAAAAGTGGATTAGATCTTACTTGTTTAAATATTGCCCAAGATGCATACGCAACCGCCGTCATAACAGAGCCATTCTTACCTAACATTTTCATCAACTTACACAATTCGTCAATATTTTCTTCTAATGCCAATTTTGCAATTTGAAAATCAGGTAAAACTGCACTAAAATCAGCCTTTGCAAGTGTTTCGCGACATTTGTCTTCGTTTCCAGCCCATTTGTAAGCTTGTGCTTGATTTAATATAAAATATAGAACATCCTTTTGACATGAATGTTTCATAACAGAAGAAGTTGCAAACTCAGATAAATAAATTGCTATATTATACTTTTCATCAAATATCGCCTCATAAATTACATTATTTAAAGATGAATCTATATCAGCTAAAACCGATTTATCTTTATCCAATAAAACGCGAATTATCGTTTGGGCTAACATTATACCAACACAGAAAAGCACATAAAATGCGTTATTAAAATATTTTTCATCAACTTCAAGAATATCACCCTCTTTTGCTATTCTTTCTATCCCAGCATTTGCACAATTATCAATATATTGCTTAGAAACTTTCCCATTACAATGAACAAATAAATTTCGTCTCTGAGTTATTTCAATAAACTCTTTTTTTAAAGAAAATTTATCTAAAGAGATATTGTTTATTAACTTACTCATATCTTTTAATTGTTCTTCATGGGATTTCCTTAATGTCGTTTCAATTTTATCCTCGATTATTTGATTTTTTAATTGCTCCAAATCCCCTGAAGAAAAAAGCTGTTTATAGGTAATTGTCGCCTCTGACGAATAAAGTTTTTCAGGGAAAATTTCATAAACCAATCTTATCAAATTACTAACCAGAGAATCATATTGAGAAACCATAGCTACAACAAGGCTCTGAGGAAGAACTCTCAAGGCTTTATTCGCGCGATTACTTTTGGAGATTAACAATTTTGCTTCATTAAACTTGTCAGGCGAAACTATTAAATTATCGCCTTGAGTTTTACACTTATCTTTTATGTAAGTTAGTAAATCCTGCTTATATCGAGATTGCAGTCTTTGCAAAAGCATAAAATTATCTTGAAAATAATCACATATACTATATATGCTATTAGTGTAATCGATAATAGCATCATGAAATTTCTTGATTCTCGGATCTAAAATCTTATCATTCATACTCAATTTTTTTATAAAAATAGCACATTTAAACGATATAACAAGCTTATATTTTGTAAATTCGTTGAAACAATTACCGCTTATGAACGAACTTACAGGCTCGAAAGGCTGTTTGGCTACCGATACCCGCTCCTTACGGGAAATCGCCCCGTTGTTGGAAAACTATTTCGGCATTACGCTGGGATACTTTAGCAATGAAATAGAATCGAGTACGGGCATCTCCGCCGCCAAAGCAATCCAAGAGGAACACGAAATACGGTTGCCGACCAACCGTTTCGATTATGACGCTTATATGGAACAGTTCGGAGAAACGCCCCTGTTGACCGACCGACTGCGGGAAGCCCTCTTGTTCATGGCTTACATCATCACCGACCGCAAATTCAACGAGGAGGAGTTATATGAACACGTATATTGGGAAGATTGGAACATCTATAAGGGCGAGTGGGCGAAACTGATGCTTTTTATGGAAGAAACCGAACAACGGCATCGGAACCTGTATGAACGTGTCGGAGAACGGGAAATGCCCGTGACCCTGCGCACCAACAGCCGCAAGCAAGAGCCGCAAACGATTCCCAATACGAATAACTGGCTGTTCCGTCTAATCCGAAAGGAACTCGCCGATTATTTCCCCGACATTCAGACCGCCGAGGAAGCACGGCAGGAATTGGAACGACGCAAACCGTCGGCAGGAGCCAAGCCGATGAATACGCGCTATCCGATTGTCGCATACGGGATTTATCGGATGCTCCATGAAGAAAATGCAATGTCCGAGAACCCCGACACGCCGAACGAACTTTGCAGGTTGATCTATGAGTACACCCGCTTCGTCGGGTGCTATCCCTCCTATAAAGGCTATGACGGTTCTTTCAACCCCAAAAACATACGCGCCGACATAGGCTATATAAAGAAGAACGTACAGAAATACGGCGGGGAAAAGATACCGAAATTCCCGTCTGTCGAGTTCGGGCGAATACACATCGTAACGGACAATATCGTTCATAAGGATTTATTCTGAATAACCGACATATTTCAGGTAGAGAATGGGTGCAGAAATGCACCCTTTTTCTTTACCTGTTCCGCCGAAACCCAAGAGCGTTTTTTGCGTTATCGTAACGGAGTGGAAGAACCCGATATGAAACTGACGAGCAGGTAAATAATAGGCATGAAAACAGCCGACATTGTTTACCTCGAAAGGTTCGGAGAACGCGAAAAAATGGTCGATATTTGCCAGCGTAATCAATAACGACAAGACAATGTACCAAACTAAAAAACAACTGAAAACGGCTCTTTGCAACGGAGTGAAGAACAGAGGTAAAAAACAGGCCGAAAACAAGCCGATATTCTCTACCCCAAACCAATTAGCGAAAGGGCGTGTTCAAGTGTTTTATATACTGCAAGCGGAGGAAATCGGAGCGTACGGCCGATGAATCCGCAGGGAGAAACCGAAAGCCCGAAAGTGGAGGTTGAACTAAAAAAACGACCGATGAAACGCAAAATGTAACCAATTAAAAGACAGAGGTAAAGAACAGGTCTGAATATAGCCTGCAACCTCTACCTCGAAAGGCTCGGAGAAGCAAAAAAAATCGACCACTTTTGCAGTCGTGAACGAGGTCGGAGCGTACGGCCGACCAAAGTTGCAGGGAGTAGCCGACAGCCCGAAAGAGGCGGCATAAAAAACTATTAAATTTTAAAGCCATGAATACGAATGTAGAAATTATCGAAACAGTAAATAACAAATTAAATAAAGTAAAAATGAATGAAATTTTAGCAAATGCGGCATCGCAGCAGGTAGCTGTGAACCGCGCAGAGGAGCAGGAGGAGAAAGCGAACCTCCGAGTAATTAAAATCAAGCCCGCAGGGAATGCCAAAATGTTCCGCACGCTGGCGAAAGCGATTGCGGCAGGGGCTACCACCCTGATCGTGACCACCCGTGTAGACGTGGCTGGATGCGGCTACGTGTGGTTTGGAATCCGTAAGGGGTACACCGAACTGGATGGCAAACTCCTGCTGAACGCCCAAATCTGGAACTACCTGCTGGCGTTCCTGATGGGTAAGGAATTGCCCGAAGTGACGGAGTTTGAACCCGACCGTGAAATCTGCTGTCAGTCCGAGTGGCTGGTGGAAGTGGCCGCCGAGGTGGAGAAACTGACCTCCGTCACCTCCGAGGAGTACAACGAGAGCGAGGAGGGCATCGGCTACCTCGCCAAAAAGTACCACTTTCCCAACGGCAAAGTCGTGATGCCTGCCGAGGCGATGGAGGACATCACCGACCTGCTGAACTAAACTGCTGAACGAGGGGAGCGGGTCTGACCGCTCGCTCCCCAAGTTTTTTAATTACAAATCAAACAATTAGATGAAGATTGAATATATCACAATAGATGCAGGCCAGCGGTTCGACGCCGTGATGCCCGAAATACCTACCAACTCGATCATCAACAAGACCGTCACGGGATGCGGTGCGACCTATGCCGAAATCAATGCGACCCGACACTCCGTCATCATCGAGCCGAATGTTCCCGTTATCGAGGGCAAGATGAAAAAACACCCGCAGATACTCGGCGTGTTCGAGGGCGTAACGACAGAGGACATCATCGACTTTCTGAACACGAACTACAACGACGGCTATCTGAAAATCATGACCACGCCCGAAAGTTTCCCCAAAGTCCGCTCGGCGATGATACAGACGCATACGGATATGCACGGTGAATGGTTCATGCTGTTCGACGAGTGCGAGCGCACGATACAGGATGCAGGCTACCGCGGCTCTATCACGCTCCCGATGGATGATTTTTTCCGATGCAAACAAAAGGCGATGGTTTCTGCAACGCCGATCATCCCGTCCGATCCCCGTTTCGAGCAGCAGGGCTTTACGATGAAGATACTCCGCCCGACCTACGACCACAAGCCGAAAATGTTGCTCATACACACGAACAACACCGTCGGCTGGGTGCGTACCCTTATGGGACAGGTAAAAGGCAAAGGGCATCCGCTCTGCATCTTTCTAAACTCGACCGATACGATCCACCGCATGATCTGCACCTATAAGATCGAGAAACGGTGCAAGGTCTTTTGCAGTTACGAGAGTGTGAAGAAACTCCGCAAGCGGGATTTTTCGCGGGCTTACTCCTCACTCGAAGAACTGGATGAAATCAACTTTTTCACGAGCCGTTTCTTTTCGGCGGTAGACATCGAGCTGCCAACAACAGCCTGCGTGCTGATCGTAACCGACCTTTCGTTTGCGGCGCACACCGTCATCGACCCCACGACCGAAGCCGTGCAGATCGTCGGACGCTTCCGCAACGGCGTGGAGGATGCCGCGCATATTTTCGGCACCAACAAGGAGATGCCCTGCAAATCGCGGGAGGAGATCGCCGCGAGATTGGAGGAATGCGAAGCGGTCTACAAACAAGTCCTGCAAATCGAAGCGTCGGGGGCGGGTTGCGATACCCGTGCGCAAGCGTTGGAGGGAATGGACTACAAACGGTTCATGAACGCCGACGGAACGCGCAACTGGTTCATGTGGGACAACGCCTATGACGACGAGCGGATCAAGCGGTACTACACCGACGCCGAACTGGTGCGGGAGGAGTACGCAAAAGCATTTCACACGGATTGCGCCGAACATATCTATCCGTTGTCGGACTGCGACCGACTGCAACGCATAAATCCCCGACTGAAAATGAAAGAGCTGTTCCGCGAAATCGTGCGGCAGTTGGAGATACTGGAACAAAACCGAACATGGAATGAATACTACTTTCTGCGCGAGGAGATTCAAAGCCAAGTGCCGATGATGGTGGATGCCTACTACGCCCTCGGAGCGGCAGAGATCGAGCGGTGCAACTACAACATGAACGCAATCGGCAAACAGATACAAGAAAACGAAAGCCAACAACTGCTGACCTCGAAAAAAGTTTGCGGGGAGGTGTACGCCCAGTTGAAAACGGGCGACAAGTTACCCGTGTGCGCCGTCAATCGTTTTATGAACGACCTGATTATGCGGCTCGGCATCCCCTACCGCAAAAAAGTGACGGCAAAGATGATCGGAATATATTTCGAGTACAAAGAGGTGCGCACCAACAAACAACGGCTCATCGAATTGGGGAAGCGGATCATATAGCCCGTAACGGGTGAAAACAGGTCGGTGACAAACTTTTGAAAAGGGTCTATAAAAGTACCTTTTTGGGAATTCCTGTCACTCGATCACCCACTCCCCGCGGCGTGTAGACCCCACCCGTTTGAGTCTGCCCGACTTGGCGAGTTTCTGCAAATGATATTTCACGCCGTCGGGTGAGATTCCGACAACCTCGGCCAACTCCGCCCGTGTGATGCTGGGATTGCGGGCGATGGCTTCCAAAATAATTTCTTGGGTAGTCTTTCGGGTAGTTTCTTGGGTAGTAAGCGTTTCAGCGATTACCCCCAAAACAAACTCGACGAAAGGCGTGCAACCTGCTTTACCTCCACTTACGGCAATCGCCTTATAATACTCCTTTTGATACTTATATACAATGTTTTCGATCGGCAGGTTTTTGAAGATAGGCCGCCACCTGCTCAAAATCAAGGTCTGCCACAATCGCCCCGTGCGACCATTACCGTCCGCGAACGGATGGATAAACTCGAATTCATAATGAAAGACGCAACTTGCGATCAACGGGTGTTCATCCGTGGTGCGCAGCCACTCGAACAGATCGTTTACGAGAAACGGCACTCGTTCGGCATCGGGCGCATAATGGATAACCGTTTTCCCCGACACCACACCCGCACCACCTTTGCGGAAACAACCGATTTCGTCGATCAATCCCGCTTCCATCGTGGCGTGAGCCTTTAACAGATCATCGACTTTACAGGGGTCGAGCGTGTCGAGCAATTCATACGCTTTAAGGGCGTTGCGCACCTCCTGCACCTCGTTAATAGGAGCAACGACGGGTTTTCCCTCCAATACCGCCGTGACCTGCTCCGTCGAAAGCGTGTTGCCCTCGATAGCCAGCGTCCCGTGAATCGTTTTGATTCGATTGACACGATGCAGACGCAGATTTTCGTGCGCATAATAGCTGCCGATTGCTTCGCTGATTTGTGCAACCAAATTCGTGATCTTCGGCGTAATGGTGTAAGGCGGTTTATAGGACATGATACACTTGCTTTTCGGCAAAGATAGCGATTCTTTCTTTTATAGGGTAGTTTTGGGTAAATCTATTTATCATCCACTCCCCATATCGTGCGATTTATGCCGAAACTGCCCCGCAACCAAAAGGTGACAAACTTTGTGAAAGGGTCTATAAAATATCCTTTTCGGAAAAGGTTGTCACTCGCAGACAAACAAGACCTAAATACCCCGACCGAGCGGACAATCCCTATTTTTCACCCCTCCCCCTTTTCGGATGGGAAACCGAATTTTTATCCCTCCCATTTAATAGGATTCCACATAATACAAGCCGCCCCCTATTTATGCCCGAAACCATATAACAGCATAAAATTATTGATATTACATGAAGTTAGATTACTACTGATAAGCGATAAACAAAAACTTAACCGCTATGTACGAAACACAAGAGAGAGCTAAACGGATTACGGACATCCATGTTTTATGGGGACAAAGCACGGTTATCGAGGAGCTGATCCAAGCGGGGAAAATCGACGAGGAATACCTCTATCCCTTTAATGGGGACGAGGTGTTGGAATGGTGGCTTGTTACTCCGTGGCTGGCCGAACGACTGAAAGAGCAGGGCGAAATCATCATTGACAAATTAGGGTGTCGTTGGTGGGGACGGCTGACGAGCGGGCAGGCGATTTACATGGACGGCGTAATACAAGAAATCTGCGGGGACGATTAACCCAACTTACAACTAACAAAGTTTCGATTCCATACTCCCTGCTATTGGATAGAAACTTTGTTTTCAAGAACTTTGCACAATTAAATACGGCAACAGCACCCGAAAGGGCAAGATGTTTTGCAATTTCCGCCGAATATGCTACTTTTGCAGTAACATATTGAATACACGGAAAGTGTAGCTTGTTCTCGTTAAGCGAATCTGACAGTTCAAAAGACAAGAGAATAGGCGAACATCTACCGCGTCATATCCTTACGGATAGGCGTGGGGCTGTTGCTTATTATATTGTCAAGGTTTTGTCAGAACCCGCTTAACTATAATAGGCTTTCAGTCCTGCGCTTTCTTTTGCACATAAGCCACTATCGAGGGACGGATAGTAAGATTTGAAACACTTGTTCAACTTAAATAAATCTTACTATGAAAAAACTATTGGCCTTTGCCGCATTATTTGCGGTGGTTGCGCTCACATCGTGTAAATACGATGATGATGACCTTTGGAACAGCGTTCACGGATTGGAAAACCGTGTCGCAAAATTAGAGGAACTCTGCAAGCAGATGAACACAAATATTTCATCGTTGCAGACTATCGTAACAGCATTACAAAACAACGTCTATGTTACGGGGACTACACCTCTTATGAAAGACGGCAAAGAAATCGGCTATACAATTACTTTCAGCAAAGGTAACCCTATTACCATCTACCACGGTAAAGACGGACAAGACGGTGAAGATGGGATAACACCCACTATCAGCGTAAAGAAAGATACTGATGGTGTCTATTATTGGACGTTGAACGGTGAATTTATCATGGTCGATGGTGGAAAAATCCAAGCCGAGGGTAAAGACGGCACAAATGGAACCAACGGCACGACCCCGCAATTCAAAATCGAAAACGATTATTGGTTTATTTCCTACGATAACGGAACAAATTGGACGCAGTTAGGTAAAGCGACTGGCGAGGACGGCAAAGATGGAGAAGATGGTGTTGGTGGGGATTCCATGTTTTCAGGCGTGGATTATAAAACCAGCACCGACTATGTAATCTTTACATTGGCTGACGGTACGCAAATCAAACTGCCTACATGGTCTGCTTTTGAAGCCTTACAGCGTCTTTGCAACGAAACGAATACCAACCTTTCGGCATTACAAACGATTGTGACAGCACTCCAAAACAACGATTATATCACGAGTGTAGACCCACTGACCGAGAACGGCAAGGTGGTAGGCTACACGATTAAGTTCGCCAAGAGTAACCCGATTGTGATTTATAACGGTAAAGATGGTACGGATGGCGTCGATGGAAACACTCCCGTTATCGGTGTGAAGAAAGACGGGGATGGCATCTATTATTGGACGCTGGACGGTGAATTTATCATTGTGGACGGACAGAAAATCAAGGCACAGGGGACAGACGGCAGTGATGGTGCAGATGGTGTTACGCCGAAACTCGAAATTCGAGAGGGCTATTGGTGGATTTCCTATGACAACGGAACGAATTGGACGCAATTAGGCAAAGCTACGGGAGAGGATGGCAAGGATGCAGATAGCATTAAAATCACGCAGGACGAGAACAATGTTTATTTTGAACTGGCAGATGGAACGGTTATAACAATTTCAAAAACGGGACAAACAATAGACCCGAATGTCATTCAATTTGAAGATGAAAATGTCAAGAAATTGTGTGTAGCTATTTGGGACACGGATGGCGACCACGAATTATCCTATAAAGAAGCCGCCGCGGTTACAACACTTAGCACTACATTTAAGGGGAATGCAGAAATTCAATTTTTTAATGAATTGCAACATTTTACTGGATTGACAGTCCTTGATGATACATTTAGCGGCTGTTCCAATCTTTGGAGAGTTACGATTCCTGCAAATGTAGAAACTATTAGTTCTACAACTTTTAGTGGCTGTTCTCAATTAAAGCGAATTGCATTTGAGAAAGGGGCAAAATTAAAAATCATCCCCCAAAGCGTATTTGCGAACCTTAACTCATTGACTGCAATTGAGATTCCTGCAAGTATTGAACTTATTGAAGATGGTGCATTTGCGGATTGTCACTCTCTTACGGTTATAACTTTTGAGAAAAATTCAAACCTAAAAGCTATAGGGAATTCTGCTTTTGACAGCGATTGAAATCCCCTCAAGTGTAGAAACGATTGGAGAAAGAATTTTTCGTAGATGTACTGGATTGGTGAATGTAACTTTTGAGAAAGGTTCTCGATTAACTTCGATTACTGGCGATTGCGTAAAAGATAGTGGTAATCGTGTTACTTCGTATGGTGCGTTTTTAGAATGTACGTCATTAACTAAAATCGAAATTCCTGCAAGTGTAACAACTATTGGAAGTGGGGCTTTTCATGATTGTTCTTCATTGGAAATAGTGTCATTTGAAGAGGGCTCCAAACTTATAACTATTAAGGATGGGTATAAAGATGGTGGCAATACAGTATATGGGGCTTTTACTAATTGTGATAACCTAACATTGTTTGATGCTTCTAATTGTACCCAAATAAAAACTATTGGAAATTATGCTTTCAATTACCGAAATAGGTGGAATTCTCAAATATCATTTACAATAAAACTTGGTACAGAGATTCCGCCAATACTTACTTACACTAAGGACGAATATTATACTCAACTTTTAATTTTGATAGCGGAAATAGTAAATACTTGAAATTAGTCGTTCCTGCAGGTTGTGCTGTTACATATCAAAGTGCAGATAGGTGGTCCAAATTTACGACCATAACGGAAATGTAATATAGGTTATGTTTTAGGCAGACTTGGGAAGATCATTCTTTCCAAGTCTGTCCTTTTATATTACTTGCATATTTCATAAATTTTTCGTATATTTACATCATAATCAAAGATTTAATCACAATATAAATTTTAGCTAAAATGAAAAGAAAAACACCAAGTATTGATTGAAAAACGGG
>OLXY01000931.1_pt1 | contig 11638 bp, 10 predicted proteins | sample 1644221 | NCBI WGS metagenome assembly OLXY01 (sample SAMEA103958121, study PRJEB25191) | human gut metagenome | reverse complement strand
CGGCCCGCAGGGACACCTCGGGGGCGACGGCCCGGCCGCTCAGCCGCGCCGCCGTGTAAGTCAGGTATTCCGAAATGTTGTTCAGCACGTTGCTGAGCGAAACCTCCTCGTCGGGCGAGACGTAACAGCCGATTCCTGCCGTCGCTTTCACGCGCCACTGCGGACGGAGCCATTCTGCGCTGCCGCGTACCGCTCCGCAGAACTGCGCGAGCCGCATCCGCCGTGCCGGATAGGCGTACGTGGCCGTGGACTGCCGCCATTCCGCGCGGGGACTGAGCATGTAATTCACCGTGCCGCGCCGCCATTCGACGGTCGCTTCGGCGTCGGCGTGCCAGATACGGTTCTTATACATCGCCTGTTCATCGACGATGACGCTGTGTCCCGTACGGTCGGCTATCATTTCGATACTGCGGCGCAGTTCATAGCCGCCTCCGGCGCGCAGGCTCCAGCGGCCGCTGCGGTAGGCTGCGGAGAGGGTCGCCTGACGGGTTTTGAGCCGGGTTATGGGGACCGTGTTGTTGGATTTGTTGAGCCGCTCCGTCGTAAGGCTTTCGAATGCGGCACGGGCATACCAGCCTTTCGCGTGCCGCGGCATGAGCTGTGCCGCCAGCAGACAACCCTTTCCGTCATAGCCGATGTTGAAACTCTCGCTGTTCAGTGAATAGCGGGTGTAATAACTGCCCAGTCCGGTCATATACAGCTCGGAAGAGCTGGCGCCGGGCGGATAGAAAAAGTCTATGTCCTGATCCTGTTTATAGAGCCGCCCCTGCAGGTCCAGCCCCAAAACGTACTGAGGGAACTGCATGCCTACGCCGAGTTTGATCGTGAAATCCGACACGACGTTGTGGGGCCGCGGATCGACCTGACGGTATTCCTGTCCGGCGCGGTAGTCGCCCCGGATCGCAAGGTCGAAGCGTCCCACCCGGTGGACATAGCCGCCGCCGAAAGCATATTCCTCGGTCGAGAGGTTTCCTCCGGCGGAATCCGCCGTGATGCAGGGATAGAGCAGCAGGTAGTCGGCCGTGGAGTTCCAGCAGACGTTGCGGCGGTTGCCGCGGACGTACCGGGCGTCTGCCCACGTTGCCGACCGCTCGCTGAGCCGCCGGTAGCTTTCGGCATAAAATCCCCCGTCGAAGGCTCCGTCGCCCAGCGGCTGCAGCAGCGCCTCCTGCTCACGGCGCAGGTCGATGCGGAGCGAGATCTGCGAAAGCGACTGTTCGCTGCGGTAGAGCATCATCGCGGGCGACTCCGTATGAAATCCGGCTACGGCCCGTTCGTCCTCCGCGCTGAAAACGGAAGAACGCTCCAATACGCCGAGCGTATCGCGCTGGGCGGAAGCGGCGGCGGGCAGCAGCGCCAGTATCGACAGGAAAAGGGCCTTCATCATCGTCAGATCGATTTTAGTAACAACACGATCGATTCGCTGTCCTCTACCCAAGTCATTGCTGCTGGAATCTGATTGTAATCCGTGCAGCGCAGAATCTTCTTTTCTCCGGTCGAATAGGTCGCGTCGGCTTCGACGATGAACGTGTAAACCCCTTTGCGGAGCCGTATTGTCGCGCTGTTCTGTTCGGCGGCGGGAAATGGCACCCGCTCTCCGGAGTTGATATTGTCGAAGTAGGAGATGTCCGTGCGTATTTCCAGCTTTTCGACGGGGCGGCTGTCCGGCATCACGAACCGGATGGACAGTTCGGTGAAAATCGAATCGTCTTTTTCGCAGGCCGAAAACAGCAGTGCGGAGAGCAGAAACAGAGTCCGTATGGTAGATTTCATCATCATCGCATTACAGTTTGAAGTTGAGTTCCATGCCGAAATAGGGGCTGGAATAGCGGCGTACCAGTGCGTTGGTCTCGTTTCTGTACGAAGGACTGTATGTGAACAGCCGGTTTACGAAAATCGCAATGTTGAGCCGGTCGCGGTAAAGCCGTTTCGAGATTTTGAGATTGACGTTCATACTGAAAGGCGTGAGACGGTAGAGATAGGCTTCTTTCGATACGTTGTCGTGGATCATATGCTGCAAAATACCGTCGGCTGCCGACTCGGCCGTAAACGGATGTTCCTGTAACTGCAGGTCGAGGTAGCTGGTCGGCGCAGGATTGCACCATTCGGCCTTCATGCCGGAAAACCACTGGCATTGGAACGACGTGGAGAAAATCAGCCCCAGTTTGGGAATCTGGGTGTCGAGCAGGAAATTGGTGTTGCATACTTCGTGAAACGTGTTGTCGTCCTGATCGTAAAGCCCGATGTAAGGATAGGGCGTCCCTTCTGCGAGCTGTACGGTCGTCAGGACGTACTGGGGTTCGCTGTTCTCATAGCGGGTTTTGAAATAGGCGCCCGAGACGATGAGTTTCGTGGCCAGCGCCCGGATGCGCCGCGTGGAGAGCGAGAATTCGATGCCCTGCTTGAATGTGCGGCTTCCGTTGGTCTTGACGCCGACGGTCTGGAATACCGTTTTGTCCTTGTAGGGAAGCCATTCGAGCTGCGGCGGTCCGGTGAACTCCATATCCTTGAGCGGTCCGGTGTCGTATTCGCGGTAGGTCCGGGTGAGTACGTCGGTCGAGGTGCGGAATCCCGAGGTCATATTCTCCCGGAAATAGGTTACCGACAATCCGTATCCGTTCCACTCCGCATTGCCGCGCACCTCCCATTTGAAGTTCCGCGCCGCCTTCAGGTCGTAATTGGTGGGGTCGTGCTTGAAGACTTCCTCATTGATACGGCGTTTCGATTCGTCGTCCGCCGGGAAATAGTTGAGCCGCGTGTAATAGGAGTAGTCCGGTTCGGGGAAGAGCTGGTCGAGCGTAGGCGTTTTGGTGTGCCATCCCGCGCCGCCCGCGAATGTGATACGCATCGGGTCGCCTGCCATGTCGAACGCCGGAAGCGTCACCGAGAGGTTGGCACGCGGATCGAAATGGAATTTGCCCTGCAGGGTGTAACGGCTTCCGAGATTGGCCATGGCCGTCGTACGCAGTCCGGCCATTATCTCGATCCGCCACTCGCCGGCCGTAATCGTCGTATTGTCCTCCAGAAACGCCGAGAGCCGGTGCAGCGCCGGCAGGGCGTCGTAACGCCGCGGATGGGAACTCATCAGGTCGGTAAATGGGCGCGTCACGTCGTAAAGCAGACCGCCGCCGTAATTTTTCGACATGTTCCATTCGGCTCCGATGCGGATCGTGTTGCGGCTCAGCGGGGTGTCGGCTCCCAGCAGGGCTACCGCCTTGGCGTTGGCGTAGAACGGTTTGTTGTCCACCTGCAGGGTCGCTTCATAGCGGACCGGCAGCACTTCCATATCGAAGACGCCCTCTTCGACTGCCGTGCGTATAGGGACGTTGCCGCTGTTCGCTCGGTAACGCCAGCGGTCGATCAGGTCGAATTCGGAAGAGACGGAAGCGGAAAAATCGAAGCTGCGGAAAAAATTCGCACCCTTGGATTCGGCGGTGAAATTCACCGCCGCGACGACGTTGTTGTAACTCGATTTGTAGCGTTCGAGGGGGATGCCCGCCGGGCCTTCGTCGATATCCCGGTCGCTTTTTTGGCGGTCGAAAGAGCCGGTGTAGTCGAGCGATCCGCCCAACGTGTAACGGTAGGCCGAGGTGCTTTCCCAGCGTTTCTTCATGCGCCACGATCCGGTCGCACGCTGGTAGTTCTGGCGCGTATTGCGCGGGTCGTGGGAGTTGAGCCATGTCGCGCCGACGTTCATCGTCAGCAGGTCGGCCGGAGCGCCCCATTCGAATCCTTTGCCGACATAGAGCAGCTGGCTGCCCAGATCCGCTTTGAAGCGGGCTTCGAGGTTGCGGCCTCCCTCCTTGCGCTTGATCTTGATCAGTCCGCTGGTCAGATCGCCGTATTCGACCGACGGAATGCCCTGCTGAATCTCTACCGAAGCTATTTCATCGGTCGGCATCGTGCGCATGTCGACGCCTCTGTTCAATGAAATATTATTGCCGACGGTCGTTCCCGAATTGTATGTCATGCCCGCGTCGTTCGACATCGGAATTCCGTCCATGACGAACGAAACGCCGAGCGATGTAGTCTGGTAATCGCTGTTCGAGGTGCCGATCTCGCGCAGATGAATGTGGTTCGAGGAGAAAAACGAGGGGTCGGAGGCCCGTCCGCCGGGCAGCAGTTCGAGCAGGTCCCCGAAACTCGACGGCTGGATGTGGTTCATCGCGTCCCGGCCGATATGCACGCCCGAGACCGGTCCCCGCACTTGGGTCGCCGTGATTACGACCTCGCGGATCTGCGTGTCGCTTGTCCGGAGCCGGACGGTCCGCAGCATGTCGCTGCCGCTGACGGGCCGTACCTCCATCCGTTGGGAGACATATCCGATATATGAGATATCCGCATTGTAGGTATTCGCGGGCAGGGTGAAACGTGCCCGGCCCTCCTCATCGGTCGTCGTCGCGTAGGCCTTTCCCCCCCCCGACATAGGAGTCAGCGCCACCGTAGCATACGCCAGCGGATTGTGCAGGGAATCGGTAACTTCGAACGTGATCCCGGCGTCGGGCCGGCCGGACTGCCCGTACGTGTACGCAGGCAGCAGGATAAATAGCAAATATTTCAGGAGTAGCCGCATAGTTCTGTTTTCACGGGACAAAAGTATAGCGCCCCGGCATATGCGGCAATCGCCATATCTTGGTAAATTGCATTGCAATCATCACCAATAATAATGAGTTGCGTTCGTGCGGCATCCCATCATAATGCTATCCGGCCGCGCCAAAACCCCTAAAATCCGGTATTGACGATCCGGTGGGAATGCTGTTTCTTTGCCGTAAACCAAAAACGACGAAATTATGACTGGTATCTTTTTCGGCAGTACGATGGGCACGACCGAGGCCGTGGCTGCGGATATTGCCAAACAATTGGGCGTCGCGGACGCCGATGTACACAATGTGGCCGATACGCCGGCCGGCGAAGTGCAGAAATACGACCTGCTCGTGCTGGGTTCTTCGACGTGGGGCGCAGGCGAATTGCAGGACGACTGGTACGGCTTTTTGGATCAGCTGAAGGCGCAGGATCTGAGCGGTAAAAAGGTGGCGCTTTTCGGCTGCGGCGACAGCGGTTCCTATCCCGATACGTTCTGCGATGCCGTCGGGCTGATTTACGACGGCTTGCAGCAGAGCGGCTGCACGTTCGTCGGAGCCTATGCGCCCGAAGGGTATGACGAAACAGGTTCGCTGGTCTGCCGCGGCGGAAAGTTCGTGGGACTTGCCGTCGATGAAAGCGCGCCCGACAAGACCGACCGGCGGGTTGCCGCATGGTGCGAACAGATTAAAAACGAGTAACGATGAGCGCCGAGGAGTTCAGCCGTTACGATTCGATGAAGCTGTTCCTGCACCAGATTTACGAGTTCCAGAAAGGTGTACGGAGTCTGGTGCTCTGCACGATGTGCCGCACCTGCGCTTCTCTGCTCTCCGAGCGGCTGGAAAGGCTGGGTATCGCTTACCGGATTCAGTCGGTGACCGACAGCAAGGTGAATCTTTACTTCGGCAACCGCATGTGTCTGGAGACCGTGGCGACATTCATCCACAAGCCGCTCAACGAACTCTCCGCCGAGGAGGATTTCATGCTCGGCGCGATGCTCGGCTACGACATCGCCGGGCAGTGCGAACGTTATTGCAAACGAAAGTCTCCGGGTGTTTCATCAGAACAAGCGGCGGTCAACTGACCGCCGCCTATTCCTTCCTGATCTGCGCCGTGAACGAATCCCCCGCGCCGACACCGTCGGCCACTTCGACGTGCGGCGTGGCGACGTACGACATGCCGTCCGGAGTGAATACATGGCTTCCGACGGCGCCGCAGGTGAGTATCACGGTACGGAGTCCGTATTTTTCGAGCAGGTCGCGGCACTGCGCCTGTATGCCGAACATCCGGCTTACGACGGTCAACTCCTCGTCGTTTGTTTTCAGAATATTGCTGCGGCAGAGCGAGTCGTGGACCACCTCCGGCGAATAGAAATGCTGCCGCAGGTTGATGTCGAAGATCTTATAATGTCCCGCTGCGCAAAAAACGGAACCGCGGAAAAGCCACAGTCCCGATTCTTTGCCGTTGCTCTCCGTTATTCTGTTTCGAAATCATGCGACAGCTTATGTCCGTTCTCATCGACACGCAACGATACCAGATGGAGATGCTCTCTGGAAATGTCATTATGCTTGAAAACAATATAAGGTTGATCTCCATATCCCATACGTTCCATATACTCCTTGGCGGTTTCCCGTAACTGTTCGCCTGTCAGTTTGTCTTCGGGCGAAGGATTCAGTAAAACATGGAATACCGTATTGGTCGTTCTGCGGTTGGCTTCGAGGTATGGCCGGAAACTATCCATACAAGCGTCGATATCCATTCGCCCGTGTTTATCGAACGGTTCGAGCATCTTCTGCCAGAGGAGCACTTCGGCTTCATCCTTATCCACTTTCTCCTTGTTATAATACAACGCTCCACTGGGCGAGGGGCGCGATCTTATATTCGCAACCATTCCTTAGCTTGTTTGGCAAGGTTCAGTATCTTGATACTAAAGGCTTTCAATTCCCTCATGCGCTGTTCCAATGCGGCGATCTGATGCGGGATTGCGACGTTGGAAAAGTGCGAATTGACGACCTTTACGACCTGATTATGCAGGCTAAGTACCCGGCGCCTTGTCTTATTTCCAAGATAGGTTTCCCAATACTCGCCTCCGAACCGGACGTACATCTTCCAGCGTATCCGGCTCTCCGCTAATATTGTCAGTCTAAAACGTTCCATGATGTATCTTTTGATGACAGCTTCCGCAAACGGCCATAGCCTTACGCCGTCTGGCAATCATCAGTTTTTCCCAATTCTCCTTGCCTTTCAGTTCTCCGAGTTTACGCACATGGTGCATAACCAGATTATCCGTAGCACCGCACAACTCGCATTTCCGAGCTTTCAGCCTGTCTATAAGGCTTGTGGTGCTGACGCCGGGCATTGGATTCGGGCATCTATCAATCAACCGATCATAGGAAGGTCTTTTTCTTTTGAACCCTTCATTGTATAAGCGACGTTCTTTTGCTTTGCCGTTTTTTACCGTATACCCGACTGTAAAGACTCCGTTGCGTTTGTATTTCCGGCAAATTCGTCTTACCGTGGTCCGGTATTTCCCGGCAAAGGTTTTGTACATACTGTACTGCATGATGTAGTGAAAAGTGTTCAGTTCAGAAGCGTTGTTAGCTATCGAGTAATAGTTGTAAAACCCTCTGATCTAGGCATTGTAACTGTCAAGGATTTCAAGGTCGTCATTATTGATAAGTTCCGACCGGTGTTTGGGAATCCATTGCTCGTGCCCGTTATGATAGCTGAATTTCAGCACGCCGAGTTCCAGCAATTTTTTCTTTATTACTTCGGTCGTTACCTTTAATCTGACCTTGTTTCCATACACACGGGACAGGCTTCCCCGTTTGTTCCGTTTTTGCAGGTTCGACTTGCGGACAGTCACCTCATATCCAAGGAATTTTGCAGGCTTTTCAGTATGAGTGACGAGCGTTTTCTCATCCGATAGTTCCAATGCCAGTCTGTCTGCAAGGAAACGCTTTATATCGTCCTTGATCTTTACGGCATCTTCTTTACTGCCGATAATTCCAATGAGGAAGTCGTCGGCATACCTCACATATTTAAGCCTCTTGAAGTTTCCGTCCATAGGGTCGAAGCACGGCATCGCGGATCGGGTTTTGTCTATCTCTTTGAGCCGTTTGACGAGCACTTTTCTTTCTACATTATTTGTCGCTGTTTTGAGTTCACGCATAACCAGCCTCTTTTGGTAAGTGAGAACTTCGTATTCCCGTTGCTGTCTTCCCCTATCTCCCTTGTCGAATTTGGAAGCATATTCTTTCATGTACTTATCCAGTTTGTCCAAATAGATATTGGCCAATATCGGACTGATAATTCCACCTTGCGGCATTCCGCTGTACGTTCCATGAAATTGCCATTGTTCCAAGTAACCCGCTTTCAGAAATTTTCTGATAAGTCGTATGAATCGTTCGTCGGAGATACGTTCCTTTAAGATGTCGATCAGAATATCATGATTGACATTGTCGAAGAAACCTTTTATATCTCCTTCGATGAACCACTTCTTACCCGTAAAAGTCTTCTGTACGGCATTCAATGCGGTGTGGCAGCTGCGATGCGGACGGAAGCCGTGCGAAGTATCTTCAAAGTGACCTTCGTAAATAGCTTCCAGTACCATTCGTACTACCTCCTGCACCAGTTTGTCGTCGAAAGAGGGTACGCCGAGAGGTCGTGTCTTTCCGTTTTTCTTCGGGATGTGCACTCTTCTCGATGGCTGAGGAGAGTAGCTTTCGTCTTTCAACGAAAGGATCAGTTTCTCAATGCGGGAAAGGCTCATACGGTCGATGGTTTTCCCGTCTGCACCTTGTGTCATATTACCCGGCCTGGCATATATTCGCTGATAAGCCAGATAATACATTTCCTCATTGAAAAGAATACGATAAAGCCTCTCAAACCTGTATTCCGTGGTTTGACTATGCTTTGTCAGACTGTTTAATACTCTTGCGGGACTTCTCATAATGCCTCTCGCATTTTCCGTTAATCGTATTAATGAATATTAGCTGCCGCCCTTCGCCTTGTACGAGGCTTTCCCCCGCGCGGACTACTACGGCGGCTCCGTTACCATACCGGATATTCATAGACCTTCGTCCAATAGCCTTACGGCATTCCGGTTTAGGTAATCCCCGTTTACGATATAATAACTATGGCACGACAGATTGTCGGATATGACGTCCGCCCTTTACTGTTCATTACAGTTGCGTCGTGATAAGTTCTTGCTCTCTCTGTACAACTACTACAATGAGAGTATCACGATATGACGAGTATAGTTACCTTAACGTCACAGTTTCGCTAGGTACCGCTCAGGCTGTCATTCAATCAATCCGGATTTTATCCTCATATCTGTCTTTCATCACCCCATTCAGTCGCAGTCGGGTAACTGACTGACTTATGGTTTACCCCGACATGCTACACTCCCTGTCCGGTTTCCCTTTCAGATAAGTCGGTTGATGATAGGTTATTTTCAAAGAACACTTACCTAATAGCTTGCCATCGCTATATTTATTATATCGCCTTGACGGGCGACAGTTATTGGCCAGTTTCTGAAATTGAAAATAAAACTCGTTCAGCCGGGCAATAAACTGCGTCTTCGACGGGTCGCGTTTGATGACGACAAACTCCTCGGCGAAGATTCTTTTGACGATAAAACGGCTTCTGTTATGCTCCAGTCCAGCTTTGCAGAGCAGCTCGTTGAAACGGATATGCTGCTCTTCATTGAGCCGGAAAGAATACTTGTAACTCGGTGTTCGGGGCTTCCTGTCGGTTATGTCTGTCAGTTTTCGGTTGGTATCCATAGATAGCTTAAAAAAGGGTCGCGACTCGGGAGCGACCCCGGCCTCGCAGAGCGAGCACCTTTGTCGGACAAATGTCAATTTGTCGGACAAAGGTACAGCTCGCTGTTATCTGGCGATAACAAAAATCCGCGGCGGAAATTTTTTGTGAAAACTTTGAAAAACCTCCGCTACGGCTTTCGAGGACGGGTCTTTCCCGGTTGCAATATTACAACCGTCCGGGCGCCAAAACAAGCTCTAGGTGCGGACTGGAGCGATCGTGGCCGGACATCAAAACCGAGGTATTTCAGTCGGTGGTATCCTGCATCATGAAAGGTAGGTTTTCTTGTTCCGTTCATTATTCCGATATAAACTGCGTGAAGCAGAAAATGGTATTTTGAATGGTTTAAACCATAAAACCAGACACACACGCTTTACAAGCATAAAGCGAACGTTCAATCTTAAAAACATTGTACCATGGATTCATTAAAAGAAACCGACAACCTCGCAACAAAACCATCGAAGCGTCCCCGTATCGAAGTCGACGAAGAATTGATGCGTCAGATGATCGCCGGACAGGCCCCTTTGGATTCGAAAGTCATCCGCCGGATTCCCGAACCGGAAGCGGAAAATACGGACGCTCCCGAGGGAAAGACATCGGAAACGGTATCCGGAGCATCGGCTCCGACTGCTGAAAGGACAGACGCCAATACCCAAACGAGTGACGTAAAGGAGCTGGCCGGATTCCGTCGCAAAAAGATTCCGCTGCCGGATTTCGAACGCACGTTCTTTGCCCCGGCGGACTGCCGTAACCGTTCGGCGATCTATATCAGTGCGGCAACCAAGTACAAAGTATCGGCAATCCTCCACTTATTGGGAATGAGAATACAAGGCTTACAGCTTTGGTCGACAATATGCTGCGCTTTGTAATCGGAATTTACAGCGACGAGTTGAATTATCTCCACGAGAAGAAGAACAACAGACGACTATTTTAAACAGACAATGCGATAAGCGATTACTTTGGGTTTCTGATATGGACGTAGCGAAGCGACTGGCATCCGAACCGCAGAATGTCGCCTTTTCCGCCGATGTCTTTCGGATTAGCCGTCGCTCTCTTCTTTCAGAGTCGGGAACTGGAATCTATCGCCTATTTTATCCTCTATTCGGCTTATCGCATTGCCTATCATTTGGTTTGTCACCTTGGCATAAATCTGAGTCGTGGTCGTATATTTATGCCCTAACATCTTACTGACTGTTTCCAGTGGAATACCGTTCATCAAGGAGACCGTCGTGGCGAAGGTATGCCTTGCCGTGTGGAATTTCAGATTCTTCGCAATCCCGCATTGTCGGGCGATATGTTTCAAACTGGCGTCCGAGGATTTCAAGGAAGCGACCGGGAAGACCTTTCCCGGATTCTCGGGAAAGAGCCGGTTGAATCGGTTGGCAGGAATACGATACTTTTCAAGAATAGCTTTCGCAACCGGAAGTAGTTTTACCGTAAACGGTACTTTCGTTTTCTGACGGATACTGCTAATCCACCATGCTCCGTTCGGAGTTTGTTTCAACTCCTCATAACTCAGTTTGGCCAGATCGGCATAGGACAGGCCCGTAAAACAACAGAACAGAAACATATCCCGTGTCCGATCCTGACGCTGCTGCTTGACTTTGCCGATAATTAGTTTATTGATTTCTTCTTCGGTGAGATATTCAATTTCCGGCTGATCGGCAAAGTAGTAGTAATAGGCAAACGGATTCTTCTCCATTTGCCCGTCGTTAAACGCTTTCTTGACGATATGCTTCAGTGATTTGATCTCAACGCTGATCGTCGTGTCGGCAAGGCCCCTGACATGTTTCAGATAGGCGGCAAACTTCTCTGCAAAAGACTGATCCAGTTCCACAAGGGGTATATCCTTGACTTTATAGTCCTGACAGATGAAAAGACTCAAATCGCGTCGTAGCGTTTGATAACGGAATAAGGAATGGATAGTACGGTCCACATCTATACGGTTCTTGTACTCTTTGCAGAATTCATCGCATAACTCCAGTAACAGTTTATACCTTTTACTGAAACCCAGATAGGCGTTCTTCACCTTATCGGCGGAAACATATCCGTCACGGTCGCAGATAGACTGGTAATGCTTTCCGATCTGGATACGAATATTATCCAGATAGCGGTTGATACGGTCGGCTTCGAGGCTTTTGCCTTTGGCGCGACCGCCCTTCACCTCCCACAGATGGGGAGGAACGCTAAGTTTGGCGCTGAACTGGGCGATCGTACCGTTGACGGTAATACG
>OLXY01000922.1_pt1 | contig 11698 bp, 8 predicted proteins | sample 1644221 | NCBI WGS metagenome assembly OLXY01 (sample SAMEA103958121, study PRJEB25191) | human gut metagenome | reverse complement strand
ATTTAATTAATAATTTCTTTAAGATTAATGCTCATAACAAAAAACATTTGTGTCTTATATTATGAGGTGAAATGAGATGAAATTAGTTAAAACTCAAATATGTTTATATATATATGAACAATTCATGGATAAAAAAGTTATAAATATTATGGAGATTAAAAACAAGTTTGGTCTTGAAGACAAAACATTCATGCGCTATATTAACGAGATACGTTCATATCTTTATAACTTTTACAAGGGAAAAGAAATAGTTTATGTGAGATCAGAACAAGCATATAAACTAGTTTCTTATGAAGCTTAAGTAAGTAAAAAATAAAAAGGACAGAAACTGTCCTAATGATTTGGTATAATAGGGTTATAGACAAGATATGGTATTTTTATCAGAAGGAGAAAATTATGGATAAAAACATTGTAGCCCTAATAAAACAAAGAGACGAAGAAGCATTTGAAGCATTATATGCCGAGTATAAAAACCTTGTTTATTATGTTATATACCAAATCGTTAAAAATAATGACGCATCAAGTAGATTATTACAAGATACTTTTCTAACAGTTTATAATAAAATTGACCAATATGCCGGTGGCAATTTTAAATACTGGATTTTAACAATTGCGAAAAACTTAGCTAAAAATTATGCAACACGCGATATGATAAAAGAACGACGTATTATCAAAGATAATGAAATGATTTATGAAATTACTGATAATACTAATGTTGGACTTGGTAAATACGATGAGATATTGGCAGAAAACTTTTTACCAGAGGAAAAAGATATTATTGTTTATCATGTTGTGTTTGGATATAAGTTTAAAGAAATTGCTGAAATAATGGAAAAATCTCCCAAATATATAAGTCTAAAATATAAAGTGTCATTGAAGAACTTAAAAACGATTGTGGAGGAAATACAAAATGAGTAAAAAATTTAACAAGTTTAAAAAAGAATTTCTCCAAGATTTATCAAAATTAACTGATGGTACAAAACAAGAAATTAAACATAGTCTAGGAATAGATGAAACTACATCAAGTGCAGAACATAAAACACCATGGTTTAAGTGCCATTTTAAGCCTATCGCGTACTCATGTGCTTTAGCTCTTACTTGTTTAGCAATAATTATTACACTTGTTATGGTAACAAATTATAATAATGTACCAGTATATCAAGGTATGTTCGCTAGCAAAATTGAAAGTTCAAAAATCTTATCAGGAAAAAGATTATCAGGGGAAATAGAAAATGAATTGATTGATGAAATAGGGGTTACAAAACTAGATGGAATATCATGCTATGAAAAACCAAATACAGATATTATTATAACTATCAATATTACTAATCCAAAATCCTATGAAATATTATCATTTACTTTAAATGGTAATAAATATCAATCATATCAATTTGAAAAGGGGTCAGATTCAACTCAAATTCTTGTCAAATATCAAACTAGAGGTGAATCAGGAATTGAAGAAATAACGATTGATGAGATTAAATATATTGATGGTAAAAACATTAAGAGTGTGCGTTTTAGTGGTGATAAAACAATTAAGATAGGGGTAACCTACCAAAATGTTCCAACCGTAACTAAACTTGATGATGATACAAATGGAAATACATATAACTTAATTTTGGAAACTAAAGATCTAGATAATCTTATTGATGCTAATAGAGGCTTATATATATATCTAATTGACAATAATCAAGTAGTAGCTAAATCAAAACTAAAAATAGGAATTGATAATATCAAGTTTGAAAATCTAAATTATTCAACAACATACTCATATGTAGTAATTGGAGTATATGATCTTTTAGATGGTGAAGGAATGAAAGCTAGTGTATTATATAGTGATACTTTTGAAATAGAAGATGGTTATACTTTTGGTGAAGAAGCAGTAGGTACAGATGAATTTAGTATCAAACTATTGAAAAAAGAAAACTTTAGTGGTAAAATATTAATGGCTGAATTGTATTATAATGATATGCTGGTGTCAACTATTAAAGATATTCAAAACCAAATTAGTTTTGCAGGGTTATTATCTAATGTAGAATATAAAGTGGTTTTGACATATGAGTTTATAACAAACAACAATCAAACAGTTAAAAAAACAATGTCACATCTAGTAAAAACAAAAGAACCACAAATACCAACTGTGACATTTAATGAACCACCTCTTTCTATTGGTGGAACGGGTATTATCTATTTATCTCTATTAATTGATGATAAAGATAGTGTGTTAACAAGTTTGAAAGTTGAAGTATATTCTGGTGATGAATTAGTACAAACAATAAATCTAAATTTAAAAGATGCTACGGATAATATTTTAGATTTAACGATATCAGATTTAACACCAAATAGCTATCAATTGGTCTTTGTTTATGAATATAATCTAAATGATACAAATGGAAATATCCTTGTTGACAGAAACAGCAATCCAACTACTACAAATAAAATAACAGTAGAAGTTAGGTAAAATATCTAAAGAATAAGCAGTCTAATAAAAGTAATAGACTGCTTTTTTAAATAAAACTTAAGGAGAACGATATGAAACTAAAAAAGATAGTATTCTTAATTATTATGCCACTAATCCTACTTATGTTATGTATTTCATGTGAAAATTATACGGAAGGTACTACCCCAAGTCGTGAAGCCTATATCCAGGCTCAAACATCAGGTTTTACCGGTACATATGAGAAATGGAAAAAATTAATTGAGGGAATTGATGAAGGAAGTATTACTGATGTAACTAACGAAAATGGTGAACTAATTATCATTCTTGCAAACGGAGAAAGAATTAATTTAGGTCCACTAGAAGATAATATAGTACCAGTATATCAAGGCATGACCGCAACATCATCTACAAAAAACAAACCACAAGAAAAAAAGAAACGTTATCTTAATATGAAAATAAAAGATGCGATTGATGATTTTCTAGAAATTATTACAACTGAAAAAGTAGAATATTACACAACTAAAGGTGAAAAATTTAATATTGTAATTCATTTATATAACCCATCAAGTTTTGAAATATTATCATTTACACTAAACAATCAAAAATATCAATCGTACCAATTTAAAGAAGGATCAACATCAACGGAACTTGTAATTGAAGTAGAGGCAGATAAAAATCCTGGTATTAAAGAATATACTATTGATGCGATTAAATATATTGATAAAACGGAAATTAAAGATGTTCAAATGGATGGTCAAAAGACAATTAAAGTTGGAGTAAAATATGATGCAACCCCAACCGCAAGTCTAATAAGTGAAGAACTTACGTTAACTAGTTATGAACAAGTACTAGAGATTCAAGATCCTAGTAATTTAATTACTAATAAAAATAGTTTATTTTTCTTTTTATATGATGGTACTAATATTGTATATAAACAAGCCTTACAAATTGGCATTAATATCATAAAGTATGATGGCATTCAAATGGGTTCAAAATATGAGTATATGGTAATAGGTGTATATGATGATTGCTCAGGTGATGGTAATAAAGCAGTTGATCTTATGAGTGGTGAACTTGAAACTCCAAATGGTATTGTCGTAACGAGCCAAGAAAACTTTAAAAGGAGCACTAAAATAAATCTTGCTAGTTCTAGTAGTGATGTTTTAGTACAAGAGGTTAACTTATATGATGGTGATTTGAAAGTACAAACTATTAAAGATAAAATGGAAGTAGTTTTTGAAAACTTACTATCAAACCATGCTTACGTGGCTGAAGTAGTGTACACATATATTTATAAAGGTATTACTAGAACTTCACGTTTTAATATTGATGTTAAAACTTTAATATGCGAGGAACCAACTTTTGAAATTAATACACTAATAGTAGATAAAAAACAAGTTGCATATAGTGTTACATTATTTGATCCAGACAATGTAATAACAAATCAAGCTTATAGATTATTAAAAGATGGTCAAGTAGTTCAAATTAAAACGACACCACAAAATAATTTCACAGACTTACTTTCAAATAACACATATGAATTTGAAATAATTTACAATTACAATCTTAACGATGGTAATGATGATCATGAATTAAAACAACAAGTTACCATTAAAACTAAGGCCTTAAATATTCCTAAAATAGATATCACAACTACAACGACTGATAATCAAATATTCTTAAAAGAAATAATTACCGATTTTGATGAGACTATTAAATTAATAGCTCCTCTTGAATTAGATGATGCTAGTGTTATGGTAAATAAAATAAACGAAAAAGAATACTTACTAGCAAATGCTAAATCAAATTATACTTATGCGCTTAGAATAAGTTATAAATATGACTTAAACGATGGCTCCGGTATAATTGATGAAACCAAGGAATTTACAGTAACAACTAGTAAACAGATTCCAACACTTAGATTTAATCCATATAATATTTTACAAGAAAGCGTAGAATACGATTTAATCGTTTTAGATAATAACGTAACTGGTCGTGTTAATTTGGTTACTTTATATGAGGGACTTACTTTTGTTAAAAAATTAAGTACCACAACAAATAAAATTGATGGATTAAAACCTGATACTAGTTACACGATAAAAGTTAATTATATATATGATTTTGATGATGGCTTTGGTAGTAGAGAAATAAATGAAGAATATACCTTTAAGACTCTAAAACAAGAACCAAAATACAAATTAACATTCAGTAATATTGATTATACTAGTTTTGAACTTTGTCATGATTTAGATGATGTTGATGGAGTATTGAACTTTAAAAAAGTAGAGATATTATTAAATAGTAAATTAGTCCAAGAGATAACAAGTTTGGATGATATAATTATTCAAAATTTACTAGCTGACAATACTTATAAAGTTGTTGTTAAATTTGAACGTGATTTAAATAATGGAATGGAAGAAATAGCTTATACGTATTATGTCACAACTAATAAATATCAAAAACCAGAACTTGATATTACGTTGGATAGCACAAAAACAAGCATTCTTTATAATTACAAGATTTTGGATAGTAATGATATAGCAAGTTTTTATGAAGCTACATTATATTATAATGGTAAAAAAGTAGATAGTGAAGACGTTAATCAAATCTTTAGTAACTTGCTTAGTAATTCATTATACACAGTAAGAATAGCGTTACTTAACGATTATCATGATGGCAAAACTCCAAAACTTGAATATTATAATTCAAGTATTAAAACGAAACCCCTTGATGATATTGAATTAACAATTAATTTAATTCCCGATAAAAAGTCAATTAGTTTTACATATAATCTAACTGATTTAGATTTGATTGCTACAATAATTGAGGTAAAACTTTATTATGGTTATGAATTAGTTCAAACAATTAATGAATTAACTATTAATAGTTTTAATAATCTTTATAGTAATAATAACTATCGTGTAATCTTTGTTGTGAAAAAAGATTTTAGAGATGGTAATAGCCCTATAATCAGTGAGTACGCCGCAACAACTTGGACTAAGAGTTTAACCATGCCAACAGTTAGACTAAAGTGTACAGTTACAAGAGATAGTATTTACTATGAAGTGGATAAAGATGATGTTGATAATATTGTAAAACTTGAATATATTCAATATAGAGATTTAAAAACACAACATGAAAGTACAACATTACCAATTGATGATAAACAAACAATTACAAATTTAACTCCTCATACTAATTATGAACTTGGATTATATTATAGTTATAATTTAAATGATGGAAAAAGTGATATAACAGATGTTGCTTGGGGGCTTTGTACAACACTTTCTGCGGAAATTAACATTCTTAAAATGGAAGTTTTAAATACGGAATCTCCAAAAACAAATGAAGATATTAATCTTAAGATATATATCGAAAATAAGTATCAAGTAGGTTTTTTAAGTATTACAATCAATGGTAAAACTTATGACTGTAGTGTTGGGCCTACTGATGGAATAAACACTTGGTTAGTAGTATTAATACCTGCTCCAAAAGTAAGTGGCATCATGACTATTACAGTAGAAAAATTCCAATATTATTTACCGGATGAATTTTATGAACAAAAGATGATTGGTAATAATACAATTGATGTTGAAATAATGTCTAGACTAGATATTATTGATATTGTTCTTGCGGATGGAACTACAATGGATATGAATAGTAGATCCAATGGCTATATTATGAAAGTTGATAATCCATATGGTTATACTATTACTGAAATAGGAATTAAAGACTTTTCTATAGGTAGTGCTGTAAGTGTTTATCCAATAAGAATAAATGATAATAATTGGTATGTGAAAGAAATTCACGCATATGATTATAATGTTTATATTAAATGGATTAAATATGTAGATAGTAATAACAATGAAACCGTAAGAAATTATAGTGATAAAATAACATTAAACTTTTCGGTAAATACCACTGGTAGTCGTGAAGTAATCAAGGTATATACACCAGAAGATTTTATGAATATGAATGAATCAAAAATTTATGAACTTGCGAATGACATTGATATGAAAGGATACAAGTGGAAACCGTATTTCTTTACTGGTTATTTTGATGGAAAAGGACATACAATAAGTAATTTAACATATGTCCATAAAGATAATTGGACAGTTGATGCTGAAAACTATATAAATGCAACATCAATTATGATTTTAAGTGAATATAGTGTTTTCAAAAATGTTTATTTTAAAGATATATATTTTAGTACTGATACCACTGCTTGGTATTATTCGGATATTAAATTATTTAATTGCAAGTGGACTAGTGATAATTTGAAATATGTCATAAAAAATGTTCTTATTAGTGGTGTAATATATGTCAAAAGTAACGGAAAAGTTGGAGATCATTTATTTACTCTTCCAAGTAGCACAACATACGTGGTAGACGGAATGACTATTAATGAACAAAAATATGAATATACAAATAGTGTTACAAGTGAAGAACTTGAAAATGGAGATTTTAAACAAAATGTTTTAAAATGGAATTTCACTCCGGAAGTATTTTTTGAATCTGCAGGCTTTATGTATAGAGTTATAGATGATTCATATATAGTTCTTTTACATTATGTTGGTGATGGCACAACCATATCAGTTCCATCAACAATTAATGGATTACCAGTTATCGGAATCATGGATTCAGCATTTGTGGATGAAACTAAAGTTAAACGTGTAGAAATTCCATCAACAATTCTGTTTATCGGAACAGCCATTTTACGTGGTTGTTACAACATTGAAAGCATAAAAATGGAAGATGTTGATGTTAAAAGTATTAATGATTTGTTTGGAAATTTAGAGTATGACAATTCATATAGAGCTGGTGATGAAACGAACAGTAGATTTTATTATATTCCAATAGTACTTAGAAAACTAGAATTAGGATCAAAAAGTCATACCATTGAATATGCGTATGAAAATTATGGAGCATTTGATGGTTATAAATCCCTTGAAGTAGTAGTTCTAGAAGATGATATAGAAATGCTAGCTTACAAAATGTTTAATTGTTGTTATAACTTAAGAGAAATTAATATGCCTCAAAGTTTAAAATATGTACCAGAATATTGCTTGTGTAATACCAAAATAACACAAATAAAACTTGGAGATGCAACAACAAAAATTGGAAATTCAGCATTTCAAGATTGTAAGTATTTAAGTGAAATAAGAATTTCTCCTTATACAACTGAAATTGGTACAAATGCATTTTATGAATGTCAAAGTCTTACATCACTTGTATTACCGGAAACTTTAACAAAATTATCAGATTATGCTTTTGCCAATTGTATAAATCTAAGGAGTATAAATATTCCTTCAAAAATTTCTATAATATCTGATAGCCTATTTATGTGCTGCGAAAAATTATCATCAATAGATATTCCAGACACTGTAACTGCTATTCAAAGTCAGGCATTTAATTGCTGTACGGCATTAACAAAAATTAAAATACCATCTGGTGTTAGAATTATAGAAACCAGTACATTTACAAGTTGTTCACAGTTACGTGAAGTAATACTTCCAGATACAGTGCATACAATAGAAGAAACTGCATTTGCTCTTTGTTATAACTTAGAAAAAATAGAATTTAGTAGTAATCTTAGAATAATTGCTAATAACGCATTTGGTACTTGTTCACGTCTTAATCCTTATATTCCTTCGAGCGTTCTTGTGATAGAAAAAAGAGCTTTTACCGATACAGGAACAGTATACTGTGAAGCAACTGAAAAACCAGATTTATGGGATAATAATTGGTGTACTGGTGAAGTTGCGTGGGGAGCACATCGACAATAATACATAAAAAATAGGAAGTTCAATACTTCCTATTTTGCGTCTATTGATAATAATTCAGGATTATACTTTTTCTTTACTAAGTATATTAACTTATCTTCAAAGAATATTAGTAGTACACCTACAATAACCATAATTACACTTATAAGTTGTGATGGTGACATAACACCAAAGATTGTTGCTCCACGGCTATCTCCTCTAAAGTATTCAAGAATAAATCTAAATATACCATAAGAGATAAGGTAGACACGTAATTGATTTTTTCTTACAAAGAAGAATAATACAACAAATAGTATAAAGAGGAATCCTGCCTCAAATAATTGAGTTGGGTAAACTACTTTAAATAATTGTGTACCATCGGCGTAAGTTTCTACAGGGTAGTTAACACCTAACCATGAGGTAGTTTCTCCACCATAACAACATCCTCCAAAATAACAGCCCACTCGACCAAAAGCATGAGCTATGACAACACCTACAATGATAAAGTTAAGGTAATAAGTTAATTTGTAGCGTTCATTTCTAAAGATAAACCAATATGCAATAACATAAAATAGTAAACCACCAAGAAGGCCACCAGCAAATGTTATTCCCCACCATTTCCAAGTGAAAGTACCAGTTTCACGCCATGTGTCTAGATTGTGCCATAAGGCATCAAAGAAGGCTGCTGACAAATACATTACCATACCACTTAAGGCTGTTAAAATAATTAAACGATCAATATTTTTGTCTGTTGTTTTGTACTTATAAAAGTAATACACCATAAGACCTGCAAGACATAAAACCCCAATACCAATCATTGTTCCATAAGTTGGAATTTTATGTCCAAATATTTCTATATATGGATGCATATATTCACCTCTTTTTTTAAATTCTTTAATGATTATATCATATTTTGTAATTTATTTCAATACATAGAAATATTTTTCTAGCATTTTTTCATAAATTATAGTATAATATCTATATTGAGGTGGCTTATGGATATCATTCAATTAGTAAATAAAAATAAAAATCAATTTAAGCGAACTATATATATATTAAAGATTTTACTTGCATGTAAGCATGATGAGGAAAACTATAATAAATTAATATTTGTTGAAAGAATATATGATAGTTTAGGTGACAAGGTAACAAAGTATGAAGAGTCAAATGAAACAATAGATTATAATATTTTATGTAATGATTACAGCACGGTTGAATCAATGCTTGGAGAATTAAAAGAAGATGTTGTTGAAAATTTTAGGATATCTAGTGTTTTAGTTTTAGATAATTTAAAGCTAGATGAACTTACAATATTTTATGATAACTTTACTAAGATAATGTCAAACTATCAAACAGTAGAACAAGCAAGTAGTGATATTTTTTATTATAGTGGTAAAGAAATGTCTGGTTTTATTACTCGCCTTGTTAATTATGTAAATACTCATGATATTCCTAATAAAAGATTAATACCTTTAAGCTATTTAGAATCACATGAAACAATCATTACCATCTCTTTACAAGACTGGATTACACTATTTAAAAATATTCATACTGCTATGAAGTACGTAAATAACTATAATGATGAAGAAATCAATAAATTAAAGAAAGATTTTGCTTTTTTAAATGTTTATTACTTTATTATCTTAACTGGAGGTAATAACTAATGTGGGATAAACTAATTGAAGATGTCACCGAAGTAATAAATAATGATGCTTTTATAAATATAGTATTAAATAAAAGAATTGGAACTATTTCAGAAAATGATAGAAAACTTTATACTAAAATATTATATGGTGTAGTTGAAAATAAAAAGTGGTTGGACTTTTTACTTAGGCCATATGTTAGTGGTAAAAGGGTTAAACCAAATGTTAAAAATCCTTTAAGAGTTGGAGTATATGCTTTAAGTTATTTAAATCTTGCAAGTCATTATGTTGTTAATGAATTAGTTGGTGTTGTAAAAAAGAAAGATTATAATGGTTCTAAGTTTGTAAATGGTGTATTTAGAAATTATATTAAAGAAGACCGCTTTAATAAGGCTTGTGAAGAAATAAAGAAAATAGCTAGTGATGAAAGAGAAAGTATAATTTATAATATTGATGTCGATGTTTTAAAATTAATTAAGAAACAATATCCAAATGATTATGTTGATATTTTGAAACCAGTTGAAGAAACATTTAATATTTATAGAATTAATTATTTAAAGACAACTGATGAAGAAGTAATAGATTATTTAAATAAAAATGATATATGGTTTGAAAAAGATGAAGAGATGATTATTACAAAAGTATCACTTATTCAAACTACATTATTTGAACAAGCTTTAGTTATTCCCCAGGATGCATCTAGTATGATGGTTGGTAAAGTGCTAAATCCACCGTATAATGCGTGTGTACTTGATGCTTGTAGTGCCCCTGGTTCTAAAAGCTTTCACCTAGCCACAATTATGAAAAATACAGGGTCAATTACTTCTTGTGATATATATCCCCATAAACTTAAATTAATTGAAAATGAAGCTTTAAGACAAGGTATTAAGAACATTAAAACCCTAGAAGCAGATGCTAGAAATTTTGATTATGGTAAGTTCTATGCTTATGTGTTAGTTGATGCTCCATGTTCAGGTATGGGAACAATGAAACATAAGGGTGATTTAAAGTTAAGATTAACTATTAATAAAATAAAAGAAATAGAAAAGATTATAAATATTCCTTGCACTTTAACGGAATTTGATGAAAACACTTTTGAAAATTTTGTAGAGAAAATTGTAGTTGGAGAAGTATTAAAAAATGGAGAGAAAGATCCAAATGTAATTAGATTTATATTAAAAACAGGTTCTGAATTTAAAATTGCTCTAACGCCTCAAGATGTTAAGACCCAAAACGTGTCATTTGGGTCTCAACAGAGAGCCTATAAAACAATGGTTAGCCAAGTTAGGTAGTGAGAGAATTGATGAGGTATTTGATCCATCAATTGCTATGCAAAGATCTATAGATTTATATAGAGCAAAAGGTTATGATGAAAACTGGATAGCAAAGAGAATGAAATCTATTCAAAACAGAAAACAATTAACTGATGTTTGGAAAGAAAATGGTATAGAAGATGCCAAAGAGTATGCTATTTTAACTAATGAAATATATAAAACTTGGTCTGGTATGACTAGTAAGGAATATAAAGAGTATAAAGGACTTAGAAAAGAAAACTTAAGAGATAATATGGATAGTATAGAACTAATTCTTACTGATTTATCTGAAGAAGCTACAAAAAGGTTAGCGGAAAAACATAAACCAATAGGACTTGATGGTAATATTAAAGTAGCCAAAGTAGGTGGTAATGTTGCCAAGGTTGCCAGAAATGAACTGGAAAGTAATTTAGGAGAAAGTATTATTACTTCAAGTAATAGATTAGATTATGAATATGATAATAAGAAAATGATTACACAAAAGTAAAGAAAAGAGGTATATATGAATAAAATAGGAATTATATTTGCTATGTATGAAGA
>OLXY01000918.1_pt1 | contig 11746 bp, 14 predicted proteins | sample 1644221 | NCBI WGS metagenome assembly OLXY01 (sample SAMEA103958121, study PRJEB25191) | human gut metagenome | reverse complement strand
ACCGCGCCATGTCCGACGCGCTGGGGCAGGACGTGTACCACTATCACCTTCATGTTGTCTATATCCCCATCGTGGAAAAACAGATTCTACCATCGCGCGCCCTTCGTATTATTTTTCACTCGTCATGCTGCAGTTCAGCTCTGCATTTTTACTTTTGTTCCCTGTTCTGGAAGCGTCCGCATCAGGACCAGGGTGTAAGCAGCCGTGATCAGTATCAGCGCGGCGATATGCAGCAGCTGCATCTGCGCGGTAAGCCCCGCGTCATTGGCAAACGTGCCGAGCGTGTTGATGGCGGAATGCACGAGGATGCAGGGAATCAGGCCGCCGCCGCGATAAAAAAACATGACCAGCAGGAAGCCCACCGCAACGGCAAAGACGATCTGGCACAGATTGTTTACCAGATTCATGCCGCTGCCGTTGAACAGCTTGATGATATGCCCAATGCCGAAGGTGACGCTGGAAATGATGACAGCGGATTTGATATGGTCCCTTGCGATGGCCTTGAACAGAAGGCCCCGGAAGATCACCTCTTCCAGAAAGCCGACGCAAAGCATGCACGCAATGCGGCAGGCCGTTTCCGCAGGCGAATAATTGACGGCGGCGCCGTTCCACAGATTTCCCGACGCCAGAATCGCCAGCGGCACATAGTAAAGGAACCGACGGGCATGGACGGACGATCTGCAAAGCCCGTACCGCTTTTGCAGATTGTTCTTTCGGATAAAGGCAAAAAGAACACAGGAAATCGGTCGAAAAGCCCAGATACACCAGCCCCGGCTTCATTTTATAGCCGCCCTTTTTCAGCTGCTCCACCGGCTTATAAAAGTCTTTCGTCTGAACGATCTCGCTTGTGTCCACGCCCCGCTTCGCATCGCCCTTATGAATATAACAATGCGCGCAGCCCTCGCTGCACCTTCTGCATCCGCGCCAGGGATTCCACATCGGCATGGCTTACCTCCAAGATTGTGCGGTTTTCCGCAATGATCAAATGCCCGGCAGTGTTTTATACGTCGTTTTGCTGCGGCTTTTTTATCGGAACCCAGATGCCGCACTCGTTATCGGGGCTTTGCATATTGCCCTCCTGGTAAACCTCCAGCATGGCGCTGCCATTGCCCATGTACTGCTTGCCTTCGTTGGGATACCACTCCTGCCAGACGGCCGCGTTCAGCCTTTGCAGGGAGCCGGGCAACGGCTCCCTGGCGGAGAACATGGCTCAGTCGCTTTCGGGGAAGGTGTACAGCTTCAAGCCCTCCGGCACTTCGCCGCCCTGATAGAGGCCAGCGATCCAGTATTAGCGGCAACCAGCAGCCCCCCAGCGCAATGCAGAATCCCATCAAAACGCGCTTTCCCGTGCGCTTTCTCACGCAACGCTCCTCCTTCGCCCAGATTCAAATTATTCGATGCAAATCATGTGATGTGCATCGGGCATTATATTCAAAAAGGGCATACTTGTCAACAGGCTTTGCCCTGTTTTCGCATATTCCCATTGCAAAGCGCGTATTTCTCCTCATTATTCACTGAATATGCTTGATATTCTCTTGCACGTGCTGCAAAAAGCGCCCCGCGTGCGCGCCGTCCATCTGCGTATGATGAAACTGAAACGACAGCTTAAGCGTCGTTTTGAAAAGCCCTGAATGGTACCTGCCCCAGATGATAAAGGGGTTGTTAAAAATGCCGCTGTTCATGCCCACCGCGCCGTCCAGCTCGGTATCCACAATGGCAGAGGTGCCGATGACCATACTGTCGGGCCGATCATGGTTTTCACAGCGCTCGGCCACATGCCGCGTCAGACGCAGATAGTCGGCGTTGAACTGCGTAAGACTGTCCGAAAACGGCACGTCGCAGGAGCTGACCTCGCCGTTCTTGTTCTTCACAATGGTATTGACGGCAATCGTATCGTATTTGAGCAGCTCCCTTCCCACAGGAAGCATATAAAACTCCTTGATTTCGCTGGCGGCCTTGCCGATGCAGAAGCACAGCAGCATATTGAATTTCATCCCGCGCCTGCGGCTAAAGCGAATCAGCGGCGCAACATCCAGCGTTTTGAAAAAGGTCACCATGGGGTTGGGCGCGTCCATCCAAAGGGCATAAGCCTCCGCGCGGGTAGTCGTTTTCGGGTCGATCACAGTCGGTTTCATTGCGCACGCTCCAATCCCGCAGAATCGCCCGCCTGAACGGTGAAAATGCTGCGGCAGATGGGCATTGCCGGCACACTGCCGACGATGGCCACGCCGCCAAGAATCACTGCTTCATAGCTCATCACTTTACTCCTTCATCCTTCATGCAAAACAGATGAATGCCCAGCGCGGCATTGAAGCCCGTAGCGGCAAAGACGCTGAAGCGCTCCACCACGCCAAAATACTGCGCAGGCACGATTTTCATTCCCATCGCGCCAATAATCATCATGCCAAGCGCAATCGCCGCGCACACGCCGTAGAAACGGCAGCTTTTATCCTTCAACCCGGCGGAGACGATCACGCTCAGCGATACAATGGACAGCAGCACCACCAGCGCGGTGACGACCATATGCATCACATCCTGAAAGGCTCCTGCATAGCCGCTGTCGCTCAGCGGAAACATCCGGTAACCGATGGCCGAAACCCACTCCATGATGGCAAACAGGTACACGCCCGCGCGCAAACACCTGGTCTTTTGCCCCTGAATGATCGACTGGCCGAAAATGAATTTTCCTCCCTTGTTCATCTGCGGCATCGTCCTTCCCCCTCAGTGAATGATCCTCGCAATTTCCACGGTGGCAATCTTGAGCACCGCGCCGCTGGACATCACATAGAACCATACCTCGCGCGCCCGCTGCGTTTTGGCAATGGGCGTGGCGATGGCGGCAATCACAATCACCAGCGCGCCGATGCAGCCGACAATGGTAGGCACGCTCACCAGTTGGAACAGCCCCGGCGCGCAGCTGCCGTCAATGGCCTGCTGAATGGTCTTGTCCAGACCGTCCCGCGCCGCCGCGCAGCAGCAAACCGCCAGGCCAAACGCCAGCAGGAACAGGCTGCGGCAGCCCCAATGCTGGATGGCGGCGCGATTGGCCGCCGACCAGCCGATATAACCCAGCAGGGCAAGGATCATCAGCGTAGTAACCGTTGTCACGGCATTTTCAAAATAGAGCTTCATCATTCGTCCTTCTTTCTGTATTCGCCTTCAAGCTTGGCAATAAAACAGTCGATATGCGCTTCCAACATGGGCGCGACAGCCGACTGATCCGCCGCGCCGTCATAGACGCTGTAAAGCAGATACATCGGCCCATAGAAATCGAGTGCCAGCTGCATGGCGGTCTCGTCGCTATCCGTCAGGGGTCTGAAAATAGCAACCATATATTTCACCGGGCCGCTTGCCAGATTCTCCTGATACAGCTGCGCGAGTCTGGCGTCGCGATACTGCTCCAGCGTGAGCATCTTGCGAAAGTTGGCTGAAAACGGCTCCCTGGTCCAGTGATCAAACTGCGCCGTGCTGTAGGCGCGAATCCTGTCCAGGGGCGTATTCAGGTAAGCCTGGGCAAAGCCCTCCGGCGCCGCCCCCGGCATTTCGTAGGCTGCGGAACGGGCAGCGTCCAGCTCGTTCATCCGCTGTACAATCCGATCCAGAATTTCCTGCTTTCCAGCATAGTGCTTGTACAGGGCGGCCTTAGTAATGCCCAGTCGCGCGGCGATATCGCTCATGGATGTGCCCAAATACCCGCTCTGCGCAAACAGCTCAAGCGCCGTTTCCAGAATTCTTTCCTTCGTTTCCCCGGCCATGAGCATCCTCCTTCTCAAAAGTGACCGATTGGTAACTTACATTATTATAGTTATCGATCGGTTACTTGTCAATAGAATTCTCTAAAAAGCAATGTCAAAAACCCCCTCCAAAGCCGCAAAGCTCCAAAGGGGGTTCATACTTCTGTCAGTTCATCGCAATCCGCTGAATTTACGCACGCTCCAGCTCCGTCACGCATTCCGTTTTCAGCTTGCCTACAAGGGCCTGCAGCGCATCCACAACATGGGGACGGATATCGCCGCCGACAAGCACCAGCATGATATCGTCGCCAACCGCCAGCTCGCCCTCATTCAGCCAGGCCTTTACATAATAAATGCCCGGCATATGCTTGGCCTCGGCCACGGCGGCTTCCATCTTGGCCGCATCGTAGGTAAAATGCATGCCCGTCACCGGCTTTGCATCGGCCTCGCCCGCGCGAACCTGAGCCTTCGCCGTCCTGCGCACAACGCCGTTATGCGTAAGATACATGCCGATCTGATCGGCGTTCGGATCCTTTTTCGCCTCGTTTAGCCAAGCGTCAATGGAAGGGCGCTGCCTTTTCTGCGCGGACTTATCCTGCGTCTGCGCGCAATCCGCCGAGCCCTCAGACATGAGCATTTCCATGCCATGCTGAATCGCGTCGATCACGGCCAGCACGTTCTCCCTGGCCGCCTTGGGGCTGCCAGGCAGGTTGATGATCAGCGTCCGCCCGCGGATGCCCGCCGCGCTGCGGGACAGGCAGCCGCGCGGGGTAATCTTCATGCTTTCCATGCGCATGGCCTCAGGAATGCCGCGCGTTTCGCGTTCCACCACTGCCAGCGTTGCCTCGGGCGTAACATCGCGCGGGGAAAAGCCCGTGCCGCCCGTGGTAAGCACCAGGTTTACATGCAGTTCATCGCTGCATTTAATCAACTCCGCCTGAATCTGATCCTTTTCATCGGGAATGATCGCGGTATAAACCACCTGATACCCATGCTCCGCCGCCAGCTCGCACAGAACCGGTCCGCTCTTATCCTCGCGCTCACCGCGTGCGCCCTTATCGCTTATGGTCAAAATCGCCGCCGTATAGCTCATGCTTCTGCTTCCTCTCTATGAAAATCGCCATGAACGCCGCCAGTTTTTTCAATCAGGCGAACATCCGTAATCACCATATCCTTCTGCACGGCCTTGCACATATCATAAACCGTCAATGCCGCGGTGGAGGCCGCTGTCAGCGCCTCCATCTCCACGCCCGTCCTGCCGTCGCAGGATACCGTCGCGCGGATATCCACCGCGCAGCGCGCTTCATCCAGCGAAAGCGCCAGATCAATCCCCGTCATCATGATGGGATGGCACATGGGAATCAGCTCCGGCGTGCGCTTGGCCCCCATTACGCCCGCAATCTGCGCCACGGTGAGCACATCGCCCTTTTTCATGCCGCCGCTTTGGATCAGCGCAAAGGTTTCACGGCTGACCAGCACGCGCGCGCCCGCCGTCGCCGTGCGATGGGAAGGCGCTTTATCGCCGACGTTTACCATTCGAGCGCGGCCCTGCGCGTTAAAGTGTGTAAAGTCGCTTTGATTGGGCACGCCTGGGCGTGCCGCGTCCAGGCCAGCTTTTTCAAGGATCGCCATGCCTTTTATCCTCCGATCTGGTTCATGTTGCGTCCCGCCTGGCTATGCAGCGTCGCAGACAGCTCCGCATGGCGGAAGGGCTTTTGATAGATCACGCGCTGCATCGTCTCGCGCATTTGCGCAGCATTCAAGCCCTTGAGCGAAACCTCCTCAGCTGCGTGCAGGCAGGGCTTGAGCTTGCCGTCCGCCGTCAGTCGTATGCGGTTGCACGCCGCGCAAAAATGCGCGCTCACCGGGCTGATCAAGCCGATATTGCCCTGCGCCCCCGGCAAACGATACAGCCTGGCGACGCCGCCATCCTGCGGCACAGGCACGGCCTGGGGCAGCTTCTCCAGCACCGCTGCGCAGGGGATAAAGGCTTCCGGTCCAAATTCCGGATGATCCAGCATCGGCATCAGCTCAATAAAGCGCACGTCCACCGGATAGCGCAGCGTAAGCGCCGCCAGCGTTTCGATTTCGTCATCATTAAAGCCGCCGATGAGCACCGCGTTGATCTTCACCTTGTCAAAGCCCGCATTCAGCGCCGCATCCAGCCCGGCAAGCGCACTGCTCAGCGTGCCGATGCGCGTAATCCGCGCGTATTTGTCCGGCTTCAGCGTATCCAGGCTCAGGTTCACGCGGCTCACGCCCACCGCGCGCAGCCCCTTGGCCAGCCTAGGCAAAAGAACGCCGTTGGTGGTGATAGCCACCTCGCGGATACCCTCCACCTTGGCCGCACGCGCGCAAAGCGTGATGATATTGCGCTTGACCAGCGGCTCGCCACCCGTGATGCGCAGCTTGGCAATGCCCAGCGATGCGCCCGCCTCCACGGCGGCGATCATCTCGTCCTCGGTCAGCATCTCCTCATGCGTCTTTTTGCAAACGCCTTCCTCGGGCATGCAGTAGCGGCAGCGCAGATTGCACCGATCCGTCACGGACAGGCGCATATAGTTGATTTCTCTGTCGTATTGATCGCGCATAGTTCCGTCCCTGCCAGGCATGCAATGAAAGCGGCGGCAGACCGTTCTGTTCGCCGCACGCCCGGCATTTTCCTTTTTTACAGCAGGAATCCTTTCAGTTTTGTTCCGGCGGGAACCGGGCCGCTGCCTTCCGTCACAATGGCCATTGCGTCGCAGCCGATGGCGCTGGACAGCACCACGTTGCCCTGCTCCGGCTGAAGCCGCATGCGTACCGTGCCGTCGGACAGATCCAGCTTGCCGCGCAGCAGGCGCGTGCGCTTGCTCTTTCTGCCAAAGCTGTCGGCCAACGTGATTTCGATCTCCCTGGGAATGGGCTCGCTGTATCCCGCCAGCTTTTTCAGCGCGGGCAGCGTGATGGCATAATAATTGGTCAGCGCGCTGGCAGGATTGCCCGAAAGGCCGCACACGAGCTTGCCGTCCTTCATGCCAATGGCGCAGGCCATGCCGGGTTTAAGGGCCGCGCCGCGAATCAGCATTTCGCAGCCCGCCTGCTCGATGGCCGCCGGCGTCAGATCATAATCGCCCACGGATACGCCGCCCGTAAGCAGGATCACATCGCAGTCGGGCAAGCCTTTTTCAATCAGGCGCGCGATGCCGTCCGCGTCGTCCCCAATCAGCCCCAGATGCACAGGTACCATGCCCAGCTGCATCACAGCCGCCTCTAGCATATAGCGGTTGGAATCGTAAATCTTGCCGGGACGCAGCGTTTTATCCAGCGCAATCACCTCATTGCCGGTGGAGATAATGCCCACCCGCACCCTGCGGTAAACCAGGGGCTGGCTTACGCCCTGCGCGGCCAGCGTGCCGGCCACACCCGCGTCAATACGCGCGCCCTTGCGCACCAGCAGCGTGCCTTTTTTCACATCCTCGCCCGCCAGGATGATGTTCTCCCCCGCGCTGCCAGGGGCAAACAGCGTGACCGTCTCGCGGGTAAATTCCGTGCGCTCAAACATGCTTACGCAGTCCGCCCCCTCAGGAATGGGCGCGCCCGTCAGGATCTTGGTCGCCGTGCCGGGCGTCACGCGCTTGGCAGGCACCGCGCCCGCAGGCACCTCCTCCAGGATGGTCAGCGTCACCGGATGCTCGGGGCTGGCCTGCGCCGTATCCGCCGCGCGGAAGGCATAGCCGTCAAAGGGCGAACGATCAAAGGGCGGAATGTTATCCGCCGCAATCAGATCCTCCGCCAGGATGCGCCCCGCCGCCTCCGACAAGCTGACGCGCTCGGTTTCCACCGGCGTCATCCGATCGGCCAGGTATGCCCGCGCAGTGATAAAATCCGGTTTTCTCAGCATGGTTTTTCCCTCCAATTATTTCATTGCTGCTGTTTCATCCGTAAAAAGGGAGTCGGCGCGCGCCACTCCCTTTTGTTATTCCACATGTCAAAGTTCCACTCCCGCGTTTTCAGAATCAATCCGACGGAGCAAGGGCTTGAAATCCACGTTCATTGTACTCAACTTGTGAAAAATTGTCAATATTTTTTCATTTCACAAATTCCCGCACAGGCTTAAAAAAGCCCACTATGTTTTTGACATTATTTGACCTTTCGCTGTTGATAATCTTGACAAAGGGTGATAAAATATTGTCCGGCCTGAGGAAAAGCCCCAGGTCAATGGGAAAACAGGAGGATCAGGATGCGCAAGCTGACCGCACTTTTGCTTGTCCTGCTCATCTGCCTGCCGCTAAGCGGCCTGGCGGAGGAGCAAAAGGATTTAACCACCGTGCGTATGACGCTGGTGGGCGACTGCATTTTAGGCTCGGATGAACCGCTTCACAGCGAAAAGGACTCTCTGGTGGGCATGATCCGTGCGATGGGCAACGATTACGCCTATCCCTTCAAGTACGCCAAGGATTTCTTTGAGCAGGATGATTACACGCTGATCAACCTGGAATGCGTGCTGACGGACAAGAAAAGCTATAAAAACGCCAGCCTGTACACCAATTTCCGCGGCCCAGCCGACTTTGTAAACATGCTGACTCAAAGCAGCATAGAGGGCGTGAGCCTGAGCAACAACCATGCGCTGGACTATGGTCAGGGCGGCCTGAAGGACTGTCAGAAGAACCTGACCGAGGCGGGCATTCAGTGGGCTTACAATACCGATACCTTCACCTTCGAGCGCAACGGCGTCAAGTTCGCCGTGCTTTCCTTCCGCCGGTACTATATGGAAATGTATTATCAGTGGATCGAAAAGGAAATCCCGCGCTTGAAGGCCGAGGACGGCGTGGATTTTGTGATTGTCTGCCTGCACCATGGGGAAGAATACCAGGACAAGCACAACGATAAGGATCAGACCCGCTTTGCGCGCCACGCCATCGACAGCGGCGCCGATCTGGTGGTGGGCACGCATCCGCATGTGCTGCAGGGCATCGAGGTGTACAAAAACCGCCTGATCTTTTACAGCCTGGGCAATTTCGTTTTCGGCGGCAACAAGAACCCGCTGTCGGATAAGAAAACGGCCAAGCAGATTCCCACCGCTCTGATGTCGGTGGAATTGCAGTTTGATCAAAACCAGCTCTATTCCACCCAGTTTACCATCCATCCCTATTACGAAACGGGCGACGAGCAGATCAACAACTATCAGCCCGTTCCCGTCACGGGCGACAAGGCCCAGCGGGTGATGGATATTCTTCAAAGCGATACCCCTTTTACGCTCAATCCCTTTATCGAGGGTGAAGGCGCGGTACAGGATATCATATACGCAAACGACCAACATTAAAAAGGAGCAATCATTATGGTCAAGGTTAACATTATTTCCGGTTTTCTGGGCGCTGGCAAAACCACGCTGATCAAAAAGCTGATCTCCGGCGCGATGAAGGGCGAAAAGGTGATTCTGCTTGAAAATGAATACGGCGAGGTCGGCGTGGACGGCGGCTTCATGAAGGATGCGGGCATTACCGTGACCGAGCTGAACAGTGGCTGCATCTGCTGCACCCTGGCGGGCGATTTTCAGAAGGCCATTGACGATCTGATCAATACCTACCATCCTGATCGTCTGCTGGTAGAGCCCACGGGCGTTGGCAAGCTGAGCGATATCCGCCGCGCTGTGGAGGAAGCCCGCGAGCATCATCCCGAAATCGAAATCACCGGCTGCGCCACCGTGGTGGACGCCAACCGCTGCCGCACCTATATGAAGAACTTCGGCGAGTTCTTCCTGGATCAGATCAAGAGCGCCGAAACCATCATCTTCAGCCGCACCCAGCTGCAGGATCCCGAGCGCGTAGAAAAGAGCCGTCAGCTGGTGGCCGAGCAGAACCCTGCCGCGCGCATCATCACCACGCCCTGGGGCGATCTGAGCGCTGAAACCATCCTGGATACCATCGAGCATCCCGCCGCCCTGCTGACCATGGAAGACGTGGAGGACGACGACGAGGACGAACACGAGCATGAGCACCATCATCACCATCACGATGAGGATGGCCATTGCTGCTGCGGCCACCATCATGACGAAGACGATGACGATGATGACGACGAGCACGAGCATCATCATCACCACGATCACGATCATGACGAGGATCACGACCATGACCATGATGAGCATGCCCATGACGAGCACGATCACGACCATGAGCACGGCCATTGCGGCTGCGGCCACGATCATGAGCATCATCACCATCATCATGGCCATGACGCGGATGAAATCTTTGAGAACATCGGCGTAGAAACCGCCAAGCGCTTCACCGAGGACGGTCTGCGTGCCGCGCTGGCCAAGCTGTCGGAGGAGGAAGATTACGGCGCTATCCTGCGTGCCAAGGGCATTGTGCAGGCCGAGGATGGCCGCTGGCTGCACTTTGACTATGTGCCCGGCGAAACCGATATCCGCTACGGCAGCGCCGATTATACCGGCCGCCTGTGCGTAATCGGCACCCATATCGATGAAAAGGCGCTGCGCGAACTCTTCGGCGTGTAAAGGAGCATTCTCATGCCTGTCAATCAGATTATCCCCATTTATATTGTCGCCGGTTTTCTGGACAGCGGCAAAACCACGCTGATCCACAACATGATCGACGACGAGAGCTTCTCCCGCGGGCAGAAAACGCTGCTGGTCGTCTGCGAGGACGGCGAGGAGGAATACGACGCGGAAAAGCTGGCCAAGCAAAAGGTGACGCTGCACATGGTGGACAGCGTGGAGGACATGACGCCCTCCCTGTTTGTGGATTTGAACAAGCAGTATAAGCCCGAGCGCGTCATCATCGAATACAACAACACCTTCACCTTTGCAAAGCTGGATACCATGCAGCTGCCCCCCAAGTGGGAGCTTGTGCAGGTGATTGACATGGTGGATGCGACGACCTTCGACTCCTACATGAACAATATGCGCCAGCTGATGACCGATCCCATGCAGAACGCCGACCTGATCCTGTTCAATCGCTGCGAAAACGATATGAACGTCAGCGCCTGGCGGCGGCAGCTGCGCGCCATGAACAGCACCACGACCATCCTGTTTGAATACAACGATGGCCACTCGGATGACGGCGTATCCGACGAGGATCTGCCCTATGATATGAAGGCGGACGTGATCGACATCAGCGAGGAGAATTACGGCACCTTCTACCTGGACGCGCTGGATCACCCTAACCGCTACGATGATAAGGTGGTGCGCTTCAAGGGGCAGGTGTTTGCCGAGCCCGGCGTGCCGAAGGGGTTCTTCCGCTTCGGCCGTCTGGCCATGACCTGCTGCGCCAACGATATCACCTGCCTGGGCTTCCTGTGCCGGGGCGATCTCAAGCCCTCCAAGACGCAGTGGTATACCCTTACCGCCAAGGCGCAAACGGTATACAACAAGGCGCAGGATCATGAGATGGTAGCGCTGATGCAGGTGAGCGCCGAGCCCACCGAAAAAGCCAAGGATCAGTACGTCACCTTCAACTAAAGGATTATAAAAAAGCGCCTGCTTTCACGGCAGACGCTCAGCATTCAAAAGCGGCGTGGCCTTTATGGTCACGCCGCTTGCTTTTCTGCTTATTCTATTTTTTCCACAAACTTTTCCATCACATAGCCTTCGGTCACGTCGGTGCGCACCTTGATCCACCCCTCCTCATCACAAGGGGAAGCAAGCAGCTCCTGCCCATAATAGAGCACGCGCAGTACATCGGAAGCCGTGCTGGGAGCGCTGCGCAGATTCAGGGAAGAATTGGCAGATATCTGCGTTACCTTAACGCGCCATTCGCCCGCCTTCAGCTGATCGGAAGCCGGCATCAGGGTGGGGCGCGGCGTGGGCGTAGCCGCAGGGCCGGGCGTAGTCAGGAAGGCAGCGGATACCGCCGGCGGCAGTGTCACCTGCGTATCGGTCTTTTTGAGCGCCAGCCCCGGATAATAGAACCGCAGGATCTGATCGTATGTCCATCCGTACTGCCCGGCCATCCACTGCGCGCCGCGCTGGCTCATGCCTACGCCGTGACCGTAGCGACGGGATTCAATCACAT
>OLXY01000910.1_pt1 | contig 11826 bp, 9 predicted proteins | sample 1644221 | NCBI WGS metagenome assembly OLXY01 (sample SAMEA103958121, study PRJEB25191) | human gut metagenome | reverse complement strand
AATCGACTTTCATGTCACAAACAGGTTCTTTGTTTCTTTCTTGACTCAAGAAAGAAACGTACCCCCTTCGTCCCCCTCGTCCCCCTCGTTCCTGCCCCCTTAGCTGCTCATCCGGGTCAGCTCCACGTTCAGGCGCGAAAGGATGCGCTTTTCCAGCCGGGAGATGTAGCTTTGCGATATCCCCAGCGCGTCGGCAACCTCCTTTTGCGTCATCTCCCGCGCGCCGCCCAGACCAAAGCGAAGCTGCATGATCTGCTGCTCGCGCAGGGGCAAGCGCGCCAGCGCCGCGCGCAATAGCTGCTTTTCCACCTTGTCGTCCATGCGGCGGTAAACCAGATCGCTCTCCGTGCCCAGGATATCGCTTAGCAGCAGCTCGTTGCCATCCCAATCCTTGCGCAGCGGCTCATCCAGGGAGATTTCATAGCGAATCCGCGCCGTGTGGCGCAGATGCATCAGCATTTCGTTTTCGATGCAGCGCGAGGCGTAGGTGGCCAGCTTGTTCTTCTTTTCGGGGTCAAAGGTGTTGACTGCCTTGATCAGCCCGATCGTGCCGATGGAGATGAGATCCTCCAGCCCCACGCCCGAGCTTTCAAACTTGCGGGCAATGAACACCACCAGCCGCAGATTGCGCTCAATCAGGATGGAGCGCACCGTGCCGTCATCCGTGGGCAGCTTTTGCAAAAGCTCCGCTTCTTCCTCGCGCGTAAGCGGCTGGGGAAGCGGGTCCGCCCCGCCGATGTAATCCAGCGAACCCGCGCAGAGCCGCGCCCAGATTGCGTATAGCTGCCGTCGCATATCAATCATCTATGTCATCCCCCTCGGCAATTGATTTTATAAATTCAGCGTGGGCGGCAGCAGCGCGCGCCGCCCGTGCAGGCAGGGCGATACCGCCACCACCGCGTCCGCCGCGCGCCATACGCGGCCGTCGCGCACATATAGCCCCCGCGGGCGAAAGCACATCATCAGCCGCTTGCCGCTGGCCGTGCGCACGCAGATCAGCCGAAATCCGCGCGGCAGCGTGCTTAGCTGCTCGCAGCGCGTGCCGGGCGGCAGATAGGCGCGGATGGCCTGATAGGGCACCACCACCACGGGCAATTCGGTGACGGGATCGCGCAGGCAGTTGCCGCTGTCCACCAGCCCGTCCAGCGATACGCCGCCGCGCTCGAACAGCAGGCGGACGTCCGCGCGCTCCCCCGCGCGCGATTGCCAGCGCAGCAGCAGATGCACGGCGTAAAGCACGCCCGGCGCGCAGGCCAGCGCGGCCGCCCAGCCGCCCAGACCCAACCGGTGCATATACTGCGCCATGCCCGCGGACAAAAGCCCGGCAATCAGCAGCCGGGCGCTGCCGCCCGGCGCGCGGCGCAGACCAAAGGCCAGCAGCGCCATCAGCACGGCGATGGGCAGCGCGGCATAGGCGCTGGCGTGCAGCCCCCACAGGGATAGGGCGATCATGGACAGAAGGGCGCCTGCCAGCGCGGAAAGCAGCACGCGCCCCGGCCGCGCGCGCAGGGAGGATAGCCGCATGGCCGCCGTCAGGCACAGCGTATCCATCAGCAGGTTCATCAGCAGATATTCCTCGCCTATGACGACCATAACGCTCCCTCCTACGCTGCCTATGATAGCGCGTTCGCCGGGCAAGGGCCGTCGATACGGAGCGCGTAAAAAAGCGAAATAGCGCGGGAAAGAGAAGTTGAAGGGGAAGCTTTTTGCATGCAAAAAGGCGGCAGATCGTTTGACCTGCCGCCTTGATAGGCTGCTTTATTATTTGGCGTATTCCGTGCTGCGGGTTTCGCGGATCACGTTTACGCGGATCTGGCCGGGATACTCCAGCTCACGCTCGATGCGCTTGGCGATCTCCTTGGCCATCACCTTGGTGCCCTCGTCGGTTACATCCTCGGGCTTGACCATGATGCGGATCTCGCGGCCGGACTGGATGGCGAAGGACTTTTCAACGCCGGCAAAGTCGTTGGCGATGGCCTCCAGCTTCTCCAGGCGCTTGATGTAGTTCTCCAGCGATTCGCGGCGCGCGCCGGGACGGGCGGCGCTGATGGCGTCGGCAGCCTGCACCAGCACGGCCTCCACCGTCTGCGGCTCCACATCGTTGTGGTGCGCCAGGATGCAGTGGATCACGTCGTTGCTCTCGTGATACTTGCGGGCCAGCTCGCCGCCCAGCTGCACATGCGTGCCTTCCTGCTCATGGTCGACAGCCTTGCCGATATCATGCAGCAGACCCGCACGCTTGGCCAGCTGAACGTCCGCGCCCAGCTCGGCGGCCATCAGGCCGGCCAGATGGCTGACCTCGATGGAGTGCTTGAGCACGTTCTGGCCATAGGAGGTGCGGTAGCGCATGCGGCCCAGCAGCTTGACCAGCTCGGGATGCAGGCCGTGCTGACCCGTCTCGAAGATGGCCTGTTCGCCAGCCTCGCGGATCTGGTTGTCCACTTCCTTCTTGGCCTTTTCCACCATTTCCTCGATGCGGGCGGGGTGGATGCGGCCATCCTGAATCAGCTTTTCGATGGCGATGCGCGCAATCTCGCGGCGCACGGGATCGAAGGCGGATACGATGACGGCTTCGGGGGTATCGTCGATGATCAGATCGACGCCCGTGGCGGTTTCCAGGGCGCGGATGTTGCGGCCCTCGCGGCCGATGATGCGGCCCTTCATATCATCGTTGGGCAGGTTAATGACGGACACCGTGGTTTCGGCCACATGGTCGGCGGCGCACTTCTGGATGGCCAGGGCGATGATGTTGCGGGCCTTCTTTTCGCCCTCGTCCTTGGCCTTGGCCTCGATATCGCGCACCATGGCGGCGGCGTCGTGATAGGCCTCCTTCTGCACGCGGCTGATGATCATCTGCTCGGCCTCATCCTGGGTCATGCCGGCGATGCGTTCCAGCTCCTTCACCTGCTTGTCGCGCAGCTGCTCGGCCTCGTCGTAGAGGGCCTGCGTCTGCTCGGACTTTTGGTTGATGGCCTCCTCGCGCTTTTCGAGGTTATCCATCTTTTTATCCAGCATTTCCTCACGCTGGTTCACGCGGCGCTCGCTGCGCTGCATTTCGGCGCGGCGGGTGCGGATCTCGTCGTCCAGCTTGGTTTTGAGGCGAAGAACCTCCTCCTTGGCCTCGATTTCCATTTCTTTTTTCGTTTCCGCCGCCTTGCGGGTGGCGTCGTCCAACAGTTTTTTCGCGTATTCCTCGGTTCGGCCGATGCGCTTTTCGGCCATGTTCTTGCGATAAAAATAGCCGCCGCCCGCGCCGACCAGCGCGAAGACGACCATGAGTGCGATTGCGAGAATTAAGTCCACCTGGCTGCCTCCTTCTTTCTTGTTTTTCCAAATTTCAATATGTAATCTTGCCAATTGAAAAAACCGTGCGGGTTAAAAACCCCACGGCTATATGCTGAATTTGGGCACAACATGAAGCCTCGGTTTGCACACAACAAAACAGCAATGCCAAAACAGCTTGCTTTATCATGCAAGAGCAGGCGCCCACGCCCACTCGCAAAGAGCGAAAAGACATGTGTATCGAAAAACAGCATAGCCGCCGTGCTTACGCGCGGCCGCTTTTCAGCCGGTCATGCTATTGTATACATACAGCGGGGCATTTGTCAAGCGTTTTCTGGCCATTCGCGCCAATTTATACCTATTATTAACTCGACCCAATACGACGGCTTCCGCGCCCGCCGCGCGATTGCCGAAGAAGCAAAAATTCTGCTTGACTTTTTGCCCGTATCCCGGTATAATAATGCGTGTTCGTAGGGGCATGGTGTAATGGTAACACGTGGGTCTCCAAAACCTTTGTTGTGAGTTCGAGTCTTACTGCCCCTGCCAAGAGAGCCTTTTCTGAAAAGAGAAGGCTCTCTTTCTATTTTGGATTGTTCACGCCGGCGCAGGCAAATATTACGCCCCTGCAAGGGCGGTGCATGCACGCTATGCCTTGCAGGAGCGCAGTGAGGGCAATTATGCTTAAAGCGTTACGGAAGACGCATCAGGCTTCTTTGGAGACGTCCGCGTCGATATAGAGGATATCGTGGCGGTTATACTCAATGGTAAATTGAATATGGCTGCCCTCGCTGAAGCCGTCGGGATAGCAGAAAGCGCCGGGGAAATCGCTGATGAGGCGCTTATCCTCAAAGGTTTGCAGCTCGTCGCTGCTTAGCCAGATGCTCAGCGGGTTGCGTCCCTTGAAGCCTTGAACGGCGCAGGGCGTATGGATCAGCGCGCAACCAGTGGCTTTTTTGCTTATTGATTTGTTCTTTATCCCTTCGCCCTTCGCATATCCTCCCGGACGGATTGCAGCTGGCGCAGGATATCCAGGATGCGCGCGTCGGTGCGCTCCACCTGCTCCTTGGCCTCGCTGATCTGGCTCAGGGCTGTCCAATCGCTGAAAAGGTTATCCCACACGATGTCGGTTACGCGCCAGAAGGCGGACAGCTCGGTGGTTGCGTCGCAGCGCACGCGCACATCGCGCAGCTCGCGGTTAAAGCGATCCAGCGCGCGGCGAAGCTGCGCGATTTCCTGCTCGGCTTTATCCATGCGGCTGTGCTTGATCAGCCCCGACAGCAGGCCGCCGCCCAGCAGATCATACACGCCCCAGCCCTTGGCACTGCGCAGGGTGGATAGCGCCTGCTGCGCCTGCACGTGGGCTGCCTGACCCGCCTGGATGGCCTGGTCGGTTTCGTATATTAAGGATTGGAGATTGCTTTGTTCCATATTAGCTCCTCCTGGGCGGCGGTTCCTGCACCGTCCAAAGGCAGTATAGCAAGCATGCCCTGCCTGTGCAAGCCAAAATGGATGAAAGATACGTTTTGCCGTCCGAAAGCAGCCGTCAGGCGTATGCCTTCAGCGTGAAGGAAGCGCGCACCAGAGCTCGCCCCTCGGCCAGAGTGTGGATTTCCCCCGCGTGCAGCAGCTGGGACAGGAGGTTGCCAATCGCCGTGGCTTCGGCCGGACCCGCGGTCAGCGGACGCGCAAGCGCGCGGGCAGTCAGGCGGTTCAGATAATCGTTGCGGCAGCCGCCGCCCACCACGCGCAGACAGGCGATGCGGCGGCCGGTCAGCGCTTCCAGCTCGTCCACCGCCGCGCGGTAGCAATCCGCCAGGCTATGGCACACGCACGCGGTCAGGTCGCCCACATCCGCAGGCGCGGGATAGCCGCCCTCGGCCAGGGCGCTGCGCAGCTCCGCCGCCATGGAGACGGGGGCCAGAAAGCGCACGGCGTTGCAGTCCACCCGGCCTGGATAGCCGTCGTGCCGCTCGGCCAGCGCTGCCAGCTCGGCAAAGGAGGTCTGCGGGCACAGCTCGCGCCGCAGCTCCTGCAGCATCCAAAGGCCCATGATGTTTTTGAGATAGCGAATCGTGCCCTGCGCGCCGCCCTCGTTGGTCAGGTTGCGCGCACGGCTTTCCGGGGTTAGAATGGGCGCGGGCAGCTCCATGCCCAGCAGGCTCCATGTGCCGCTGGAAAGATATGCGTCGCTTGCCTCCAGCGGCGCGGCCATCACGGCGGCGGCGGTATCGTGCGTGGGAGCCAGGAGAATCTGGGTATCAAAGCCCACAGCCTGGGCAATTTCAGGCAGCAGCGCGCCCACCCGCGTGCCGGGCTGCGACAGGGGGCCGAACAGCCGCCGCGGAAAACCGCAGCGGTCGATCAGCTCCCAGTCCCAATCGCGCGCGCGCGCGTCCAGCAGCCCCGTGGTGGAGGCGTTGGTATACTCATGCACGCGCTGGCCGGTGAGCAGATAGTTCAGATATTCGGGCAGCAGCAGCATTTCCTGCGCGGCATCCAGCTCTCCTGCTTCGCGCAGGGCGGTCAGCTGATAGATGGTATTAAACGGCTGCTTTTGGATACCTGTGCGGGCATACAGCGCTTCCTCATCGATGACGCGGCGGACGATTTCATCCATGCCCTGCGTGCGGCCGTCGCGATAGCTTACCGCGTCGCCCAGCATGCGTCCCTGCGCGTCCAGCAGCACAAAGTCCACGCCCCAGGTGTCGATGGCTACGCTGCGCGGGGTGATTCCCTGCGCCCTCGCTGTGCGCAGGCCGTTCAGGATTTCGGCAAACAGCCGGTCGATATCCCAGCATAAGCGCCCGTTTTTTCGCTGCGCGCCGTTGGAAAAGCGATAAAGCTCGGTCAGCTCCAGCCGGCCGTTTTTTACCTGTCCCAGCATGTGCCGGCCGCTGGACGCGCCGATATCGATGGCGATCATGGCGTTGTTCATAGGCATTCCTCAGCCAAAGGCGCGGGCGTTGAGGGCCTGCTCCAGGCGCTTTAGCTTCCAGGGAGCCAGGGGCGAGAAGGGGAAGGAGCGCAGCTGGCGCAATGACATCTTTTGGATATCCTTGACGGCCTTCAATTCGGTCAGCTCGGGTGCGATGGTCAATATCTCCTCGCGCAGATCATCGTGCTTGAGCAGCTGCTCAAAGGGCACGTCCAGCAGCAGCCTTCCCGAATAGGGCGCGGCGCACACGCAATGGAAGGCATAGCTGCCGCTTTCCAGCACAGCGTGCAGGCAGCCGTCGGCCTGCTCCTGCCAGTCCGCGTCGCTGCCCGTCACCGTGCCCAGGGGCAGCACGGCCTCGGCCTGCGCGCCAAAGGGCACCTCGAGCTCCCAATCGAAGGTCGTTTCATCCACCGTTTTCCAGTGGGTGCGGTACCGTCCCATGGCGGATTCATAGCTGAAATCGATTTCACCCAGGCGCGTATCGGGATGCGGATGCATCAGCGCCTTGCGGAAGCCCGGCGCATCCTCCATGGGAGCCAGCCCCGCCGCGTCGCGGCACACCCACTCCATCACCGCGCCGTAGGCGTAATGGTTGAGCGAGTTCATGCCGGTGCTGGACATATGGCCGTCAGGCATCACGGAGTTCCAGCGCTCCCACACGGTGGTAGCGCCCATGTTCACCTCATACAGCCAGCCGGGGTAGCTTTCATTCAGAAACAGCGTGTAGGCCAGGTGGTTAAAGCCCGCCTGCGTGAGCACGCTGCACAGATAGGCCGTGCCCACAAAGCCCGTGCGCAGCTCGTTCCGGGCGTTTTCAAACAGGCGATCCAGCGCGGCCTTGAGGATGGGCGTGTCGGACTCGGGCATCAGCCCCAGGAACAGCGACAGGATGTGCGCCGTCTGGGTGTTGACGGTCAGCCCGCCCTTAGGGGCGCGGTAGGTTTGGCGGATGGCGGCAAGAATCTCCTGCTCCAGGGCGGCGTAGCGTGCAGCGTCGGGCGCGTAGCCCAGGATGGCGGCGGCCCGCCTGCCACAGGCGATGGTCGCCCGTCTCGTGATCGACGCGATGAATCCACTCCACCCACAGCTTCATATTGTCGTATTGCTCGCGCAGCAGGGCGGTATCGCCGAAGAACTGATATACCGTCCAGGGGATGATGCTGCCCGCGTCCGCCCAGGCGCAGGCAGGGGAGCCCTGCATGCCAAAGGAGGGCACCACGTGCGGCACGCCGCCGCCGCGCTCGCGCTGCTCAAAGGCCATATCGCGCATGAACTTGGCGTAGAAGGCCGCGCTGCTCATCTGGTAGCAGGCGGTGGCGCAGAACACCTGCGCGTCGCCCGTCCAGCCCATGCGCTCGTCGCGCTGGGGGCAATCGGTGGGCACATCCACAAAGTTGCCGCGCTGCCCCCACAGGGCGTTTTCGCACAGGCGGTTCACCTTGTCGCTGGCGGTGCGGATGAAGGCCGTCTGCTCCATATCGGAATAGAGCACGCAGCCCACAAAGTCATGCAGGTCGATTTCCTCCCCAAAGCCCTCCAGCTGGATATACCGGAAGCCGAAGAAGGTGAAGTGCGGCCGCGCCCAGGCCTCCTGCCCATCGCAGATGTAGGTAAAGGTCTGCCTGGCGGTGCGCAGGTTATCGGTATAGAAGCAGCCGTCCTGCAGGATTTCGCCATAGCGCAGGGTGTAGGTATGGCCGCGCTCGGCGGCTGCGCGGAAGGTGACAAAGCCCGTGATTTCCTGCCCCATATCCAGCACGGTTTCGCCTGCGGGCGTATGCAGCACGGCGGCGGGGCGCAGCGTCAGCATGGCGCGCACAGGCGGGCTCATGCGCGGGCGCAGCAGGCCTGTATCCATATCGGGCAGCAGGCGCGCGGGCAGAGCGGCGGACAGGGGCTTGGAGGCGTCCCAGGTTTCGCCGTCATAAATATTGGAAAACAGCACGGGCGATTCGCCGCAGCGCCAGGTATCGTCCGAGGGAATGATGATCTCCGCGCCGTTATCCAGCGCCGCGTGCAATTCGCAGATCAGCGCCTGCGTATTGCCGAAGATTTCCTTCTGCCCCTGGAAGCCAAAGCGCCCCTTGTACCAGCCGTCGCCCAGCAGCACGGCGATTTCATTGTCCTCCGCCAGCAGGTCGGTCACATCGTAGGTTTGATATTGCAGCCAGCTGTCGTATTTGTTGCAGCCGGGGGCCAGGTATTCGTCGCCTGCCTTCTGGCCGTTGATAAAGGCCTCGTACAGCCCCAGGCCGCAGATATACAGCCGCGCGGAGGCCACCCGCCCGGGCAGGGCAAAGCGCTTGACCAGCCGCGCGTTGGCAATTTCCCTGGGCGCGGCGATCCACTGCCCCAGCCAGGGCTCCTGCTGCTTGGCGGTTTCAAACCACGCGCGCGGGCTGAGCGCCGTTTCGCCGGTATCGGCGGTTACGGCGACGTCCCAGGTATAGCGCGTACGCGGGGACAGCGGAATATCGGGCGCAAAGCACAGGCTGTCGATATCCTGCCGCGTGCCCGAATCGTAAACCACGCTTTCATCCGGGCCGTACACCCGCACACGGGCGGACTGCTGGCGCTTGCCGCCCTCGCAGGCGACCTTATAGGAAAAGCGCAGGGGGGTCAGATCAAAGCCCAGCGGGCGCGCGATGTGATTGACCTGCATGCCGTATACTCGCATGGTGATGCCTCCTTATTATTGCGCGGCAAAGGGATCCGCGCAGAAAATATCAATGTTGCCACCATCCAGGGTGATGCGGTAGGTGCCGTCCTTCGCAATTACGTGGCGGCGCACGCCCAGGCGGCGCATCTCCTCCCGCACGCGCAGAATATCCCAGACGCCCGAATCGTAGCCCCGGCGACCCTGGTTGTTATCCCACAGCCATTTGGGCGCGCACCACAGGCACACCTGCGGGCGGATGGCATGGTACACATCCATGCGCACGGCGCTTTGCCCATGATGACCCATCTGCACGATATCGCTTTGCAGCGCGTCCCCATGCATGCGCAGCAGCTTTTCGCCGCCCTCCACGCCCAGATCGCCCAGAAACAGCGTGCGCACGCCCTCGCTGGTCATGCGCAGCACGCAGGAGGAATTGTTGGAGGCGTTGCGGGTAAAGGCAGGATCGCTGGTATAGAGCACATCCCAGGCCGTGCCGTCGATGTCCAGATGCTCGCCCTCACGCAGGATATGCTCCCGGCTGCCGATCTGCGATCGCAGCACCTGATAGCCGTCCCAGGCGGGCAGGCTGCGCGGCTCGCCGATTTCCAGCACCCGGCGCTCGGGATAGTGCAGGTACAGCGCGTCCAGCGAAAAGGCTTCGTGGCGATTTTGCAATAGATCGTAGAGCGCGTACACATGGTCGGAGTGCGGGTGGGTGAGAAACCACGCCTTCACCCTGGGACGATTGCCGCCCAGGCGGCGCAGCAGATACAGCAGGTAATCCGCGTCCCCCGCCGTGCCGCCGTCAATGACGATCAGCGAATCGCCGGGGGTTTTGATCACATAGCCCATCATCTGCGTGTGCGTCTGCGGGGCCAGCTGATAGATTTCACAGGGCATGGTAAAGCTCCTTTATGATAGATTGGCGGGGATGGGAGGACGGCAACTCATTCGTCTCGCGTTTGGGAGAAGGCTTTTATGGTTGTGCGGTTTTCATGCTGGTTGCCGTTCTATTCAACAATCGCAAATAGATACGAACAACCAATGCATCCAAGCATGCCCCCGTGGCACGCCGATGCAATCGACTTTCACGTCACACATAGGTTCTTTGTTACTTTCTTCACTGAAGAAAGTAACGTATCCCTCGTCCCCCGTCTCCTATCCTTCATCAGAAAATGGGGACGCCGCCAGGTGCCGCGCCCCCAATTAAATCAATCCAGAAACTCCTCGCGCAGCGTTACGCCAAATTCCTTGGCGATGGCGCGCAGATCATCGTCCGTGATGGTCTGCAGCACAGGCTTGCCGCTGGCAAGCACCAGCATGTAAATCTGCGCCGCCTTTTCAATGGTGTGCATCAGGCCAAAGGCCGTGTCAAAGTCCGGCCCGGATACAAACAGCCCGTGGTGCGCCCATACCGCCGCGTCATACTCGCGCATCAGCCTGCTGGTGGCCAGGGCGATATCGCGCCCGCCGGGCACCATCCAGGGCACCGCGCCCACGCCGCCGGGGAAAACCACAGGGCACTCGGTGGCGCTTTGCCAGAGCGCGCGGGTGAAATCGCGCGCCGTCAGGGGCAGGATGTAGGTCATGGCGATCACATTGGCCGGGTGCGCGTGATAGATCACGCGGCACGCGCCGCCCGTGGCCGCCTTGCGCACGGAATGGTTGAGGAAATGGCTGGGGAACTCGCTGGTGGGGCGGCCGCCCTTTTCCAGCCCCCATACAATGCGCCAGGCGTCGCCCGCCGCGTTGATTTCCACAATGCAGCAGGTATCCTGCATGGCGCGCTGCACATGGCGGAAATACTTGCCGCTGCCGGTGGCGATGAAATACTCGCCGCGCAGGTTATCGGCCTGCACGTCCATCTGCACCCATTTGCCGGGCACGGCGCGGAAGAAGGGGCGCAGCTGATCCACCTCCTCAGCCGTCATGCGATAGGTGAGGTTGCCGCCGTTGCGCTCGTGCCAGCCCTGCTGCCAGCCATCGTCGCACACGCGGGCAAAGGACTGCATCACTTCAAAATCGGTTGCTTTCATCTGTGCTTACTTCCTTTCGGCAAGAGCCTGCCGTTCATATTGCTGCACGGCGGACAGCCATTTTTCATTTTCGGGCACATCCTGGCGGCGGCAGTATTCCGCCCACACCTCGCCCCAGGGCAAGGATTTGTATTCCTCCTGCAGAGCCAGCAGCTCGGTAAAGTGGCAGGAATCCTGCAATTCGGCCAGCGCCTGATGCGGGGTCAGCAGGGCCAGCAGCAGCGCCTTTTGCATATTGCGCGTGCCGATCACCCATGCGGCCACGCGGTTGATGGAGCCGTCAAAGAAATCCAGGCCGATCAGCGCCTTATCGCAGGCGTTGCAGCGCACGATTTCATCGGCAATGCCGCGCAGGTCGTCCGTCAGCGTGACCACATGGTCGCTGTCCCAGTGCATGGGGCGGGTTACGTGCAGCGGCAGCTTATTGTAAAAGGCCAGCTGCGCGGGGATTTTGTCCGCGATGGACTCCTCAGGGTGGTAATGGCCGCTGTCCATCAGGTTATATACGCCGGGATGCGTGGCGGCGTAGTTGGCGTAAAACTCCGCCGAGCCCACGGTGTAGGCCTCCAGGCCGATGCCGAAGAATTTGCTTTCTACGCTGTCGATCACGCCGGGCAGGGGCTCGGCAAAGATCTGATCCAGGCTGTCGCGCAGGCGCAGGCGCGGGGATAGCCGGTCGGCGGGCACGTCCTTGTAGCCGTCGGGAATCCAGATATTGCACAGGCAGTGCGTGCCCAGCTCGCGCGCAAAATACGCGGCGATACGGCGGCAGGCCACAGCATGGCGGATCCAGTAGGCGCGCACCGCCTCATCGGGGCTGGACAGGGTAAGGTTATCCTTGACCATCGGGTGGGAGAAGAACGTGGGGTTAAAATCCAGGCCGATCTGATGCGCCTTGGCAAACGCCACCC
>OLXY01000898.1_pt1 | contig 11992 bp, 20 predicted proteins | sample 1644221 | NCBI WGS metagenome assembly OLXY01 (sample SAMEA103958121, study PRJEB25191) | human gut metagenome | reverse complement strand
CGCCTACAGTCTCGCTCTGCAATTCTCCTTCGTCAGATGCAAGCCCGGCGGACACATTCTTTCTGGCAAGCTCCTGTGCCGTGTCGATCAGCATATACTGGTCGACTAAGGCACAGCAGCACATTTTTACAGCATCCAGCTCCGCAAAATCCTTTACTCGGTTTTGCGTGTAGTAGTCGAGGAAGGAACTGGCGCGTGTCGCCAATCTGCAAAAACTATCCGCGTCTACAGTTCCCATGTAAGTGCCGCAGTAGTATTCAAAATCAGCGTAGATCATCACTCCACCCCTTCCAGAATAGCCAAAATTTCAGCCTTTTTCATGGAACTGTTGACCCCTTCCACCCCGTTTCCCTCAGCATAATCGAGAAGCTGCGCTTTCGTCATGCCGGAAAACGTGGGCGGTTCAGAGGCAGGCGCTCTCAACAGTTCATTTAACCCCCCGCCGAGATCGTGCCGACTATGATGCCGTCCATGCGCTCTGCAAACAGCACCATGCCGTTGATAACGGTATCGGAGGCGGTCATGTTGGTGTAGTCCGGCTCCTCATGGATGCCGATATAGCCGGTTGCGTCGGTGGTGAAGTCAAACACTTCGCCAAGATCTGCGCCGTTCACGGGGATGTAATACAGAACAATGTTGTCCTTCGCCGTAGCATAGATCTTACCCTTCGGAACACTGGAATTGAAGATTACAGTGCCAAGACCGAGGAAGTTCTCCACGTAGGTCATTCCGAAAGCGGTCTGTAAGGTAATGTTCGCCGTTGCGAGGTAGTCTGCCACATCCAGAGGGTTCAGGAAATAAACCGCACCGATCTCGTCGTCCTCGAACAGAACCTGCAACTGCCCCCACGCCTGCGCAAGGGTAGCCTGGAAGGTCGCGCCCGTTGCCGTTCCTGTGCCGGTGGCGAGGAACGTAAAAAAGTCCTTCCGGATGCCCTTCTGCACGTCCTTTAGCATTTCGTCTGTGGTCATTTCCACCGCCTGATCGTAGCCACGGTCAGTGATAGCCTCCGCAGACGTTGCCTTTCTCCACTTCTTGAGCGTGATCTCCTGATAGTTCACGGGCTCCGTTTTGTACTTGCTCAGGGGAATTGTTTCACCTTCCGCCACGGCACCATCTTCCAGCGTGCCGGTCGCCTTGTAGCTCTTGAGCACGGTGCCAGCCTGCTTTGCGATTTTGCGGGTAACGCCAAGAGCCTCCATCAGCTTCTTGATGGAATAGCCGAACATTTCGGTAAATTCGATCTCGCGAACTCGCGCAAGATCAGCTTTTTTAATCAGCTTAGGATCAACAGCCATTTTTATTCTTCCTTTCTAAACAAATCCATATTTGCGGCGATTGCGGCGCGCCGCTCCGCTCTGTCAGTGATTTGCATGATCTCGTCTTTCGTCATCGCCTTGCTGCCGTCGTTGAGACGTGCGCCCATGTCCACACGGACAGAAGGTTTGGAGACAAGCCCCTTGTAAGTTCCTTCGATAAGTTCATCAAGGCTCTTTGTGTCCTTGATTTTCTCACCGTCCATCTCCAAGGCGGTCATTTCCTCGCCGCAGCCGCGCATGGCAAGATCGAGATTTGCGCCTGTGATATTTTTGCTTTCAAAGTAAGCCCGAACAGCCTTTTCCTTTGCCGCCTTGCTTTCCTTTGCTGTGATTCCGGATTTATAAGCCTCGAAGTCCGAGTGTTCCTTTTCGTACTTCTCCTTATATCCGCCATCGCCCGCCGCCTTGAGGTCGTCCAACTGTTTTTGAACGTCGGGCAGTTTCTCCGCATCAGACTTGTACTTGCTGACATCAGCCTTCAAGCCGTCTACGGTATCGGTATGTGCTTCAATGATGGTGTCCACCTGTTCATCGGTGAGCCCCATTCCTTTCAGTAATTTTCTGGTCAATGCCATTTCTATCTTCCTTTCCTTTGTCCGCAGTTCATCGCGGCGATAGATTGTATAAAAACCGCAGTACTTCGCGGGTTTTACCTGTAAATTATTTGTAGAAAACTTTTGTTCTTTCTGGTTGCTCCGGCAATCCCGCCGCCTTGCTGAACCTGCTGTATTCTGCGCTCAGCCGCCGAATCTTTATGTTTGCGGCGGTCGCGTCTTCGGAAAGCCCAGCTTCTTTGTATGCGTTTCTAAGCTTCTTCTGCGCGCGGATTTGCCGTTCTATTCGGCGTTGCATCTGCGTCGCTTCATAGGCTGTGTAAGTCTTTCCGTCAAACGTGCAGCCAAGACCATCGTCGATATGCTCAAGCTGTTCGTCTGTGTAAGTTCGCTCCGAAACTCCCGGAACAAACGGGTATTTGTGATGCCTACAGTTTGCGCCTGTCAGACCGTCAACATATCCGTAACCGGTCGTTTCCACAAGGTCATCGTAAAGCCCCAGCGGGTCAGGTTCGCCGCCTTCACTCTGGTAATAGACTTTCCCTTGCCAGTCTTTGTGGCTTGACCACGGCGAAGCACCCGGCTTGTCACGCGCCCCAGAGTGCGCAGACACTTCAAAGTATCTCGTCTCAAGGTACTCTGCGCTTTGGTTCGTGTACTGGTCGCAGATCTGATTCACGCCGGTCATGACAGCTCTCCGAACAGCAACGTCGATGTTGTCAACGTGTCCGCTTTCGTAGTTCACGACTTTCAACCCACCTGCAAGCTGCTGCACCGCAGACTTGATTGCTTGATTGTAGTTAATAGCACCGCTTTGAATCTGCATGACAGCTGAATCCAACGCCCACTGATATGCACGCGCAGGCGGGAGCCTCGTCCGCCCATTGTTTACCAGAAAGCCCATAGACTGCGTGATATTTCGCAACGTTTGCCGAGTTTGTTCGTAAACCGCCCACGTGTCTTCTACGCTCACCAGCGTTTCAGGCTGTGTCAGCCCTGCGAGGTCGATAACCGATGTGTAATACTTCTGGTTTCTGGCAATAACATCGTCGAAAAGCCCCTTGAGATTCTTCTCGCTGATTCCAGAGGTCTTGCGGATTGCTTTTTCAATCTCCTTCGTGTCGATACCATGCGAGCGAAGCGCCCGGATATCCTGCACCGTGACCTCATTCAGCTGGTCTGCAATTTTAAGCCGGGAGCAGACTTCATCCAGCAGCGTATCTTCCAGACCACGAAAGAGTTCGGCAAGTTCTTCGGGGAGTGCGTCGAGCAAGGCAGGCGTAAATGGGTAATGGCTCATGTTCCGTTTGATTCTTTATCGTCAGCATCGTCAGCTGTTGTTCCGAATACTCTCCATTCTGGCGCAGCGGCGTCACCGGCGTTTACCCAAAATGTCGTTCCCGCAGGAACTTTTTCGTCTCCCATTACTCTACCTCCTCTTGCCCTTCGGTCGTCATGTCCTGCATCTTCGGTAGCGCCGCCTTTGCGGTCGCCTCGTCCTCGTTCATCCACTTCATGCGGAACTCCCAATCGTTCATAATGCCTGCGCTGAGAAGCTGCATGTCGCGCAGGAAGTCCGTCTGCTTGTCCTCAATGATTGAATCGTCAAAGTCTACGGAAATCTGTACTTCCTCATTCAGACCAGCTTCCATGTACCTGTTCCCCATGCGGAGTAGCGTCCTGCAAAGCTCTGTGATTGCCTGTTCAAGCAAAATCTCATGCTTCTTGATCGTTCGGAACATGGTGCTGTTCTCACTGATAACCTGCGTCGCTGTAGCAATACTTCCCTGATCGAACTTGTAATGATTTTCACCGAAGCCGCACTTGCTGGACAGGATATTCAACATATCCTGCATACCGGTGTTAAACTCCGCCGTTCGAAGCGTCATGTCGACCTGCTGCAAGATGCTTCCATCTCCGCCTCGATCTTCCGGCAGCACATAATACACGGTTTCACGCTTGTCAAACACAGGACGGCCATCAATGGTTTTTGTTGCTTCCGGCTGCACCACAATGCGCTTTTTGCCAAGAACAAACTCATTCACGTAGCTGTCATATGTAATATCAACGCTCTTAAGCTGGTCGATGGCATATGCAAACACCGCCACACCAAGCGGGTTATTTTCATCGGAGTTCGCGATATTCAGCCTGTCAATGACAAACTGAGGCTTGCCGCTCCCTGTGTGTACAACAGGCGGGATTGTTTCAAATCCCTTTACACTGATCAGCGGGACTTCATCAGAATCATACAGATGGTTCTCGATGTCGTACTCGCCGCCGTTCAGCCTGTGAACTTGAATGTATGTGTACTCTGTATCGTCCACCTTTTTTGTGGAGGCGAACGCGCACTCCCTGATGATTCCATTGTCCCATGTCAGGGGATAAATGTTCGGCGCGCTGACATAGTTGATACGAATGCGCCCAGAATCAGCAATTTCGGAAGTGTCCGGATTGATGAACATTCCCTCAATGACCGGAACATACGCGACGGTGCCAAGCGCTGCTTTTCGCTCCTGCGATTCGTTCGCCTTGACCTCCCAGTTGTTTTCCGAGAGAATCGTGTCTACGAACTCCTGCTCCTTCTTCCCCTCGAGCGTGATGTTTACCCGCTCGTTCATCAGAAGGTTTGCCCAGTCCTCGCAGACCTTTTTCGCCATGCTTACGGAATATCTGTGACATTCCAATTCTTCAATGCCATTCCATACCGTGTAACTGTGGAAGTCCTCGACATTTCCTTTGTACCAGTCTCCCCACACGCCGATCAGCTTGTAGAAGTCAATGCCAACTGTATCGAAGCCCAGTTCCTTTAATGCTCTGCGTATGTTCACTCTTTCACCGTCCTATCATATGCCCGGCGCGTTCCAGGTCTTTGTAATAAGGCTCTATACTGTACTCAAACGCATCGAGGCTATCAATATCGGATGTCCCATCGTCAAGACGCTCGTCCTCGAACTTATCCGGGTCATAAATTGCTGATTGAAACGCATCGATCAAATGTGGGCAGTTCCGCGAAACCTTGAGCCTGCCTTGCTTCATCAGAAGCACAACAAGCCTGATTCTGTCCGTGATCTGCATTTTCAGCGCGTTCTTGACTTGGGTGCCCAGCCGGAGTTTTTGCGCCGTGTGGTCTAAACCTCGTATAAGCACCGTTTCCGCGCTATCTGCTCGCGTCTGGCTGTAACCATACTTTGACGTTATCAGTTGACAGAACGTAGCAAAACGCCGGTTTAACGCATCTGGGTCAATCTCTTCGTTTTTGATGTATTCTTCTTCCAACGCCACAACCCGGAAATCTTTTGTGATCCCGGTAGCTTGAAATTTCGTTGCAGACTTCGTTCCACCGAAGTCGACGCCAATGGAAATAACAGAGAACTTTGTATCGTTTTCTTCCGCCCATTTTATAGGATCATCAATCAGATACTTTTCTGTGTCGTTGGCAAAGTCCTTGTAAACAATACCCTCCGCAGCTACCCACAGTCCTCGAACATAGCGGTCGTAGAATATCCCGGCGTACATGTTTTCATAGCGCTCAAGCGTCCTTTCGCTCAATCCGGGGTTATCCTTCATCTCGAAATGTAGGTAAAGAGTGTTCCGCTCTCTATGCCGCTTTATCCATTCCTGATAGAACCAGTGGTGCGGGCTTCCGGGGTTGCAAGAGAACCACAGCTTTGCACCGTCCACAGAGCAACGTGCAAGTGCCTGCTCCACAAACGATCGTGGCATCAGCACCACCTCGTCCAGCAGCACACCCGCCAGCGTCCGGCCTTGGATCAGTGTATAGCTTGCCTCGTCCTTACCGCCGAACACTTCAAAGTAATTCGTCACGGCTCCGCGCCGCACTTCCATCACCTTGTCACCGCGCCGCCAGCGGATGATATATCGCTCCTTCGCAAGGCTCATCGCCGTAAACGGCACGATAATGTTCTTTGTGCAGCTATCCACTGTGCGGCCACACACGCCAAAGCGCTGCCCGCTGAAATTCTCCATCGCCCAGCGGACGAACGCCCACATCATGATTGAGGTCTTACCGGAACGCACAGCGCCGTCGCAGATCAGCGCGTCATACTTGGAATAGGGGAAAGCAATGATTTTCCGCTGCTTTGAACTAATCATCGCTTTCCAGCCCTTCCGCCATTTCGCGCAGGCTTACGCTCAACGCGTCCTCCTGCGCGTTATCAGTCGGCAAACCCAGCTCGACAACGTCACGCTGGCCAAGATATTGTTTCCCCAGCCAAATAGCCATGCTCGCGTTCTTCGCCGCAAGCTGCCACTGGCTCCGGCGCAGTGAAATTTTCCCCGCTCCTCGCTTTTGCTTAAATACCTCGGAAAAACTGGCATGATAGGTGCGTTTACACCAACTATCCAGTGTTTTATCAGTCACGTCAAACCAACCACAGATTTCCTCAAGCGTGCATTGCAGGCCGCAGAGGTTCTCGAACTGCTTCTGATCTATTTCCTTTCTTGGCCTTGCCATACGCGCCCTCCTTTCTCTGCTGGCGTTTGATAAACTTCTCCATGTCCCGCTTCAAATACGGGCTGCTGGTTTTGGCTATAATCGCCCGTGCTTCTTCAATCGTCATTCAGCAACACCGCTTTCTTCCCCGTAAACTTCTCCCAACGGTCAACAATTACATCGGCATACTTCGGATCGTACTCCATGCAGAAAGCGCGTCTGCCATTCTGCTCCGCCGCCATGATCGTTGTGCCAGAACCAGCAAACAGGTCAAGCACATTCTCTCCCGGCTTGCTGGAACACTGCATCTGGTAGTCGAATAGCTTAATCGGCTTCATGGTTGGATGCTCTGCCGATCTCACCGGCTTATCAAAATTGAGAACAGTGGTCTGTCTTCGGTTTTTGAAGAAGTAATGCTTATGGCCTTCCGTCCATCCATACAAGCACGGCTCGTGCTCGTTCTCTTCAATCTCGCTCTCGCCATAGAGACAAGGTTCATGCTTCCATTGGTAATCCTGCCGCCCCATGACCATGCTGTTTTTTACCCAAATCAAGCACTGCCTTACTCGGAGCATTGCGTCTCTGCACGCCCCACGGAAGTTATACCCTTCGCTATCGGCGTGCCAAATGTAGAATGGCGCACCTGGTTTCATGACCATCGCCGCATTGGAGAAGGCATCCGTCAGGAACCGTCTAAATGCCGTATCCTCCATATTGTCGTTCTTAATCTTCCCGGCGGTACCCTGATAGTCCACATTGTACGGAGGGTCGGTGAGCAGCAAATCCATTTGTGCCCCCCTACGAGCTTCTGTACGTCTGTCAAAGACGTGCTATCTCCGCACATAAGGCGATGGTCTCCAAGCTGATACACGTCGCCAAGTCTGCTCTTCGGCTCCGCAGGAAGAACCGGATCATAGTTATCCTCCACAACGGATGTGTCCAGCTCGTCGCGCAGGCCCCAGTCAAAGTCAAACGCTGACAGGTCGAGACCAGGCAGTTCGTCAGCCAGCAGGTCAAAGTCCCAGTCACTCTCGTTGCTTTTGTTATCCACCAGCCGCAGGGCGTTCACCTGTTCCGGCGTGAGATCATCCACGCAGACGCACGGCACTTCTTCCATTCCCAGCTTCTTCGCCGCCATAGCGCGACAGTGTCCGATTACAATCACGCCGTCACGGTCAATCACAATCGGCTGCACAAAACCGTACTGCTTGATGCTCTCCGCAACGTTGTTGATTTGCGTTTTGTCATGCTTCTTCGCATTTTTCCCGTATGCAGTAATGCTGGAAAGCTTTCTGTTTTTTACCTCCATGTTGTCCTCCCCATCATGTCCGCTCACCGGCCAGCAACCTCATTCTTTCGTTCTCGTGTCTCCGTGTGTGAATAAATATATTTATTCACACCGGAGAACACGAGAACAGGAGGAGGAGGTTTCCGCAGAACGCTGCGGTGCCGATGAAAAAGGGCGTAGAGTTGGTCTCTACGCCCTTATAGTAAATGTTAAATTTGGCTCTGGGGCGCAGACTTTTTCATAAAAGCCCTCTTTTTTGCCCCACAAGGCGAATAAATTGCCTGTGCCACTCCTGCGCAGTACGCTCCGAGACGTAGCACGCTAGCGCGGCCCCCTGCAGCGTGTGCGTCCGCTTCCAGAGGACAAGATCGATGAGCCGTATCCGCTCCTCACCGTCGATCCGCTGCTTTGTTTCTTCTACCGCAGCCTCAACGGCGGCACGCTCAGCATCTGATATGGGGCCGCCGCTCTTAAAGTTGCGAATTATATTCTTCGCATATGGCCACCACGGATCACGCGGCTTGCTCATGGTTCCTCCTCCGGCCCGTCCGGCTCTACCTGCTTGCAGTCCCGAACATCCATGTCTCTCGCGCAGTTGTTTTTGCATCGCATCGAGAAGCAATCACAGAGTTCCTCTGTGCAAACTAGACTCGGCGTACTCCGGTAACCATCGAGATCATCGTTAGCATCCTGCTTATAGTCCGCTTTCAATCGATCCACTTTTTTTTGAGTCCATTCTATCTGCGCTTTTAGAAGCTCAGCTTTGTACGCCTCACACAGGAACGAGCCGTTAGTTATAACATGCCACAGAGCCGGTAAGCCGCTCTCATAGTCGAGCGCCAGCGGATTATCCCAGATATGCAGAACGTGGCGCAGAAGGGCGTCCAGCCACTTCTCACGCGGTACCTTGCGCCAGTCTTCCGCGTCGGCGTATTTTGCCTTGCCAAACTCACGCACCTGCATGATCGCCTCGATAGCCGCCACCGGCACGAGCGACGGGCGAGGCTTGCCCTCGTCGTACTTCGCGCCCTTAATCTGTTCTATCAATAGTGTACCCTCCCTTCGCGTTTTGCCCGTTCGTATTTCCGCGCTCTGGCGGACTTGCCGATTGTTTCCATCCCGCGCTCTATGCGCTCTACCTTGCTTTTGTTGTACTCGTCCGCAGCCTTGCGATACGCTATGTATGCCTCGCACGTGGCATGCTTTGCCCCGCAGCCTTTCTCGGGGCAGTCGCCGCACGGAGCGGAATATGGGCTGATTCTTAAATCTCCCTGCATTCGTCCACCCTCACACAGACCCGCTTGTCTCCGACGCGCACAACATAGCCGGGCATGCTGCTGACGTATTCATATTTTTCCGCATCGTACACTTCGCCCATGCGCGGACGCATGGCGGGATAGACCGGGATGATCGCTGTGATCTGGATCCGTACCTCATCCCATGCGCGATCGCGCCGCTTGCCCGTGCAGATCGGATGCAGCTTGCGCCATGCCCCGGCACACGCCCGGCTGCAGAGATACCGGCCATCCGCGCGCGGCTTGCAGGGTCTGGTAAACACCTTCCCGCAAACCGGGCAGGTCGCCGTGATATTTGCCATTACAGCTTTACCCCCTTGATGTACTTATCAAAATATGTGGTTGCAACGGCCATAGCTGCCCACATGTCTGCCGAGAAACCGTAGAAGAAACCGGGGTTCTTCTTTGTTCCCTTGCCGTAGTTCGGCTGGCCGGGCGCGTAGCGGTCGACGAGGGCTTGACGGATGTTTGCATCTTTGGCAGATAGCGATCCGCACAGATCAAGCTTTTCTTCCCGGCGGAATATCCGCGTCGGCTCATAGCCTGTTTCCCACAGCACGATTTGCCAGAACCGGCCGATCCAGACACAGGTGTCGAACACTTCCTGCCCGACTGTCATGCCCATACCGGCTATCATTTCGATTACAACTTGCTGACAGTTCCACCGAAGTTTCTGCTCCAGCAGCTGCAGCATTTTGCGGTTCTCGATCTTCCCGGCATCCAGCACGCGGCGGATCTCTTCGCCGTCGTGCTCTACGATTACATAGCCCGATTGAATATTGCCGGGGTCAATCGCCAGAATTGTGCCCATCAGGCCACCTCCTGACCCCAGAACTTATCCTTGCATCTCTGGCAAATATCGACGTCGAGGACGCAGCCGCCAACCGGATGGTATGCGGTATCCAACGTCCTTGGGCAGAACCAAGGTTGTCCTTTATCATTCAGTCTCACATTGCATTTAATCGTTACGCCCATTTTCACGTTCCTCCTTTGGCTTCCCGTAGTTGCAGAACCCGTCTGGCACTGGATCATCTAGGCCGCGCTTGTTCGCGCAGTATGGGTCATTCTCGTTGTTCTGACGGAAATCTTTACAGTTTTTGCAGCGCGTTACCACGACAGCATCCACCGTTGGAGCATTTTCCAAGATACCCCGTAACCCGTGATAAAACTGCTTTGCACGGGAGAACAGTTCCATGCAGTGGATATAGACGGACAAATCATCATCTATGCTCATGTGTTTCTTCAATTCTGGGATTGTCGAGCAGTACATTTTCTCCATGATTTCTCGCTGTTCTTTGATAATCGCATCAGCGTCGGTCAATCGCATTTGTTGTCCTCCTTTCGCACTGCCGCGTGCAAACCGCAGTCCGCTCATTCGGCTGCACCATCCATCTTCGCGCCGCATTTCCCGCAGAAATTATGCCACCGTGAGCACAGCGTTGCGCCGCATATTGGGCAGTGGTCATACAGGATGTCCGCATGCACCATATTCCTGCGGTAAAGTGTAGAGCGGTCTCCCGCTAAAACTCCGATCTCCTCATGGTATCCCACAATCGTCCTCGTGCGCACTTCCGTCACCGGCGTTCCATGCACCACCTCCGCAACGTCGGCGGCGGGCTGACGCAGCAGGAGCGTTTTCACACGCTGAGGTGTCCAGTACGGGTTCCTTGCGTTGTTTTCCTCAAAGTCTTTCAGCGCCGCCTCGCGGCTGATGTATTCGTCAGGCATGGTTTACCTCCTTTAGCCAAAGCTCACTCGCTGCCATTGCTCCCGCCCGGATTGCGGATTCCTCCGTTATTTTGCCATCGTTCATTTTCTTCCGCAGCAGCTTCGCGTACAGGGTGATCGTCAGCGTATCCTCTACCACACCGGCATTTGTCTTCCAGCGCGGCTTTGCCGCCAGCCCCCAGTTTGCATGGTTTCTGCTCGTGCCGATGGACATGAGGATCTTTCTTGCGCGTTTTCTGGTCATGGCTTGCCCTCCATTTCCTGCATCGCCCGCTCGGCTTCGGCGCGCGACAGAAATACGGTTTTTCCGAATTCTTGCATCGGGATGTCGCACTCTGTTGTGCGAATCATGTGTATATGTCCATCGACATCGTCCCCACGCACTGCGGACGGATGCCCGCAGAAGAATGTCCGAACTTTTGCGCTATACAATTTTCTCACAGTGCCTACAATCCACACCGTATCGCCCACCTTGCACGGCAGCACGACCACGCGCCCGTCCTTGTCGGCCTCGGTAAGTTCGCGGAGGCGGCTAGGCTCCACGCCCAGCGCCTGCGCTGCCAGATTTATCATCGTGTCCTCCGTAAATGGAGCCTTGATTTCCTCCGGCGTCAGCCCCGTGTCCTCGTAGGCCGCGAGGCGATCTGCCATCTGGACGACTTCGGTCATCGTTAAGTGGTACAGACCGTGCCCATTTACCGAAACACAATCTTCATTCCGGCTTGTCAGTCGCTCCAATCGTTCCATATCTCTTCCTCCACATACCGCCAGCTCTGCGGCGGGCGGCGAATTGTATTTTCACATTCCACGATGTTAATGCTTCCGTCGTGGTTGTAATCATATCTCTGGAACGAACACGCAATCCTGCATGACGGGCACGTCCCATCATCATTTTTATATCTGCAAGCAGCCGTAAACTCCCACAGATCGCGCGGGTGATCGTAAACGCGCAAATCTGAGATGTGCCAGCCGAAGCCGGTGGCAGCTCCGAGATACTGGTGCAGCTCCGCAGGCTCTATGCAGGTTGGCCGCGCAGCATCTGACGGGATCCTTTCCGCGCCGTTAATGTTGATGATCTCATCGCACAGAAATTCCCCAATGACTTTGCCGTTTCCGCATTTGTAGATGTAGCACTTAAACGGCGGGTTCATCTTCGGGCGCGTCTTGCGCACCTCGATAGTTTTCTGCCCGTTGATGATTTTCTCGCACCACTTCGGGCGGATGCTGATCAAAACAGCTTTACTCATGCTTGTCTCCTCCCTCCGGCGTGCCGCGCCATTCCCAGTTTCTGAAATCGACGCACCCGGTAACAGAGTTTTCCGCACCGTTCACAGATTGCGTAATTTGTGTGATAC
>OLXY01000895.1_pt1 | contig 12027 bp, 16 predicted proteins | sample 1644221 | NCBI WGS metagenome assembly OLXY01 (sample SAMEA103958121, study PRJEB25191) | human gut metagenome | reverse complement strand
CTCCCCCACCACCTAAAATATGAACAAAAAATTTTATTTGTTAACAAAATAGTGTAGAATTTGATGTGCGATTATGGTATAATGAACACATCAAAAGGAAGGGAGACACCGATATGTATACCAAGATACAGCTTAATAACGTAAGAGACATCTTTATCACTTGCACAAAAACAGGAGAACGTTACGCGACTATAGCAGAGGAATCGTTCACTTTTATTCATTCAGAAGATTCTACATTTCGTCTTATTAAATGGGATGCTCGCGATGTAGAAAAACACAACGAAAATAACTTATGCGCATTAAAAAAATTGGCTTTATTCGGATATTCAGAAGTCCGAAAAAAACATATTTATAAAAATGTGAGATTTAAGGATTTAATAGAAATTTTAGATGATTTCAGTAAAGGATGCGTATACCTAGACTTCAAACGATACGAAGATTTGTATGCCTTCGAGTGTGGTTCACTTTTATTTATGATTTCAGTAAGATAACATAAGCTGGAAGGGGTGGGTGGGTTTAATATACATTTAAGGGGGGATAGGTAAATTTATGAAAAACTATGTTGTGGATGTGGTTGCATATTTTGAAGACACCACCAAATATAAAAAGATTTCGTTCGATTTCGACACAGAATTGCCGGAAAGATTGATAAAAATGGATGCATTACTGGCTGTATTAAAGTTTGGTTTGCGTGAAGATTATACGAACTCATATCCCACACAGCATTTATTGTCAATGATGGACTTGATTATGGTGTTATATGACATACTTCTTTTAAACGATAATAAGGTTTTTAACAATTATGGTGATGGTTTTGGTGGGGTGGTTTTGCGGTATAAAAATATTTTTATAAACATAGAGGAAGTGTGACATGAGATATTATATTTTCAAACGTTCAAGAAAAGGTTATACAGCTTGTTTTGCAAGAAAGGAGGATTTATTCAGAGCTGTTCTTTTAGCTGTATCAGATAAGGAGGTGAAATATAGTAAAACCACATTTTTGGCAACAAAGGAAGAACTAAAAGACGCGATAAACGAATATTGGGGGTGTATAACACAACAACCTTTTGCCTATAAAGATGTTTTGTTCACTTATGTGAATTAATTGGGGGTAATTATGAAATTTACTTGCGCAATGCCAAAAACATTCAAATTTTATGAATATTTGAAGGATTTACATCTCGACTCTTTTGAAGTTGAAACGCAAATCAACTATTTTGATGATTTACTTTCTCGTGAGGTCACACCAAAGGAATTGTTTGACCTTTTGTTGATTATATTTTGTTACGATGAATGGCGTTCCGAGGAAACAACCAAAATGTTTTCTCAAGCTATTCACGAAATAGCACTTTTCACTCTTCTTTTGGATAAGGAGAATTATAAAGGTAAAATTACTAAAGAATATGAACAGTCTATTGAGGAGGAATAATAATGGGTGCAATTAAATCTTTTTATGACAATCAAAAACAGAGTAATTTCGTTGAGTTTGTCAAACCATCAATTCTACCGGATTTTGGAACAATTAACATTAAAAAAATATGTGTTGAAAGTTGGTGTGACAGTCCCGTATTCTATTTCACCAAAAAAGGAGAAACAAAAGTATACAAATCGATTGTAAACTACCAGTTAGGAAAAATTTTCCAAGAATTCGTCGATAGTTCACCGATCGATATAGACTCACTCGATATCGATGATGACGGTCGCTTCATTGTGAAGGAAAGTAAAAACGGGAAAAAGTATAATTATTTCGTGTTGGAATAATCTCTAATACGATAGGAGTGGATTTATAGGGTGGGATGTATATTCTCACCCTTTCAATTAAGGAGGTAATTAAATGTTTGAACAAGATCTCATAGACGAATTCATACGCACACAGGAAGCGTTGATTGAAAAAAGAAAGCGTTTTATCGCCGATCTACCTTTCGCATACCGAAGCGGTAATGTTGATCTTGCCGCACAACCACTTTATTCGCAAGTATTTGGGGGTAGCGTGTATCGAACCGACCCAAGAAATTTCAAATCAAAGGAAGCTCTATTAAATGCTTTAGACAAAATGGCTGATGAACTAAGTTATAGAAATTATTCCCAATTCATGATAAGAAATCGTATAGAGAGCTTCAGAAGATATGTTTTTTCAGCAATGGGTGGATACGCGCCACATATAATGTCGCGTTTTTACCGTTTAAGTGACAAAGCAAAAATTCTTCTTCTCTTGAACACGGATATATACAGTGTGGTTGGTTCTCCAACTTCGGAAACAATGCGTGAAACATATGATGAAATAAATGGGTATATGGATTGGGCTGAAGAAACAGCAAAAGATGTTAAAATAGGATTTAATGAGCCGGGGATGATTTGATGAATAATGACCTCGTATTCGTTGGTGATTTCGAAACTTCTAAAGATGCAGAAAAAACATGGGTGTATCTATGGGGGTTGATAGGCGTATACTCTAAGTCTTTCGAGTACGGGAGATCAATAGACGAGTTCATGCACAACATTAATAATCGTAACATAACAATTTATTTTCACAACGCCAAATTTGATGTTTCATTCATATTGGTTTGGTTGCTGAAAAACGGTTACACATATTGTGAAACAAAGAAGGATAAGTGTTTCAAAACCTTATATAATGGCGACGGAACCTTCTACTCGCTTAAAATATGGAACGGAAGAAAAACTATAAAAATTTTAGATAGCTTAAAACTCCTCACATCAAGCGTAGAAAAGTTGGCTAAAGACTTTGGTTTATCAGAGAGTAAGGGGGTGATAGACTATAACAAAATCATTTTTCCTAACGATGAATTACCGGACGGTTATATCGACTATCTTTATCACGATCTGTCTATTGTAGCATCCTGTTTACAATATTTCTTTAGTTATGGGGATAAGATGACAATTGCGTCAAACGCACTGAATGATTACAAAAATATGCAACCACGTTTCAAAAAGCTGTTTCCAATTTTAACGTTTGATGAAGACGCATTTTGTCGGAAGGCATACAAAGGCGGTTTCTGTTGGAAGAACCCTGTGGTCTATGAAACGGTAAACGGGTGTGTGTTTGATGTAAATTCTCTATATCCTTATATAATGAGAACAAAGCTTCTACCGGTTTATCGGCCGATATATTTTAAGGGAGCGTATAAACCTAACAGTTTATATCCACTTTATATTATGCGTGCAAGAATTTCCTGTAAAATAAAAAATGGGTACATACCAACAATTCAGCTAAAAAACAATTTTAGGTTTGCTGAAAATGAGTATTTAACAGAAATAAATGAGCCGGAAGAAATTGTGATCACCTCTGTAGATTACAGACTAATTAAAGAACATTATGACATCTTATACTTGGATGTTATAGATGGTTATATGTTCGCAGGAAGTTACAACTTATTTTCCGGATATGTTGATAAGTGGCAAACACTTAAACAAAATGGCAACCCATCAGAGCGCGCAATAGCAAAATTGTTCTCAAACTCTCTTTATGGTAAGTTCGGAAAAAACCCGATTTCAACGCGCAAGATTCCTTATCTCGAAGATGACACATTAAAATTTTACACAACAGATTTCGAAACATCAGATTCAATCTACGTTCCCGTAGCTGCTTTTATAACTGCATACGCACGGGAACACACGATTACTGCCGCACAACACTTTTATTCCCAAGGTAGATTGTGTTATTGCGATACAGATAGTGTGCATATAGTCGGTGAAAACGATGGATACTTGCATGAACACAACAAAGAACTTGGTTGCTGGAAGCTCGAAAACAGGTTTGATAAGGCTAAATTTATACGACAGAAAACATATATAGAAGTTGTTGGTGATAAAACAATTGTAAAATGTGCCGGTATGTCAAAAGACCTCAAGGATACAATTTCGTACGAGGACTTTACAGAAGGGTTTGAAGGGGTGAGATTGGTTGCGAAAAATATAAGTGGTGGTGTAGCACTCGTTGAAAGGCCATTCCAAATAAAATAAACCTACTGTATAAGGGTTGCCAACCCGTCTGGTCGGTTTTACCCGTGGCATCCAGATCAATTATACAGTAGGCTATGCAACGCCGAAGCGTATACATCAGAAATATTTAACAAATTTCATTTTGGATGTGTCGCTGTCATAAGTGATGCAGTTCATACGACTGGCTTCTTTTATTAAGTCTTGTGTTTCTTTGTCAATAACAACAGAGTTTTTTATAAGATCTTCTGTTTTCATTGCAAAGGTTGAGACGTTTTCTTTCATACCCTTTGTTACTCTGAAACCGCCTTTTTCAGACCAGAAGGTAAAACACTCACCTTCTATGATAAGATTAAACAAACCGGACATTTTGCCGTTTTTATCATCAACACCATGCTGTGAATAGTAAGTTTCCTTACCAAGATAGTAATCCGAGTAGTGACTTCCTTTTGTAAGATCACCAAGCGCGGTGTTTTCGAACGCTTCACGGCGAAGATCGTTTGCTTCCGCTTTGTATATCAACCAGCTTTTACCAAACGTATAGTCGTCTTTACCTGCTTTGATTTCGTAATATTCAAAAAGCGGGTTAAAGTTTGTGATGCTGTTACCACAACCTATGACAACTGTTTCATCCCGAAGTCTGTCTACAGTAGAATAAAGTTCGGTGAAAAGAAAGCCTTCGTGTTTGAGATAACGTTTGGTTGAACCGGGTAGTATTACAAAATCATCATAAAAAATAAAGTAATAATCAGATATATCATTATCTTTTATGTTGATTGACGTAGATAACGGAAGGAATATCCCCGCTTTTTCACCCTCGATGAAAATCGTTCGTTTGTTCACTCTTAGCTCGTGGTCGGGGAACTGTTCACGGAACACCTTGGAACCCCAACCACGAGTGTTATCTATATCAACATCATTCCGTTTAAGAACAATAAACTTTTGTTTTGTTTCCAGAAAGTTTTTTACAAGATGTTTGATAACGCCATATGTTTTTCCTGCTGTTCTGTCAGAAAGAATGAAATTGAATTTACGCTTGTAACTTAAAATTTTTTCGATATCAATCCATCGATTCATTGATCAAGCCAATTGCTTCATTAAGAAGACTTATAATTTTATTTTTGTTGTTTTCACCACCGATTACTTCCGAAATTTTAGATGCAATTAAATCAACATTCTCTTTCATCCACGTTGCAGTAGGTTTATAAGTGTGGAAGTTGATTTCTAAAAGGACAGGTGTCATACCAAGCTTATGCGGCTCTCTGATTTCACCCAAACCAACATCTGGATAGTTGGATTCGCTGATACCGTCAAGAACAGACTTTGCACGGTTGCTTTCAATAGGACAAATTCCATTCATAGCTTCTACCAATTTTTCGGCAAGCTCCTTGCTCTTGCTGTTATCCGGATGATAGAATGCTACACAACCGGTGGTTTTAACGCCATATTCGTAAGCGTTGGTGTGAATAGCAATATATGTGTCGCATCCTTTGTCACGAGCTTCTTCCGGTCTTCCGGTGTAATCACCATTCTTAAATACACTTGCCACATACACATTTGAATTGATGTTTTTGATTTTACTTGCCACTTTTTCACAGTATTCTTTTTCTGTAGTAACACCATCAACCCAAAGATTGTTGTGGTTTGCAGGAGAGAGGTAAATCATTTTTTATCAAGCCTTTCTACAAGTTTTGTGAGTGCATCCGATATCTGATTGAGTTTGTCACTCATATTATTGAAAACCCTGTAAATTACAAAGACAAGGAGACCTGTTGTAACACTTTTATCCAAAATGTTTAATATCATTTCTTCCATTAAGCTAACCTCACTAACGCATTATTTGTTGTGGAAGACCCTCGATAAACAATTTCAAGATGACCCAAATATGTATTTTCGTAACTCATACCGCTCGGATAACTGATCAACGTAGTACCTGAACCGGCCATGCCATTGTTACCGATTGTAAATGATTTATTCACTCCGGCGCTGTCTTCAAGCGAAAGGTTAAAGCTGTTTTTTGTTCCGGCAGGCCATTGAAAATAAATATGCTGAACTTTATATGAGCCACTACCGGGCCCTACGGTAGGTAATCTAATAATAATGTCACCAGGCGGGAAACCACCCCAATTAACAAGATAATTTATACCTGCGTCCGGTATAGTAAAGAGATTGTTTGTATCCATAACAACTTCGGTTAAATATTCCAGATTGTTGAATTTGCTGTTATAACCTTCAAGCTCTCCTTCAACACTTTCTACACTATCTTCAAGCTTACCAATCTGGGAAGTGTGTTGTTCGATCGTATTATCAGCTGAATTGATTTGCTGTTGCATATCGGATATGTTTCCGTTTATTGTTGTTATGCTGGTGCTGAGTTGTGAAATCTTGTTGGTGTTACTTGTTATTCTCTGGTCATATCCTGTTAGTGTGGATTTTATGCTCGAAACACTGTTCTCAACGCTTGTAATCCTGTCTGAAAGCTGAGGTAATGCGGTGTTTATGTTCCCGATTTCTGTTGTGTGCCTTGATACAGTAGTTTCAAGTGTGCTCACATTGTCTTCCAGATCGCTTATAGATTCACCTAAGCCGGCAATTGCTGTGCTATGCTGATTAACCGTTTGCTGGATGTTACCGATTTGTGTAGTGTTTGAATTTATTCTGTCGCTAAAATAAGCAAGTTTGTCGTTGATTGTAACAATCTGATCTTGTATTGTTTCAATCGCACCGTTAATTGTGTTGATTTGTGATGTATTGCTGGTTATACGCTTGTCGTGATTTGTGAGAGTTGTGTTAATAGTGGAAAGCGCATTGTTTATTGTTGTTATGTTTCCTTGGAGTGATTCAATATCTTCACTGTTTTCGTTTATTTGCGGAATAACGTTTGTGTTTATGTTTTTTATAATTTTCTTGATTAAACATAACACACTATATACTTCGTCTTCCCATATGGTTGGAATATTGCTTACAACTTTTGCCAATTAAAACACCCCCATAAAGAGATCATCAAATTTAAGTGCAAACTGATACAAGATATCGTTCACTTCATATCTGTTTTTCAGTTCATTTGTAAGGTTGGTTGTACGAGTGACAGTGTAGTCTTCGCTCTCTGTTGTTTCCTCTGTTCCGTCATCACTACGATTAAGTGAACCAGTCTCATCAATGTTTCGCGTATCTGTTTCATCTGTCGTTTCGGAACCGCTTTGCGTTTGGTTGTTTATAGAGGTCGCGTACCTTGTTGAGGTTGAACCAAGAACATTCTCGGGTGTATCAAGATATCTATCTCCAACATTATTTGATGTTTCAACACTTTTGTCTATTGTGTTAGTGTCTTCAGTTGTTTTTTTGGTAGCATCTGTTCTGGTTAATGTAGTGGTTGTGTCCCGTGAAATGGTAGAAGTTTTCTTTTCCTGTCCCCCAGCAAAAGCGAGACTATAATAAATCTCAAGCGTTTTATTTAACCACGGAAGATTGTTCAAGAAACTGTTTTTGAACTCCTGTTGAAAGTAATACGGAGTTTCCAAACCGATTTCACGGAACTGATACATGCGAATAATCGTATCTTGAACCTCATCTTTGGAAACTGTATTTGGTTGTATTGTCCACTCAAAGTTGAATAAATTGAAGCCGTCTTCAATCAGATCGTTCAGTGTTATCGTATACTTCGCCCGCACCGCTAACCACCTCCTGCACGCTCTTAAAGAAGTTATCTTCCACTTTGTAATAAACGCGGATATCGCGCCCCATAATCTCGGACATCTTTTTCGCAGCTTTTTGTCTTTCACTGAACTCAGAAATTGTGGACATGTAGACAAGTTCGTTGTTGGCGTTAATCTCATCTACAAGCAGACGTTCATTCTTTTCATATGTTTGTCCTCTAAATCCAAGCTTCGTGCAAAGGTCGGCCACAATCTGGTTCTTTACAAGAAACAAATCATTGATATGATAGTCTGTATTGAGTTCAATAAGCTCAAGGCTTTCTCTTATCTTATTTCGCGTTTTTTCCGTAACAATAATGAAAGGCTCGTTTACTTCGATCTGTTTGAATGTGTTCTTGATCGTCATGAGCGACTTCTCGTCACCTGTAAAAACATAAGGTTTTTTCAAGGTGTACAACTGTGTTTCAATTGTACGGTCAATATTCGTGATAAGATCTGTGTAATAAACGACCAACGGAAATGACGGTGTCATCGTATAATTGTTTCGTACGAGAACAGAATTGTCGTCGATATTGATCAGCTTGTTATAACCATTACCGAAAGCATTATATCTGGTATACTCAAAGTACACATTCATTCCACCTTGTGGGTTCAGCGGGAGAGAAAGCCAACCGAATTCGGGATCATCGAAAACACCAACTTTACCATAATAGTAAAGGTATTTTTCCAGAATTCTTTCGGGTATGCTATCGGGAAGACCATCCCATCCGTAACGGTTTAGGGCGATGTTCTCGAATATGTTGTAATTTATGTTTGTACGCAACTTATTCTGTAGTTCAGAAGGTGTCAATTGAACAAGATCGTCTATAGACGAACCACGGAAGTACGATGGAATGCTATTCATTATATCACCCTATCAGAGAAGTTTCACAGTTCTCATATGTGTAATCCAACATATTGAAGTTTGTGGATGTATTGTTGTTATAATGCCAGATGCGCACACCTTTCCTGTAAATCGCTGCCAAACTGTTTTTTACGGCTGTAGAGAAACCCTTGTTTGTGAGATAATTTACGTTGAAGGTTGTCATACTCAAATAATTAAAATAATACCTGGAATATATGTTTGGTGTTGTGTATGTATTTATTGTGTAGCCGTAATGATATAAAAATTCGTATACAGAATTTAATACAACAGGGTTAGATGTTTTTACCAACAATCGTAGTTTTCCGTATCCGACATTTTCAAGCATAGTCCCTGATGCAGAAGAAACAACAAAATTTTCCGTAGCGTTTGTAGCATCTTCCAATTTCGCTTGTTGCTGAGCATTTTCCGAAATTGCGCTTACAAACGAACCTATCGAACTGAATAGCGAATAAACTGCATAAGGTGCGGTGACAGGGTTTGATGAAAGAGACATAGTTTCCAGCACCCCGACAACTCCATTGCTAACTTTGCTTATCACTCTGGCTTGGTTCTGGTTCTGGTTATTTTGGATATACTCCGTCTCCGTGTTACTGATAATTGGATAATCTGCGCTCTGTGTATCACTAAAAAGCGTTGTAAAGTTGTAGCCATTGGAATTACCGTAATTCCCGAGGGCATACACAATATTTCGTGTAGGACCTCGCGTAACACTCATATATACAGGAATTGAGCTTGCATTTGCTTCTTCTATTTTGAACAGATAGACTCCGTTTAATGTTGATAGACTGTATTCTCTGAATTGAGAGGAATAAAGTTTACTTTCGTTTGCTGCGCTTCTTTCACTATTTTGCGTATAGTTTGGTCTTACAGGCAGTGAAATTGAATAACCATCTGTGCTTGATGGACCGATGGATATTTGATTCATTGGCCCGAATACTGCCTTATTATAATGGGAACTTTGGTTGTCTTGATAAAAACCGTTTGCTTCAACACGAATTCCGTTAATTGTCCAGCTATCTTCACCTACAGATATAGTGTTTTGTACAGCAAAAAGTAGGGGGTCCTGAAGAATTGCCGTAACAACATTGTTTTCAACAGTTATATTCACCCGATTATAAACGTATGGGATGCTATATACGCTCTTAACCGCAGGACAATTATACACGTCCGTTGAATTAAAAGTAATATCAATATACCCGGAATTAATGTTTGAAGTTCGAACGGTTCTATCAAAACTATCCATTGCTTGTATGATATAATATAAACTTTCGTTATCAACGACAGTAATAACAACAAATGTTACAGTAGACGAACCAACTGTATTATCTAACGCCAAATGGTCTTTTGATATGTTGAACCCTTCGTTTGCGGTCCACCATATGGGTGAATTGTCTGTGTTCCATCTGTCAACATGTGATCGATTAATATAATTAGAAGTAAGTGAATAGTCTATACCGATCATATTAGACTGCCATACATCATATTCAAGGTCAAGATATGTGGCGTCTACCTTGTTGTATCTCTTATCAGTGATAAAGAAGAAGTAGTTCGTCCCGTTCTGTTCAACCCAAACGTAATTTGAATTGACTACATTTGCATTTTCATAACCGTAAGGAACAACAATATAAGGATCATTCTTCTTAACATACTGGCTGTTTGTGATAGTGGCTACCGTACAACTCGTAAAGTACTGGGATTGGAGCGAGAGTGAAGAGAACTCAATCACATTATCATATGTATTATCAAAAGGAACTCTACAAAGATGGACGGTAGCCATTATATCACCTCAATTAAATTGTGTTGTCTGTTACATTCGGGATATCGGAGGGTTGTACGTTTGTAATTTTGATGTTGTTTGCGGGCATACTGAACGATTTTACAGATGAAGTATCAATCGTTTTATACGCCACATCATTTTCACCGTTCGTATAAACAATATACACGTTGCCGGATTCCGGCGCTGTGATGTTTACAGTTGTACCTTCAGTAGCGCTATTTGTGCTTGTTGTAACACCTGTAGGTGTGATTGAGTAAGTAGCCGTGTTATCGTAAACACGTGCGCCATTATATGCTCCATAGAAGGTGAACATATAACGAAGGAACATAAAGTAATTGAAATAACCGCCGCCGGTGGGAACGTAAATGGAAGATGTGTTGCTCATCTGTCTGTGAATGTTAAAGAAATTGCGATCCACAACAAGAGCAAGCGTACCATTCATAATGCTGCCGAACGGATTGTTGTTATCGATGACGATGAATTTATCTCTGATTTCAAGCTCGCTCATATTGAATGCGGCAGACAGAGACTTGACACTCAAAGCATTATATACTTCGGGCGTGACCAAGACAAAGATGTCGTCATTGTATGACTTGGCAATAACCCCGTCTTTGTTATAAATCGTGTTAGGACGACTAAAGTTGAAGATAAGGTTTTTAAGTGTTTCAATAAGATTGTTTCCGCTGTCCTGATCTGTTACAGGAGCGAGAGGAACGTTATAATAAGCGTCGAGAGCATATGCCTTACTGAAGAGTTCCTTAGTTGTGTTATAGAGATCAAGTGAAGCAGAATTAGGAATAACACCAAGGATAACATTCAAAGCTTGATTCATATTGGAAAGGGAAAGAAACGCGCTTCTGCTCTGACTATCGCTAATCGTTTGCTTATATTCAACCTCATAATTGAAACCATAATAAGAAGCTTGAATAGGGGGTTGTACACGGGATAGTGAAACAGAACCGTTGTCGTTATAAGTAGGAACCGTAGGATCAATTACGCCAACATAAAGACGTTCAATAAATGCGCCTACAGGAACATCGCTCTTAAAGAATGGCGCAAAAAGATTCTCTTCGTTGTTGAAATTTGCGGAATAAACAAACTGTTCCGAAATTTTACCCAGAACACCCAGAAATTCGTTTTTCTCGTCTGTAGAAAGCGCTTGACCGAACGAATAAAAATTCTCGGCAGTAAGCTCGGGAATACGGTCATTCCAACCCAAGTTCTGAATTACACTGTTTAGTACACCAAGATTAGGCATTAGTACCACTCCTTAATTTTTCTGTTTGAAAATGCTTCTTTTGCAATGTCAAGAAAAGAAGGTTTTGTTTTGGTAGGCTCGTTTGTTACATTTGTCTGCATCAACAAACGTGAATTTGTTTCTTTAAGTTTACTAATACGCTCAACATATTGTTCGTTTTGGTTTTCAATCTCAGAAAGCCTTGATTTTAGTGTCTCAATCTCATTTTTCAATTGTTCAACATATTCTGTTTTAGTGTCTTCATCAAGTTCAACTTTTACTTCGTTATCATTCATTCTACCACCCCAAGTTCATTATACCATAAAATGTAGTAATTGTCAATACTATTTTACTTAGTTTGTCTAACTAATTATTGAGGTGTGACGTTCATAATTTGTTCATTTATCTTTCAAAAAACCTTCATTTCTTGCACACTATTTCTTCACAGCTATGCCGTATACTAAAACCATCAAAT